>Ga0180437_10008223_pt1 | contig 13317 bp, 12 predicted proteins | sample SS_ome_4_FD_132410 | JGI IMG/M metagenome (GOLD analysis project Ga0180437, IMG submission 132410) | Hypersaline lake sediment archaeal communities from the Salton Sea, California, USA - SS_3_D_1 metaG | ecosystem: Environmental > Aquatic > Non-marine Saline and Alkaline > Hypersaline >...
CCTAACATAATCAAAGAGATAGGAATGCCCAGTATAATCCATTGTCCGAATGTGATGGGTGGTGCTTCCGGGAAGGTTATCTCAAAAATACGCACCATGGAAAGGTTAGGAGGAGAACCTACTAAGGTAGCAATACCTCCGATGGAAGCGCCATAGGCTATCCCCAACATCAAGCCGACATTAAATTTATGGGCTTCCTCTATTCCAAACTCTTCCTCTACCTGACTGATTACCGCTAATCCAATAGGAAGCATCATCATGGACGTCGCAGTATTTGATATCCACATAGATAGAAAAGCAGAGGCCACCATGAAGCCAAAAACGATTCGCGCAGACCCTCCTCCAATAGTACAAATAATCCAAAGGGCAATACGGTGGTGCAAGTTCGACTTCTCCATTGCTAGAGCGATCATGAATCCACCCAGAAACAGGAAGATTGTGCTATTGAAGTATAGAGGAGCCACCATTTTCCCTGGCATAATACCCAGAAGAGGGTACAAGACCACAGGTAACAATGCCGTTGCAGCAAGAGGAATAGCCTCCGTAATCCACCACACAGCCATAAGAACAGCTAGAGCTGCCATTCTGGTAACAATAAAATTTTCCGGATCCAAATCAACCAGTAAGATCAAGCTAAACAAAATGGGACCAAGGTAAAACCCCACTTTCTGTGCTATAGCCCTGGGTGATTCGATCTTTTTTCTATTCATAAAATTATTTTACCTTTTTGCTACATAACGTTGAATGATGGGCTAGTTGCTGATACTCTCTAGACAATGCATTGCTCAGTGGATGATCCAAAGAAAAGCTGCATCCATCGATGGAACAAACAGGACGAATTCCCGTCAGTGCATTGCAAATGAAGACGTTGGCATTCTTGGGAATATCCTTAACTCGCCACTCGATTTCTTTAACATTCATCTCTAATGACTCTGCTGCTCCTAAGGCCGTCGTGAGGGCGATTCCTGGCAGTAACGGCAATGTCATTGCTGGCATCAGAAACTCATCTTCGTGGATCCAAAAAATATTTGAAAACGCCGTCTCCAACACAATACCACCAGGCATGATGACGATGAGATCATCAACACCGATATATTCGGCGCGTCTTTTGATCCAAAAACGATCTAAGTATGACAAACTCTTGATATGAGCCAGTGGACTGACGATAGGGAAAGCGCACGTTCCCAAGGAAGCAGGTCCTTGAGGCTGGCAGTAGGGTTCTATCATCATCACCAAATGGCCATGGGGGCGTTCTTCATTGTAACGCTGAGAAACCTGTCCTCCAGTGATGATAATCTTTAATCGCCACAGTCCCTCTTCAGCATGATTATGAGCGATGAGAGCAGCAACGTCATCAAAAACGATATCCGGAAACTTGATACCAAGCTCCTGGCAGTTATCCTCCAGTCTTCTCACATGCGCATTGAAGAATTCGACATTTCCCTGACATACACGCACCGTCGTGAACACGCCATCGCCAAACAGAAACCCACGGTCTGATACAGGGATGGCACGGTCTTCGTCAGTGATGAATTCCCCATCAAAATAGACAATAGCCATTCTATCCGCGGTCGACGCTGAAGCGCCCAGGGCCGAAAGCCATCAGCAAAAGGATCCCTCCCAAGATTTTAACATCGAGGAGGAAGCGAAAATATCCTTGGATGAAAGCTTGTCCTGATAGATGCCAAAATTGATGCATCATCGTGACGGGCACAATCATGACAACAACGAGCAATATCGCTGCCAATCGTGTCTTAGCGCCTAAACACACGAGAAAGCCCCCTACCGACTCCAACAAGATGGTAAAGACTAAATACACGGGGATCATCTCTGTGCCGATTGCTTCCTTGAGTGGGGAACGCCCCAGCTGCGTCACCAGTTGGTCCCAGACACCGATCTTTGCCAAGCCCGCACCAAGGAAGCTTAAACCCAATAACATCCTTCCAATAAAAATAATCCACTGGTGTGTCTTTCCCACAACAACCTCCTATCGTTTAATCATCAAACACTAATAATCATTACTTGTACCTGAACTTGACGAGGCCTCTTCTGAGCCTTTTCCCCCTCCTGTGACCCATGAAGCGGCCCCTGAAAAAATTCTTGTAAAAGTACCAACTACGCTGTCGTCTTGTAATTTTCCACTCGTATCAGCTTGTTGCTGTAGCAACGCTACTACTTGCTTCACACCACCCAGTTGCTGTATCAGCTGAGCAACCTTCGTGATGTCTTCAACAGAAATTTTTCCTTGCAACTCTTTTACAGCGGTCAAGCTCTGTTTTAATTCTTCTTTTTCTCTTTGATAACAATCTCTCGCTGCCTTGGCTTCTGCTCTTTCTCTTCTCAGCCGTTGCGTTGTTGCTTCCAATTTCTTAATTTGTTGTTGTAATTCAGCACCAGCGTCTACCAATGCTAAGAAGTGTTGTTCTACAGTTTGTGCGATATTTCCCAAGAGCTCATTCTCTTTAACACGCTTAGCAGCTTGTTCTTCCATCTTTTTAACTTCTGGCGCCCCTTTTTTTGCCCTCTTCGACAGTTGTTTATTCAATTTCGACATTGCTTTGCTGGCTGCCTTCAAATTTTCCCCTTGATTTCCGCTTTGCAGAGCCTGTTGTAGTTGCATAACTGCTTCTGCAAACTGATCCTGAATTCCAAGGATGGCTGTGAATCCTTCAACAATCTGTAGAGGATCTTGCTGCTTTTGCATCAAACTTGCTATAGACGATTCGAATCCTTCTCTTTCAGAAGAAACCTCTCCTAGAAACTTCTGAGCATTTCTTACTAATTGCTGATATTTTTGTAAGTTTTGCCCCATTACCCTACATTCTTTTTGCACATCCTTGAGTTGCTTTTGCAACCGATCATTCTGCGTCGATTGAACATATCTGGGATCAAAACGCCTTACAGCTTCGTTAGTCGCTCCCACAAGCAGTCCTCCAGCACCACAACCAAACATCGGCCAAAAAACACACCACAAAGTTTCTCCGACACCCGCAAGACCTGCTATACCACTTACACAACATGCAGCGCTGGCGCCCAGTAATCCCCACCTGACTGTTCTCTGTCCACAAGGAGTAGACAAACAACCCAACTGACCACCAGTGCATGATTCTGAATATCCTCCTGTCATTGTCGAACTACCAACTGAATCCATAATCCCTCCTTTTGCATTCTAACTGGTTAGTTTGGAATTTCTTCGGACTGTTCTTCTTGTTGATGAGCCAGATCTTCCAGCAAAGGACGCAGTAACGAAGCCATGTCTCCGATGTCTTTAACAGTTTCCAATCTCTCAAGATTCTTATCCAACGCCTTTGCCGCCTCATTAATCTCTTTGCCCGCTTGACGCACCTGGGAAGCTTCTTCAACAACCTGTCCTTCAATCTTGCCTAAATTCTTCACTTCCTCTTGTAACAGCTGTCTCTCTTCCTTCAATTTTTCATAGAGTTTCTGCGTCATCGTCACCTGGTGACGTAACTCCCCCACCGTTTTACTCAGCTCCCTGTTACGATTCGCAAAATCGGCATTCTGCTCCTCCAAATGCTCGAGCCCTTCATCGAACTGCTCTTCAATATGACGAGCCTCTGCGACCTTATTAACAAGAACTCCTAAGTCCTTGTGAAATTTTATGTTCTCATCATTGAACTGCGTTACCTCCGTTGTCACTTGATCTGCAGCTTTTTTCAACTTCTCATACATCTTTTCAACAATCCACAATTTCTCTTCGACCTTCTCCAGCTGTCCTTTCACTTCCTTAAGCTCTGCAATCTTTTGTTCAAGTTCTTTCTTCGCCTTTTTAGCAAAACATTGGGCCTCTTCGAGTTCCTTACCAAAGTCCTTACTAATGTTCTTAAGATTATTATTAGCATGATGGTAACCAAGAATAATCTGACCCATATCATTAACACGCTTCGTGAGAATAGCTACATAATCTTTCAACCTCTGCAGTTCTACAAATTTTCTTAATTGGTAAAAACCGACAGCATTCGTCAAGAAGAGACCAGCTCCTAAAGCAATCAAAGGAGTACTCAACAGAATATACCCTGCCACAGTAGCAACAACACCCACAACAGCTCCAATACCCGCAGCATACACTGACCAATGAGTCGCATGCCTTCCATGCAGCCGACCTACCGATATTTTCCCTAAATCATGAGCTCCAAAATCGTCATTTAAAGCTTCTTCCGCCTCATAGGTTAACAGCTTCACCGCCACACTCGTCATCACACCATCCTCCTTCTCTAATGCGATACACCAAAACTTTTTAACTCTGATCACAAAATAACAAAAGAAAAATTTATCCTTCGCGCTAAAGGGTGCAGGGAGCTGGCTCCCTGCCGAGGGAGCTCGAGGGGCGAGCAGCCCCTCGAAAGGAGCTCGAGGGCGAGCAGCCCCTCGAAAGGAGCTCGAGAGGCGAGAAGCTTCGAAAAGCAGGATCAGGGTGAAACTGCTTCAAACCCTAGAGCAGCAAAGATTGACGCTCCCTTATGCAACGTCTCTTCATACTCTGCAACGGGGTCAGAGTCAGCCACGATGGCTCCTCCCAGCTGAATGTCGACTTTACCTTGCTTTTCCACTACAGTTCTGATGGCAATGTTGAAGTCGAAGTCGCCATCACTGGTGAAATATCCGATAGATCCTGTATAGACTCCTCGTGGACGCTTCTCTAGCTGCTGGATGATCTCCATGGAGCGCAGCTTCGGACATCCCGTGATCGATCCCCCTGGGAAACAATCTCTTAAAACATCAATAGGATGCACATCCTTTTCTAATTCTGCACTGATGATCGATACCAGATGATACACATTGGTATACCGTTCACATCGCCACAATTCATCAACGGTAACCCCACTTGTGACGCTATTTCTTCCGAGATCATTGCGTGCAAGATCAATGATCATAAGAAGTTCCGCATGGTCCTTTTCTGACGCTAGCAACAACTCTCGATTTTTCTGATCTTCTCGGTCGTCCTTCCCTCGAGGAATTGTTCCCTTGATGGGGCGGGTTTCTACACGGTTACCTCGCTTACATAAAAATCTCTCCGGTGATGAAGAAACAATGGAAAATCCAGGCAAAGCCAGATATGCTGAAAACGGCGCTGGATTAAGAGTCACTAACCTCGAGAACATCTTAAAGGCCTTCATCTCTCCTTGTAGGACCATCTGCTGAGACAAGCACACCTCATAGACTTCTCCAGAGAGAATGAACTCTTTAGCTCTTAGAACTTTATCAACGTACGATGACAAGGTCTCTAAAGGCTTGATCACTGTCACCGCTTGTTTCTCATATATCATCTTGAAAGCTGTTGCTTGCTCCAAAAGCTCATTCCAACCGGAGCGACGAGAGAGCTTCTTTGTCCATGCTGCCGGGTCTCCATCCTTAGGATCCCTCACATAGGCACGCCCTCGCGCTTTAGCATTGTCAACCTCTAAGACCACAGCACACCGTTGAAAGTAAGCATCAGGAGTTCGTGCAGCTAGATAGGGGAGGCGCTTCTCTCGATCACTAAAAGCTCCCATCTCGTAGCCTAAAAATCCCACCCATGACGGATAAGAAACGCCGCCGGTATCAAAAGTCATCCGTGCTTTAAGAGTCTCCCAAGGATCATCACCATGAAGATAAATTTCTTTCTGACCATGACGATGCCATCGCCAACAACCTTCCACACAAGAAAGACTTTCATCAGGGAAAAGAAAGAGCAAAGAACGTTGTGCACAGTCTAAAGAACCACCGGAATAGAGTAATACGCTACCTGATATCCCAGAAAAAAACTGCGCCACCTTCAACAGTTCATCAGGACCACAAGGAAGGTCATCAAGAATCGTCACATTCGTCATCAGGAAGATTCATATTATGATACACATTATCTACATCATCCAGTTCTTCCAGCCACTCAATCAATGCCATGTTCGCTTTGACATCTTCATCACCGCAATCTACCGTCACTTTAGGTATCATCTCCAGGCTTGCAGATTCACAGGAAAACTCTCTTTTTGTCAGCTCCTCTTTCACAGAATACAAGTTCGTTGGATCGGTAATCACCAAATACCTTTCACCCTCCTCATCGAAATCCTCTGCCCCCGCTTGTGTGGCGGCCTCCAGAAGCTCCTCTTCGACAGCTTGCGCTTTGAGAATCTGTATCACTCCCTTTCTCTCGAAGTTAAAAGCCACCGACCCCGGAGAAGCTATCGTACCCCCTCGCTTATTGGTCGCTATGCGTATATCAGAGGCCGTACGATTTTTATTGTCGGTCATCGCTTCGACAATGATCCCAACACTTCCAAAGCCATACAATTCATAAGAGACTTCCACGTAGTCTGCTTGATCTTGGCTGCTCGCCTTCTTGATGTTACGTTCAATGTTGTCTATCGGGAAATTGACCTCCTTGGCCTTCTGTATCGCCAACCGCAAACGTGGATTACTCTTAGGGTCAGGTCCTCCGACCTTCACAGCACTGATAATCTCCTTAGCAACACGTGAGAAAATCTTACCCTTCTTGGCATCAGCGCGCTCCTTGCGATACTTGATATTTGCCCATTTACTATGCCCAGCCATCATCGCTCCTAAATAAGAATCTTTCCCATAAATAATCCTTCCTTATGATCGGCGATCCACCGCTGCGCCGACTGATAATGACGATAACGACGCTCTATCGCCTTAAAATTGCAGGTATGCATACGATGAATACCTATCTCATCGACATAGGGAGGACACACGTGATGCACCATCTCATGATACACCACAAAGCCCACAACATGACGAGGAACCCTCACACTGTCCAAAATACGGTGCACCTTAATCAACTTCAACGTCTCGTCATACAAACCAAAAGTAATCTTCCTTCGACGCCGACGCACAGTCTTCCCAAACCAACAAATCCTAAGATTGAGCCTGCCTCTAAAATAATCCCTATTCAACCTCTCATAGATGCTCTGTAAATTATAAACCTGCCCTTGAGAACATAAAACCTTAGCATCAAGAAGATACGAATAATCAAGCTGCTTGACCCCCTCCTCAATAAATGAACGGATCGCCGGACCAATCTTCTTACTCTCACCACGAAGATAGCACGCTAAAGCCTCCATGACATTCCTCGGCGCCGACAAAAACATCCGATGCATCGACACTTTCGTATGGCCAGGAGCCCAATGAACACTCAACATGGTGGACCTGTTATTATTGATCCTGACCTTCAACTTCCTTCCCGCTCGCATCTCCAATGCACGCAGGAATTTCTCCGCCGCCTCCATCTTTATCTCCCTATAAAAAACGCTCCATCATCACTCTGGCCATGTAAACACCTTCATCCTTCTCCCAATGCGTCTGACGACCAAACTCCCTGAAACCAAATTTCTTATAAAAAGTCATTGCCGGATTCTCCGCATGGACCTGCAAATGCAAAAGCTCTACTTTAAAATAATCCTTTGCTAGGTGCATGATGTTGCGCATCAAGTGGAAGCCGACGCCACGACCACGATAATCGGGTCCTACAATGATACCGAATTCACACTGATGCATCAATGTGCGATAAGCTTGTAGATACAAAGTTGACAATCCACAAGGCACACCGTCGATGGTTGCTGTCAAGCTACTTTTAAATCTAGAGAATCCGATCCACCTATTCACGGAATCTTCAATTTCCGCAGGTTCTCTCATGGGGAACCATCGCAGCGTGTCTGGATCTGATAACCACTCGAGCAAAAATTTTGCATCAGCCGGCTCGGTGTAGCGAATGTTGAAGCCTGGCGGTTCTTTTGGTTGCTTTTCTTCCATTCTTAACCAAACTCCTTAAGGTAGGCATTTACGAAATCATCGAGGTCACCGTCCATCACAGCTTGGATGTTTGTATTTGCGACCTTCGTCCGAGTATCTTTCACCATGGTATAGGGTTGAAACACGTAGCTACGTATCTGACTTCCCCAAGCGATTTCTTTTTTCTCACCGCTAAGAGCTTTCAAAGATTTTTCACGTTTCTCCACCTGAAGCTCATAGAGCTTGGAACGTAACAACTTCATACACGTTTCTTTATTTTGCATCTGACTTCGCTGGGCTTGGCTAGCGACGACAATCCCTGAAGGAAGGTGTGTGATGCGCACTGCCGAATCTGTCTTATTGACGTGTTGTCCGCCTGCTCCTGAAGAGCGGTAGGTGTCGACACGTAGGTCCTCAGGACGTATTTCCACCGTGACTTCATCCGTGATCTCCGGAGTGATATCTACCGAGGCGAAACTTGTATGCCTTCGAGCATTGCTATCGAAAGGAGAAATCCGCACCAGACGATGCACGCCTTTCTCTGCCTTCGCATACCCATAGGCAAAAGCCCCTTCGATTTTAAAAATAACGCTTTTGATACCAGCGACCTCACCATCGATTGTATCGACAACTTCCAACTTCCAACCACGACGAGCCGCCCACCGCTGATACATGCGCGCCAACATCTGCACCCAATCACAAGCTTCGGTACCGCCAGCGCCAGCATTGATGCTTAGATAACAATTCTTGCTGTCAAGCTCTCCCGACAACATCTTCTGCGCTTCCAAGTCGGTGAGCCTCTTCTCTATGACATCTAATTCACGATACAGCTCTTCAATGATATCCTGCTCGCCACTGTCAACAGCTTCGGGGAAAAGGGCTTGAACATCACCAAAGCTATGCTTCACTTGTGCATAAGGCTCCGTCCACATTCTTAGTTGATTGCATTCAACAATGTCTTTCTGGGCCGCTTCGTTGTCGTCCCAGAAATGCGGATCTTCCATGCGCTTCTGTAGTTCTTTAACACGAGCTTCTTTAGAAGCCAGGTCAAAGATACCTCCACATTAACAAGAGCCGCTCACCAATATCATCAAGACGACTTTGGTCTTCAGGATTCATAGCTTTACTCCATCATATAACGAGTGACAAAAGGAACGACATTTTATATGCTTTCCAACAAAAAGTCAAAAGCTGGTTGTTATTTCTGATGGTATCTCATCATTTTCTGACAGAACGTCATCTACAAGCCATATGGCTGGAGCAGAAATATTTTCGCAACTTAAAAACATCTTTAGGACAACCTATTATTGTATTATCGCCAGGAATATGGAATTGCGAAATAGGGCCCGATTTTCGAAAAGCTCATCTTATCATCGATGGTGAAGAACTTCATGGCGACGTTGAAATCCATCTTTCCGACAACAGCTGGAAATCTCATTGTCACGACCTCGATCCTCGATACAATAAAGTTATCTTCCATCTATCGCTATGGGAACCTCACCATGATTCTCCCATCACCACGCAAAAAGGACATCGTATCTCTAAAGCTCATCTAGAAAAATATTTGTCGGTCCCCTTCAAACGCATCACCCAGCTCATTGACTTGGATCTCTATCCTTATCGACGCTCTTCCGGCAGTGGTACCTGCTCCAATGCCACATACAATCGCTTATCCACTACAAAAATCGAGGCTTTATTATTTTCTAGAGCCCTTCATCGACTTCAACAAAAAGCCCAATATCTCACTCTGCACATCACCCCTCCCCACCTCCGCCTACCTGCGGGCATCGCCATAGCCCTCGGCTACAAACATAATAGCTCTTCATTTTTAAAATTATTTTTAAAGTTGGCGCCACATAGGAACTCTTCCGAGCAACAACTTCTTACGATGGCCATGGGAATGTGCGGTTTCTTTGAAGAACGCTATAAACAGCGATGGAATGCCTCCGCTTACTACTGTGACCTTCATACTCGATGGCAAAAGTTGTCGCTCTATTATGATTTCCGTTGTGAGCTGAGTTTAGGCCACGTCAGACCTTATAATCATCCGTTGCGGCGATTAGCATACCTTGCCGCGATGCTCACTGATACTTCCTCCGAAGCTTTGGAAGCCAAGATTCAGAAGCATTGGCAGGAACGGTGGTCCTCATGCCACACTCACCGACACTTCACCAAACTCCACCAAGAATTTCTCAATATCATTCCTTCTTATCAACATTCACACTGGAACCACCACTTCACCTTTGAATCACAACAAAGAACAGAAACCTTGCCTCTTGTTGGAACATCGCTAAAAAAAGAAATTGTCATCAATGTCGTTCTCCCTTTCCTATACCAAACGATCATCGCTCGTGGCAAAACCTCCGAAATTCAGTGTTTTTATGAGTTCTACAAGGTCTTGCCAGCAGCACGAAATAGCAAAACCCGCTACCTCAAGGGTCGTTTCTTTGGCGATAATGACAAAACAAAACTCCTCAACAAAGCAGCCCTAGAACAAGGCGCTTTTCAAATTCATCACGATTTCTGTCTGCACTATGAAGCGAGCTGCGAAAAATGTCCCTTTACGAAAGTATACCGCTCTTTCATCAAAAAATGAAGAGTTTACAAAAAAGGTTTGAGGTCATATAGTACGCAGGAATCTGTTATCAACATTTTCAACCCAAGGAGACCCTCCATGGATGTAAGTAATATTTCGATCAGTAACATTGCAAGTGGTGTTTTTGACACCGTTAAGCAAGGAGTGTTATGGTTCAGCCATCGCGTCGTTGACATAACAAAAGCCGGTTGGGACACAGGAAAAGATTCCCTAAACGTGGTCGCTTCTGCGATCCGATGGGTATGGTCCACTATCCAGCCTTTCTTTTCCAAGATTTACACTTTCCTGAAGTCACCAGTAGGCATTGCAAGTGTTTTTGCTTGTGTCGCAGGGTTCTGTGTCAAAAAATCTGATGAAGTCGAAGATCCTGCCGGGAAAATCGCTTTTTCAGTGATTGGGCTTACAGGTGCTTTCCTTGCAGGTATTATCACTGGATATACCTATTTGGCATAAGCACTATCAATACTGTCGGCAGCCACGTTGATACGTCGGCTGCCGATATTTATGGTGAAGTCATCTTTTGCAAGATGATGCGAGCACCGTCACCAATAGAATAATGCCACCACCATGATGGCTTATGGAGTTTCTCTGAACGAAATCGTATTTCTTTATTTTCTTCATAAGCGACCATGCGCACACCTGCAGGCACTTCAATCTCGTAATTACCTTTGAAAGAGACCCCTTCAGCGTAGAATTCAGCATTACCATGAAGAGTGATACGTAAAGCTTCTTTACGAGGAAAAGTATTCCTCCAGAAAGGAGTTGACATTGCTGATCGATCAATGCCAGCGTTGACAATATGCACATCGCGCAAGGCACACTTGCCCGAAGATTCTCCATATCTCTGAAACCCGTTGGCATCAAAGTCGCCCATCACATTTTTAGCATCAATAAGAAGGCTGCCATCAAGATAAAGATCCCTCATTTCCAACTCGGAAATTTCAAGTTGCATTTCCGCCCCTTCCTTCAACTCACCACTCTGAATTTTCTGCGCGATAATAGAATATGTGGGTCCCAACGCCGGATGATAAAGAACCACCATATTAGGTCCTTGCTCTAAATACTCCTCCTCGTCCCTCCATGCAGGAACTTTCATGTTGCAACGGCATTCCAATAGTTCATGAACATTATGCATAAGATCATAAAAACATCCTTCTGGAGTCTCAGCAATAGGCTTGCCAGAAACATAAGAATTCTTGGTGACGGAGATCGTTTTTCGTCTTTCATTAAAAGTGAGATAGCTACTAAGCCGGCATCGCTGTCCCTCACTGAGACGCTTGTCATATCTATCGACAATGTAGTCCGCAATGTTCTGCATCATTGCTTCTAAACGTCCTGCTGGCACCTGGTGAACAGTTCCATCCAAAGCAATGAAGGGTGCAACATTTTTCATGTTTATCGACATCCCTGGAACAGGGCTTCGATCAACAAGCCCTTCAATAGTGGCAATGTCAGCGAAAAGAATATTAGTGTTAGAAGGAAAAGCTGACCATTTACTGCCAGGTTCTGCTGGAACGTCTTCGATGCCCTTAATGGTGAAATCAGTATATTCAACATTCGTCATACAGTAAGAGAAAGAACCATGATCCTCCTTTTCAATAAGAACATTGGTTCCTTCGCTAGTATTGATCAGACGTGAGCACGCCGCAAAGCCAAAAGTTTTATCGCCCAGCAATCCAATCCCTGTAAAAGCTAATAATCCACTATCGACACCAGCAACAGGATTATTAATTTGCCTAAGCAAGATCTTATGACATCCCAGTCTTCGTAGCCATCGAAAAGCACCATGATCACGAGCTAGCTTCCAGATAACGCCATGGCCTCCTGGCTTGAGCGTCAACATCAACGGCCGATGCAATGACCAATTGCCATCTTTGTTAATCACAGGAACCAACGGCTGCTGAAAAAAAGTAAAAGAAGAAGGTGGGCGTCCAAACCATCCGCATGCTTCACAGATCCCTATAATTTGCCGATGGTTATCTTTTTCTTGTGATGTCATCATCGCTATCGGCGTTGTCAACTGTCGACCAAAAACCTTGTAGTGTAAAAATTCGCGTCCTTCAAGATCCCTAATCATTCCTTCAAGCAATGTCCTTCCACAGAACGGCAACTTCGCCGCCGGCAACGGCAAGCCATTCACCTCATCATGTAAATCCAGTCGATCACCAGCTCCTCCCACAGGGTACAACTCCGCCATCTCACTCATGCGTTCTAGCCCTGCCAATATTGCCTTGCGGACATCATTATTCTCTTCGGTGATGTCAATACTCTCCGGTCGATAGTAATGCTCCTTCTTCACCCTCGATGCATCCTCTTTCGCCGCCAAAAGCTGTATCACCGCACAGTGGTAACCGATGATTCCCCCAATATTGCTATAAAATTTCTCCGTCTCAACGAGAACACCTACCAGTTGCTTCATCAACTCATCTTTGTTCTCAATATCTCCAGCAACCCTAAAGACAATATCGCCCTGCCCTAAAGCTAACACTGACTTGATCGCCAATGTGGTGACAATGTTATCCACTTCATCAAGAAACTCACGAACCATGCTAGGCCGTGCTAAATACTGTTGAACCATCGGTTGCTCATCGAGGATTTTCACCTTCTCAATAGGATCTTTAACACCTTTCACCTTTTCTAAAAGCCCTTCGAAGTATTCCACAGCAAGCTTCTCTCCGCCGATAACATATTGTTGTTGTGCCTCAACATGATGAGGCTCTTCCACAGATATATAATTGCTATTAAAATCCATAAAAGTTTCCCTATAATCATGGTTAGAAGCATCTTATAACATGTTCATGCATAGTGCAATACATTATTTTCTTCACAATAAAAACGCGTAACCGTTCACACCTTAACCGCGAAGGAAGCGAAGATAGCGAAGAACACGCGCAGGGTTTTGATAGGCTTGTAAACATTTGACTTGAATATTATCTGTCACATAACCTGACGTGCATGACAAATTCAAAAAGCAA
>Ga0180437_10008224_pt1 | contig 13316 bp, 10 predicted proteins | sample SS_ome_4_FD_132410 | JGI IMG/M metagenome (GOLD analysis project Ga0180437, IMG submission 132410) | Hypersaline lake sediment archaeal communities from the Salton Sea, California, USA - SS_3_D_1 metaG | ecosystem: Environmental > Aquatic > Non-marine Saline and Alkaline > Hypersaline >...
AGCCTGGAGCGATCTGTGTACTAGACTAGGCGCGTGTTCATCGACAACCTCGCCCTTTGAGACGGGAATCGAGCACAATACCGCCACGAGAATGAGAGGCTGTTCTTGAACAAGTACTATGGAGACAAACACCGCCCAGGCTGCACCGCCTGATGAAATGCTTATGCAACTCTTATGAAAATCAAGTATTGAACTAACATGCGTTTGGTATAGTTATGCTTACAGTACCAGGCTTGAGTACCAATCTACGAAGGAGGTAGGCAATGGCTGTTTTCACCGCTGCTGAGGGCATTGAAATGGCAATGGAGATCGAAAAGAACGGTGAGACGTTTTATAACGCCGCTGCCGACAAGGCCACTGACCCAGAGGTCACGGCGCTGTTCAAGGATCTGGCCGTTCAGGAACAAGCACACTATCGGGTGTTTCAGAAGATGCTGGGAGGAACTGCCCCGGCTCCTGACCTGCCCGCGACTGAGTATGACCAATATCAAGCCTACGTCCAGGTCGCCCTGGAGAACGCGTTGTTCGCCGGCCCAGATAAGGCTCTGGCCCTGGCTGAGCAGGCCAAGGACCGAGAAACGGCGCTGCGGGCCGCCCTGGGCTTTGAGAAGGACACTATGCTGTTCTTCTACGACCTGCGTGAAATGGTGAGTGAGGGAGACCGACAGGCCATCTCCAACGTTATTCAAGAGGAGAAGAAACACATGCGGCGGTTGGCCAACATGCTCTAGGGAGCTCACCGATCATGCCCCCCATTAAAATCACTCCCAACATCTACTGGATCGGCGTTAACGATCGCACGACCGACCTATTCGAGGGACTATGGCCCATTACCCAGGAGGGAGTCTCCTACAATGCCTATCTGATCAACGACGAGAAGACAACCATCGTGGACCTAGCCAAGGCGCTGAAGACGGACGAGTTCTTTGATCAAATCGATCAGGTCGCCGATGTCTCTCAGTTGGACTATGTCGTGATCAACCACATGGAGCCGGATCACTCGGGAGCCCTACGCACGCTGCGAAGGATTGCCCCACAGGCTACCATTCTGGGGACCGAAAAGACGCGCACGATGCTCGAATCATTCTACGGCATCACCAAGGGCGTGCAGGTCGTCCAAGATGGCGAGACGCTCTCTTTGGGGCGACACACACTGAGCTTTGTGTACACGCCCTTTGTCCACTGGCCAGAGACAATGATGACGTACGAGGTTGGTGAGAAGATCCTGTTTTCCTGCGACGCCTTTGGTGGTTATGGCGCTCTTCGGGGCGGCATCTTTGACGACGAATACAGCGACCCCGAGTTCTACGAGCGCGAGGCGCTGCGCTACTATGTCAACATCGTGGCCGTGTTCAGCAAGCCGGTTCTGAACGCGATTGCGAAACTGGCCGATGTGCCGGTCTCTGTCATCGCTCCCTCCCACGGACTGATATGGCGGAGGAACCCAGAGCACATCGTGAACCTGTACAGAAAGTGGGCCGAGTACGCCACTGGCCCGACAGAGGTCGGCATCACATTGATCTATGGCTCGATGTATGGAAACACCGAGGAGATGATGAACGCCGTCGCACACGGTGTCTCCCTAGAGGGCGTGCCACTGACGATTTTCGACGTCAACCATACTCACATCAGCTACATCATGCCCTCCTTATGGACACAACGAGGCGTGATAGTGGGTGCTCCCACATACGAAGGCTCGCTCTTCCCGCCAATGGCCCATGTGTTGGATATGGCGGCTATCAAACGTATTCGCAACAAGAAGGTGGCTCGGTTCGGCAGCTACGGATGGAGTGGAGGGGCACAGCGCCACTTCGAGCGACTCATCGAACCACTGAAGTGGGAACTGACGGACTCCTTTGAGTTCGTCGGTTCTCCCTCGGATGCGGATCTTGGAAAAGGGAAGGAGTTTGGCGCCAAGTTTGCCAGGCTCCTCAAGAACAACTAGCTATTGCTACGCAAGGAGCAACAGGTGGAAGAGACAAAGAATTGGTGGAAGTGCTCTGAGTGCGGTTACACGCTTCAGGCTGGCACACCACCTGAGGTCTGCCCTAGCTGTAAGGAGAAGTGCATCTTCGTCGATGCCACGTGCTACACTCCCGAGTGCGGCGGCCCGGGCAACATTGACCCGCAGATCGCGCGAAAATAGCGAACCGCATAGCGCGGACGGGCCAGGAAGGGCTGGCGATATGAGGCCGAAGCAGGTGAGCTGCATTCGGACGTACGGTTGGGCCGGCATCAGGCCTCAAGAGCAATCAAAATCCGACTCGGATGTTGATGTACCACAGTTGGATTGAAAACCCTGGCCCGCCTTCTGAGCTAGCTATCACGACAGGCGGAAGATGTGCATATCCGACAAATAGGAGCAAAGACATGGGCAAGCAGCGCATCTTGGTCGTAGATGACCACGAGCCCTTGCTGACGGCAATCGAGGGTATTCTGGAAGAGGAAGACTACACCGTCTTCACCGCCACAGATGGTATAGAGGCTCTGGAGATCATGGAGGAAACCTACCCCAATCTGATCATAGCGGATATCATGATGCCCCGCATGGACGGATACGCACTCTATGAAGCAATCCGGGCCCGGTCAGAGTGGGTGACTATCCCCTTCATCTTTCTGACTGCCAAAGCGGAGAGAGAGGACAAGCTAAAGGGAAAGGGTATGGGAGCGGAGGATTACCTCACCAAGCCCTTTGACCCCGACGAATTGCTTGTGGCTGTCACCAGCAGGCTTCGGCGCGCCCAAGCCATCCAGGAGGCCACTGATGCACAATTGGAACAACTCAAACGGCAGATCGCCAACGTCCTGGGCCACGAGCTACGCACACCTCTCACCTACGTCCGGGGCTACACCGAGTTGGCGCTCGAAGAGATCCCCACCACCGATGCCCTTCAGGATTTTCTGCTGGGGATCAAAAAGGGCGCCGACCGACTGAACCGATTGGTAGAGGACCTCATGTTGATGGTGCACATAGATACCGGACGATCTGCCCAGGAGTATCATATGCTGGCCAGCGTGCACCATAATCTGGAGGGTGTCCTGAAAACGGCCATTCAACAGCACGTGCAGCAAGCAAAGGAGCACGGCGTAACCCTCGAGTTCAGAAGTGAATCGGATCTGCCTCCATTGCGGATATGCGAGTCATTCCTCATAAACGCCCTGGGCAGGCTGATTGACAACAGCATCAAGTTCTCCCCTGGTGGGGGGAGCACGGTAGCGGTGAGCGCCCGAGTCACCGATGGATGGGTGGAGGTCGCTGTTTCCGACGAAGGCATAGGCATCGCTTCCAAGGAGATCCCCCACCTCTTCGAACGATTTCGGCAGATCAACCGGGATAGAATGGAGCAACAAGGATCTGGTCTGGGATTGGCTCTTGCCCAGGAGCTGGTCCACCTGCACGACGGCGAGATCACCGCGGAGAGTGCGCCGGGAGAGGGCAGTACGTTCACTATTCGATTACCTGTAGTTACAGATTAGTCATAACTGTCAGAAACTCATCGGCAGTCAGCCAGGTGCTGATTGCCGACTACTAAATATACGTAATGGGAGGCAATATGCCGGAGGCAAGAGGCCATGTATCTGGCTCTCGTAACGAACATCACATCGTTTTCTACGGTTTGTCCACCTGCATCTGGTGCAAAAAGACGCGACAATTCCTAGAAGATCATGGGGTGGAGTTCGAATATGTGTACGTGGACAAGCTCCAGGGCCAGGAGCGAGAGGAGGCGGTCGAGCAGATTCGACGCTGGAACTCTGCCGTGTCCTTCCCCACCGTGGTGGTGGACAACAAACAGTGTATAGTGGGATATAAACCTGAGACGATTCAAGGGACGTTGGGACTGTGAGCTATGAGTGAAGAGATCATCATTCCTCCTGAGAGAGTAGATCGTGTATACGAGAGCCTCAACAAGTGGGCCGAGTCCACCGGCTATCACCTCAACCCCGATCAGGAGTTTACTCGGGGATTGGTGGAAGGACTCCTCGTCAATAGGGAGCGATACGGCTACCAGGCCTGCCCCTGTCGGCTAGCGTCGGGCGACAAGGAAAAGGATAAAGACATCATCTGTCCCTGCGAATACCGCGATCCCGACCTGGCCGATTGGGGAGCTTGCTACTGCGCGCTTTACGTCTCCGACAAAGTCCTACGAGGCGAGCGAAACGTTCAGCCCATCCCGGAACGTCGCCCAGTAGAGAAGCAGTTCCCATAGCCATCCCATTCGCGTGACGCACCGTCCTGGCGAGGGATCTGTCCTGCTGCCAGGCACCGCCAGGTGCTCCTCCACCACGCCGCAGTCTCGATCACTCAGGCAGGCTCCCACGGTGGCGTCCTTCCAGCGCTCGAAATGGAAGTATCGGCAGAGAGCGTACCGCTACATATACCTGGACGCCGGGCGCATCGCTCAGAACGTCGCGCTGGCCGCGGCAGCTCTGGGACTTGGCAGTTGTCAGATCGCGGCGCTGTACGACGACGAGGCAAACGCCCTGCTGGACGTGGATGGCGAGGAAGAAAGCACAATCTACATGACAGTCGTAGGCGGGCCAAAATGATCGACGAGCGTTGGTATATCAATCCCTTGGGAGAAAGGTAATACGTAATACGAAGGCCTATTCTGGCATCTATACAGGTATACGCGTAATAGGGAGATACAGCCATGGGAGAGAGCGTTATTGTCCGTCAGAACAGTCACTTTGAAACCACAATTCTGGCACTGGATCCTCACGACCCGGATGCTCACGAGTTCCATGTGGTCGACGCAGTTCACCACATGACGCCTTATGGGATGCTGCTATCAGGGCTCGGATCGTGTACGGCCATCGTCCTGCACACCTATGCCCAGCACCACGGCGTCAACCTGCAGGAAGTGGAACTACGCTTGCGGTACGACCGCATTTTTGCCGACGACTGCGCGGAATGCGAGGATATCGAGGAGTACAGAGAACAGATCGAAGAGGAAATCGTGCTAACTGGCGACCTTACGCCGCAAGAGCGAAAGAGGCTCTTCCTGGTCTCTAGACATTGCCCAATCCACAAGATGTTGATGCAGGGGATCGAGGTAAGGTCGTACCTCGATGAGGAATAAAAAGCAGAACAACCCTTGACTCACTGGCGTTCAGGGCCGCATGAACCTTCCGGTGGACTCGTGGACCAGGAGAGATGGCCCAGGCCTTTCTGCTTGGCTTCTTGTGGTCCTGCGACCACGCTCATCTCGCGCAGTTGTGCGCATAGTGTGGATAGGGACCGCGCCGGCGATCAAGCGATGCCAAGCACCTTGCAGAATGCACAGCGACAAGTATAATGCGCTGCAATGCTAAAGTGAAGATTGGACTTGAACATCTGACTACAATCAGCATACACAAAAGGAGATAGCTGCAATGGATTGGAACACACCACTAGGTATCCTGCGACGAGGTATGAGCCTGGAACGAGATGGCTACAGCTTCTACACGCTCGCCGCTGAACGAGCCTCGGACGAGCGAGGCAAGGCGATATTCCACGACCTGGCTGCTCAGGAGGAGGACCACCTGCGGCTGATTCTGGCTGAGTACCGAGCTCTGAAAGAGGGACGTGGCTGGATTCCCTACGAAGAGGCGATGGAGACAGACTTTCCTCTAGATCCTGCTGACCCAGACCTACCAGGCGAGGAGCCGCCAGGGCCTGTGCCCGTCTTTACCCCTGACCGGAGGGTCTCCATCGAAGGGGACATCGCCGCACTGGAATTCGGCCTGGAGACAGAGGAGCTCTCCCGTCAGCTCTATGCCACAGCGGCTCAGGAGACGGACGACCCCCACGCCCGCGAGACATACGAATTCCTGACCCGCCAAGAGGAGGCACACTATCGCCTCCTGCAGAACACTCTCGCGTATCTCACAGAAAATCAGACCTGGTGGGATAGTGAAGAGTATCCCTTCTTCATCGGATAACGTTTCGAGGACACGTCTGCGCAGGTCGCATACTTGTTCAAAAACAACTGCGTACTCCTGGTTGACTGACAAATCTTGCAATCAGTGAGGTGACCGGCACTTGGGTCTCAGGTTGGCCAGTTTTTCGCCTCGAAAATGCTCTGTATATCCCGAATTCCAAGTGCCGGTCACCTTGCGCAGGAACACGCAGCGTAAAGCACAAGGAGCGATAACCATGATAGAGAACAACCTCATTATCCGCATTGGCGGTGAGGCCGGGATGGGATTAGAATCCAGCGGGGCGGGTTTCGCCAGCGCGCTAACACGGGGAGGGCTCTATGTCTTTGGCCTCCCCGACTACTACTCCCGCGTCCGGGGCGGCCACAACTTTTTCTCCATCCGCGCAGCTTCCCAGCCTCTCTACTCCCACACTGAATCCGTTCACGTCCTGCTGGCGCTCGATACGGAGACGATCAGGCGTCACGTGGACAAGATCGTGCCAGGAGGCGCCGTCATCTACGACGAGAAGGACGAAATGCCCGAGGACCTGCACCGGCCTGACGTCAACTTCTGTGCTGTCCCGCTCTCCGCCCTGGCCACTGAGAAGGGAGGGCGAGAGGTAATGCGCAACACCGTGGCCCTGGGGGTGGCGGCTGGCCTGACGGGATTCGACACCTCGTATATGGAAGGCGTCATTCGTGACAACTTTGCCCGCAAGGGACAGGATGTCGTGGATGCCAACCTGCGCGTCGTTGAAGCCGGCGTCGAAGCAGGCTGCCCCTTCAGGGACGATTTTCCCTTCCGACTTGAAGCGATACCGAACGCCCCACCCCGGATGCTCCTGAACGGAACCGAGGCATTCTCGCTAGGCGCACTGGCGGGCGGCTGCCGTTTCGTGGCCGCCTACCCGATGACGCCCGGTTCGCCGGTGCTCCACTGGTTTGCTGCTCATGCCGCGGAGTACGGCGCCGTCACCAAGCACGCCGAGGACGAGATTGCTGCCATCAACATGGCCATCGGCGCGGGCTATATGGGAGCACGGGCACTGGTACCCACCTCTGGCGGCGGCTTTTCCCTGATGGTAGAGGCGCTGGGCCTGGCCGGTATCACTGAGACCCCTGTCGTCGTATACAACGCGCAGCGACCCGGCCCTGCCACCGGCATGCCCACGCGCAACGAGCAGGGTGACCTCCTGTTCACGCTCTATGCTTCCCAGGGAGAGTTCCCCCGCTGCGTGCTGGCTCCTGGGACCGTGGAACAAGCCTTCCGCATCGGCTGGCAGGTCTTTAATCTGGCAGAGCGATACCAGGCCCCAGCGCTGGTCCTCAGCGATCACTACTTGGCAGTCGCTTACCGCACTGTCGAGACGGACGCGCTGGACTTTGGCGAGGTGACCATTGACCGCGGAGCCCTGCTGACCCAGGAAGAACTGGATAAGCTGGAAGAACCCTACCAGCGCTTCCAGGTCACCGAGTCCGGCCTCTCCCCGCGCGCCGTCCCGGGTCACCCGAACGCTGTCTGGGTCACCACGGCCAACGAACACGACGAATACGGTGCGATCAGCGAGGACGCGGCGAACCGGGCTGCCCAGATGGACAAGCGAGCGCGCAAAATGGCAGGGGCGGATCGGGAAATGCCGGAGCCTTCCTGGTACGGCCCAGAGGAGGCAAAGACGACCTATCTATGCTGGGGGTCCACCTATGGGCCATTGCGAGAGGCAGTGGACAGGCTTAACGCCGAGGAGCCCAATCGGGCGAACATGCTCCACTTCAGCGGCCTCCTCCCACTCCCCGACGACGCCACGGAGACAGCCCTGGGACGGGCCAACCGGACGATCATGGTGGAGGTAAACAGCACCGGCCAGTTCGAGCTGCTGCTGCGCACCTACACTGGCTTCGTGGTCGATGGCGCGATTCACAGGTACGACGGGCGTCCTTTCACTCCCGAGTATATCGTGGATCGACTTCCAGAGGAGGTATGAGTGAGATGGTGACTCGCAAGGACTTTGAGGGAAAGGAACGTCCCACCTGGTGCACTGGTTGTGGCAACCACGCCATCCTCAACGCGATCAAAATGGCACTGGTCGAGCACAACATCGCTCCCCACGAGATATTCTTTGTCACCGGCATTGGCTGTGGGAGCAAACTGCCCCACTATATGAAATCCACGGGCTTCCACACCCTCCACGGACGGTCGTTAGCCGTGGCGACGGGCGCACGACTGGCCAACCACGGCCTGCCTGTGATGACCGTTCACGGTGACGGGGACGGCTATGGCGAGGGACTGAGCCACTTTCTCAACGCCATCCGGCGCAACCTGAACATCGTGGACGTCGTGCAGGACAACCGCATCTACGGCCTGACGAAAGGCCAGTACTCTCCCACCAGCGAGCGGGGCAAGCGCACACCCACGTCCCCAGAGGGATCGATAGATGGGCCGGTGGAGCCACTACCGATGGCCATCACCGCTGGTGCCACATTCGTCGCCCGGGGCTACTCCGGCGAGCTAAAGCACCTGGTCTGGCTCATCGGGGAGGCCCTGAAGCATCCCGGTTACGCCCTGGTGGATGTCCTCCAACCCTGTGTGACCTTCAACCGATCCTACGCCTACGATTTCTACAACGAGCGGGTCTACAAGTTGGAGGATGAGGAAGGATACGATCCTGCCGACCGCACCGCCGCTTGGGAGAAGGCACACGAATGGGGAGAGCGCATCCCGATCGGCATCTTTTATCGGGGAGAGGCGATCCCCACCTACGAAGAACAGGTCCCAGCATTGAAGGCTGGCCCATTGGTACAGCAGCCGCTGGAGAAACTGACGCACGAGCAGATAGGGGCACTGCGCGCGGAGGTCACCTAGGCATATCGATCTCATCGCGAGAAGTGCAGCGACGAGCGACGGCATACGCTACAAGTGGCAAGACTCAACTACGTTCGTAGACCCAGAGGGGCCGCCGAATCGGCGGCCCCTCTGTCGTAGTCTCTGCTCGCAATGGCAGGCCAGCAAGCCGGCGCTAGTAGCTGCGCAACACCAGGGGCAAGTAGATGTACAACCCGCTGATCACGATCTCATGCGTATCAGTCACCAGGGCGGCGGTGCAGTTGGTCGCGGTCACCACCAGGGTGGTTGTGCCCACGCCCAGCGTTCGTACTGACATCGCCTCCGTGCCGCCGTCGTCCCACGCGTAGGAGATGGGCAAGGAGGCATTGACTGGCGAGTATGCCGTGGTAAAGGTATAGACACCTGCCGTACCCTCTGTTGGCCCTACGACGGTGACGTCAGCCAAGTCAACGCAGACGCCGTACTCGGTCACTTCCACCTGGACTGTGGCAGTCACCGGTTCAGCCATCCCGCAGTTCCAGACCGCGATCTGAACGGTGTGAGTGCCGGTGGCGGCGAATGTGGAGGTAAAGACCAGCGGATCCGCGCTGCTGACGGTCGGTGCACTGGGGCCAGCGCCATAGTCCACGCTGTAGGTATAGGGTTTGCTGGCGTCTTCCGGCGCGATGTCGGCACTGAAGGTGACTACCGTATCGGTGTAGATGGTGCCGATGGTGCTGATACCCAGCGTGACAGTCTCAACCTCGACACATACCGGCCTCACCGTCGCGACGATGGAGGCGGTGTCGGTGGATGGGCAACCGTTTGCGACATCCAGCGTCACCGTGTAGGTGCCAGTCGAAGCGTAGGTGTAAGCGACGGTGGATAGTCCGGCCCCGGTCGCATCCGACGTGCCATCGCCGTCAAAGTCCCAGGTATAGGTGATGGGGCCATCGCCGTCGATGGTAGCGGTGAAGTGCATTGCGTCGCCCACAATCACCGGGCTGTCGCTCGCCAAGTCGGTTATGTCCACGTTCCAACAGACAGCGCCGTTCCGGAAGGTCAACACACGCGAGTCGGGCTGTGGATAGGCATGCTCCACCCACAGGGTCTCGGTGACATAATCGAACACCCTTACAGTGCCAGTGACGAGGAAGGTCTTGGTCAACGCGTACCAGGCATTCGGCGCGCCACCACCGACGTCCCAGATCAACGATCCCGGACCCGGGGATAACGCACCATCACTGGCCAGCGCATCGGTCAACACGAGGGACTCATCCCACTCCTCCGCCAGCGACAAGGTGATCGGTACACTGTAGGTGACCCATACCCGGTCCACGATCTGCACCGTGTCGCTGGGGAAGACGACGATGGGACCAACGGTGCTGGTCGGCACACCGTTGATCGAAACCAGCTTCTCCCACTCTGCCTCGGGTCCTGCCACCGTCAGCGTCACCGGAACGTCAACGATGCGGTTGACTGGGTCGTCGGTCCTAGCGACAAGGGTAGCGGTGTACACGCCGCTGGTCATCGTGGGGAAGGCGGTGAAGGTGACGCTGACATCGAACACACTGTCGGCGACCACAGTACCGGTGATCGGGTCTTCAGCGAGCCAGGGGACATCCACTCTCGAGCAGGCCGGGCGCTCGCCGGGATAGGCGAAGCAGATGGCTAGGTCATCGGCCAGAGTGGGCGTGTTGTAGGAGTATTCCAACCCCGTCGTCTGATCGCCCTGGATACCGACAGTGGCCCCTGCGCCATAGTTGTAGACGGCATCGCCCATATCAGCATCCGCATACTGGAACAGGATGCTGCCGTTATCCAACAGGATGATCTGCCAGGTACCGTGGCCTGGAGAGTCAAACCCTCCAACCTGATAGTACTCGATGATGAACTGGTCACCATCGTCCAGGTAATATACCTCGCCCGGGGTGACGTACAGGTCGTCCCAGAAATGGGCAATGAACGTATCCACCCCGTAGCCGTTAGGGCCAGGGATCGAGACGTTGTTGTATCCCAGGTAGGCATCCTGGAAGTAGACCGTCCCGTTGGTGGCTACCGCCAACGTATAGTAGTCCGTCCCGTAGAAGTTGAAGGGGAACGGCAAGGGCAACGGCCAGGAGTGGCCATCGTCCACTCCACTCAGACCAACAGGGGTCCCACCACCTCCGGCTGGCGGAGCAATCTCGATCCAATCGTAGATAGGCCCCCCGGCCTCATTAGAATCCATCCAGGTATAGCCGAAGGCATCCGGTCCGCCAGCCAGCGGCGCATTCCTCGACAGTCTGGTAAACGTGATAACGCCTCCCTCCCGCTCGAAGAGCCCAAAGCCCGAAGGTACCGCGCCGTCGTTGGTCAGCGTGAGCGTCTGTGCCTCCGACTCCCCTGGCATCAGGGTGGCTTCCATGGCCATCGGTGCCAGGCCGAGGCAGGGCTGCAGCCAGCGCAGGTCAAAATCCACTCCCGTCGTCGCCTGGCCGGCAATCGTCACGCCAGCCGCCATACCCGCCTCGTGCTCGGGGTAGGTGACGGTGAGCGTCAGCGGGCTGTAGACCTCATCGAACCAGTACGAGTAGTAGCCGTACTCGTCGGTCTCCAGCAACCAGCTAACCTGCCTCTCAGCCTGCGCCTCGGCGAACCTCACGATGGACACATCGTCAATGTACCAACCATCGGGGCCGGGGTTACCACAGCAGACGTTCAGATCGAACACAACGTCCACTGTCTGGCCTGCCCAGGCCGAGATGTCCACCGAGTGCTCAACCCACTCCCTCTGGTCGGTACCGCCATTGTCATCCCAGACCAGGGTAGTGCTGATGTAGACACGACGCTCATCGCTCGCTTCGTCGCCGTACCAGTCCCACCACGCCAGACGCTCCGCGTTGGCCGGGAGAGCCAGTGTTGTCGTCAAGAGGTGGTCACCAATGGTATCGTCGGCGTCCGCATGCAGATCGGTGCCCCACACGTTGACGCCACTATGAGCACTGATACCGACCGGGTACGTAGGAACGCCCCATGCCCATTCGCTGAGCGGACCGGCGACGTAGCCACCATCACTGAGCTCAAAGTCCTCGAAGGCAAGGATGACGGGGTAGGTGTAGGTGAAGGTCTCGGTCATCCAGCTCTCAACGAACACCTCGGCGTTCTCCAACGGGGCCGTGTAGACGTCACAGTAGCCAAGACCGCTGACAGTGCCCTCCAGTTTGCCCCAGTCGGGGGGCGCCGTGACCGTCATCGTCACCGGGACGCCGACCGGGTCGTTGACCGGGTCGTTGCTGGCAACGTCCAGTGTGGCGCGGTACTCGCCCGGCTGAGGCACATAGGCCGCGTCCAGCGTCACGTCGGCCACCACGATACCGGTATCGGCCGGCAGGGTGCCGCTGATGGGATCCTCGAAGAGCCAGGGTATATCACCACTGAAGCCAAACTGGATGCCGTCAACCAGGTTCACCCACAGCTCAACCCCATCCAGCATAGCATCCGCGTCGTTATTCAGATCGTTACCCGCATCCAAAAAGCCCCTGAACACGGTACGACCTTCGTTGCCCAAGATCAGGCCTGCCTCGTTAGGATCTGGTCCCGGCGTGGTGTAGCCAGCCAACGCTTCGAAATCGGGCAACGGCTCAACGCGCTGTCCCTGGATCCCACCCGCCGCGACCAAGCCGATGAACTCGGGCACGCCTTCAAACATTACGTGCCTGGGATCCCACCAGTAGACGTCATCCCCGGTGGTCACGTTGCTCACAAAAGTGAAACCCAGCGTGGTCCACAGCGCGTGGCCTGCGTTGGCACTCACCCGCCACGTGTGGATGATCAGCTTGCCACCACTCGCCACATAGTTGTCCAACGCTGTCAGCGTTGTGCCCGGGATGGTATAGTTGTCGTTGCCTACCAGTACCAGGTCCCACGGCCCGCCAATGGCCAGGGAGGTCTCAAACCCGGCAAAGTCGCCATCGTAATGGGCGGTGTAGGCCAGGCCCAGCGTCTGCAGCGCCTGATCGAGGTAGGTGTTGGGCGCGGTGTGCACAAAGTCATCAGCGTAGATCAGGATGTTCAGCGCAGAGGGCGACATCCTTTCTGGCTGCCAGCGATAAGCCGAGGGGCAGGCCAACGCCTCACCCCCCAGGTTGGTCTGCACCAGCACACCTTTCTCGCTGCGAACCAACCACTCTCCACGTCCAGCCAGCGGGCCGTGCAGAGCCGGCTGAAAGCCCCGATTCCGCTCATGGAACTCAAAGTTGAGACCCGCCGCACCGGTGTTGCTCACGCTCACGGGGAACGTCGTACTCAGGCCCATGTCGAGCGTCGCCTGGAGCATAGGCGCATCTACCACCACACACGGCACCAGCAAGCGCAGGTCAAAGTCCTGCACGGTCGTCGTCTGCTGAACGACAGCCACGGCAGTGGTGACAGTCTGATGCTCAGCAGCGGAGACGGTCACGGTGTACGTGCCCTGTTCCAGCCAGTAGCTGTAGGTACCGCCGACGTCGGTTGTCAGCGTGACCACGCTACCGTTCTCGATCACCACCTGCGCTCCTTCCAGCGCAGCCGGGTTGACGTCGCAGTGACCCAGGCTGCTGACGGTGCCCTCCAGC
>Ga0180437_10008225_pt1 | contig 13316 bp, 14 predicted proteins | sample SS_ome_4_FD_132410 | JGI IMG/M metagenome (GOLD analysis project Ga0180437, IMG submission 132410) | Hypersaline lake sediment archaeal communities from the Salton Sea, California, USA - SS_3_D_1 metaG | ecosystem: Environmental > Aquatic > Non-marine Saline and Alkaline > Hypersaline >...
ATCACCTCGACCGTCGGTGTGCGCGAGATACCGTCCGCGAGGGCGGGCCACAGGTCGTCCTCGAGCAAGGTCAGGCGCAGCATCGGCCAGCCGTTGATCCGGTAGATCGGGGACACGGTGAACGGCCGCGGGCCGTCGGTGTCGTGGACCTGGGTGGATAGCCCGTAGTCGCCGAGCGCGAGCCACTGGTAGAACAGCGCGTGGAGCGCGCGGCCGGGGTAGCGCGGCAGCGCCGCGGCCTCGTCGGGGTTGAGCGGGAACGTGAGATTGTAGGGCATCAGCAGCCTCGATCAGATGGGTCTAACGGTTCGTTCGTTCGAGCATTTCGATGTCAATTCGATCCTTGAGTGGCCCCAGCTATCCTGACCTCCCATCGATGTTCCTCCTCCAGATCGGTCAGGAAGTCGGCATCGGCGTACTTGCCGTAGAGGGCATTGGCCGGAAAGTCCATCTGCGGTTCCAGAATGATCCTGCCCTGGTCAACCTGGACGCGGAACCGGGTGCCCCGCCGAAGCCCGAGCGCCTCCCGTATGGACTTGGGAATGACCAACCGCCCTTTGGATGAGAGCGTGACCAACACGTTTCGTCTCCCGGGTCTTACTTGATGGCCTGGCCCTTGCCTCACCTGTCAACCCGTACGAAGCCGGACGGAGGGCTGATAGCCTTCTTTCTCGGTCCGTTCATACCCCACAACCTCGCCAAGGGCGTTGAGCCGTTGTCCCAGGAAGAGACAGAACGCGGCCGGGCCGTACAGCACCAGGTGTGTGCGAGATGCGCGATATTTCTGCCGGTACTGGCGAATCAGGTCCTTCGCGTGAAACGCGATCGCAGTGGCGTCGGCGTCAGAGCGGAGGGCCGCACCGCCTGGCCCGTTGTCCACCTCCGTGTAGACCACCGCGCTGTACGTGCCGGTTTCTTCGAAAAGCCCTTGCACGTCTATCCACGCAGGGCCCGTGACACAAAATGCCATCAGCAGGTCCTCACCGGGCACACCTTCTTCTTCAACCACGTTGAAGTGACGCTCCGAGGGACGCGCGTCGGACCTCCACAGGTACGTTTCACCCCGAGTCGGCTGCTCCGCCCGGAAACTGTAGCCGCCGACCTCCGGAAACGCCGCGCCGACAGCCAGGGCTGCGCTCAGAGGCAGCTTGCCCCGAAAGTCGATGTACGACGCCCCGTGCTGTTGGGCCAGTTCTTCCCGCGCGCGAGCGAGTTGAGGAAACAGCACCTCGTCCCACGTGCGCTGGTCGGGGACCTGCCGACTCGATCGATCGAAGTACGCGGTCCAGTCGAGCTCAATCGTCGGTGGGCGGTCGTAGCGCCGCCTGGCCCAACCGTGGATCCACAGGCTCACCGGAGGCGCTTCGGGGGGGGTCGCCCTCAGATTCCTGTCCCGGATGGTGTCAAGCAACACTTGCCGATCGATCGTTTTCTCTCCCTTGTCACGTTCGACCCACGTAGCTACTTCGTCTATCGCGATCGCCCGCGGATTCGCCCCCATGCGCAGACGAAACCGGGCCATACGATCGTCGACCATCTCCTCCAGGTCACTGATGCTCCCGAAGCCCAGGCGCAGCCGCAAGGCCCGGCAGAACGCGCCCAGTTCCTCGTCATCCGCTCCCAGCTTCTCCTTCCAGTGATCTCTGGCCCGGCCTGCATCCGTTGCCGGGCTGCAGGTGAGAAAGTCCTCGGAGAATGTATGATCTCGCCCCCTGATGACTCGGCCGAGTTTGGATGTATATCCCCAGTTGCTGACGAGCCAAATCTCGACGGGGCCGCTGGTGCGGAGCTGCTTCCAACTGTCGAACAGTTTCTGAAGGAGCGAGCGCGAGCCGGAAATCACCTTGATCAACGACTCGAAGGAGTACTCTTCGTGATGATCCACGTGCCACTTGATCTGGGTGAACTTCGAGGCCTTTCCGGAACCCGGTCGCGCATACAGGGTGACGTCGTCCGCAGACCCGGCACCGGGATGCTCGACGATCCCGTACGCGTACGGGGAATCTTCGTCGAGAAGCTGCAGCAGTTCGTACCAGCTATAGAGATGCTGGTAACGGTTGCCTTCCATTCGAGAGGAGCTTTGCTTCGCCATATTTCACCTTGCCATCTCTTTGCCCACCCGGCTATGAACGCGACGGAGACGTGCTTTCCGCCTGGGGGACAACCCATCCTTGCTGCAACCAGGCCCAGCGCGTCGCTATCGCCACGCCGCCAGCCAGGTAGTCGTATCCGCGGATCACGACGCGTTGCAGCATCGGATCGCCATCTGGGTCTGCGGGCCATTCCTCCCGCTTGATCTTGAGAGGGTACTTGAGGACCTGCGGTATGCGCGCCACCATCCAGTTCGGATCGTCGCTATACTCCCGATCCATCTCTCCCCACAGCACGATATCCCGCGCCCGCAGGCCATCGACGTCCTCAAGAGAACGCTTCCAGGTTTCGTTCCCCTCTGCTGGCAGCGACACTGTCTCATTCTCGGTCAACACGTACACATCGTACGACCGCTGTCCCGGATCGATCAACCGCCATCGAACCTCGAGACCTATAGGTTCCTCGAACTTGAACGCGCTCTGGCCTGCGCCAAAGGCCCGCCCCGCTGGCCAACGCTCCGGCAACTCTGCAGTGCAATATCCCAGGTCAGCTTCGGCCAGGTCGGCGACGTACGCCCATTTGGGATCCGATGCCAGGAGTTGCTGCAGGGTCCCGAGGCCAGCCGTTGGACAGTGATACACGTACCCTCGCCCATCAACGTCAAGCTGCATCTTCAACCTCCCCCCGTTGGCGGGCGCGTTTCCAATGATCGATGGCATCCTGGCTCAATCGAATCCCCTGGAAGAACGTCCCGATCCAATCGTCACGCCGGGCCTGTGTCCAGGAGACCGCCGGTATGGGCTCGTTGCGCGCCCGGGCGCCCAGAGCCGACAGGGCGTTTTCCGGTGTGACGTCCTCGACCTCGTCCCAGTTCACCAGTAAACGTACGTCGCCCAGGCCGCGCGAGCGGGCGCCCCCCAGCAACACCAGGCCGTGGCTCAGACCCTCCAGGGCCAGCAACAGCAATCCCAGCTCGGCCGGCGTGGTTCCATCCACCACCATCTCGAACGCAAAGGCGGTGTTTTCGGGGACAACCTCGAAGGTGTAGCGCCGCTTGTCCCCGGCCGAGCCCTTGTCCCGGTCGATGCTGACCCCGTCACGGTGGCCGAACTGGTCGAACCAGGCTCCCTCCTCCACTGCCAAGTCCTTGAACAGCACCCGCGACGCCATCCACGGGGAGCCGAAGAGCCGGCAAGCCCAGCAGGACTGCCTCCGCAGTTCCACGTCGGCGTTAGCCTCTGCCTTGATTCTCTCCACGTCTTCGTTGGTCAGGCACGGCTCCGCCAGCGGGTCGCAGCTCAGGCACGGTGCATCTCCGCCACGATCGGTCAACGGCGCCAACGAGCGCAGTATCTGCTCGGCATAGGCCCGCACGGCGCCCTTGAGACTGCTGCCGGGGATCACGGGTCGCTCGCGCGCGTCCTTCACCACCGGGAGATCGTCCCCCAGCAGGCTGTACTCCCGCCCAGCGCCGACCCGCAGGGGCGTCTGGGGAACGAGCCTTCCCCGCAGCCGCACCTGGCGGACGAAGGTGCGGAAATCAGCCGTATGTGTTGCGTTCATGTCCCCTCCCCCCGCTGATAGCTCAGATCCCGAACTCGCTGCATGAAGCGGCGTCGCAGCAGGGCCAGGAAGCGGCACGTCAACTCTACCCAGGCTTGCCGCAGCTCCTCGTCGCTCGCTCTGACGCCTGATCCCCGAGTCCGCTCTGCCGCGCGCTGCGCGGCGCGCGCGGCTCGGCCACGGATTGGGTGCGCCAGCAATGCCACGATCTGCTCGCCGACGTCGTGCCAGCGCCATCCCACTTCCTGTCCAGGAGCGCGCGCAATCTGGTAGCGCAGATAGCTGATCACCGCTGGCACCGAGGCGATCTCTTTGGCAGCCGTCACCAACTGTGTGAACTGGTGGGGCGACAACTGCGCCTCCGGCGTCTCGGGTCCCGACCCGATCGCCACAGCGTCACCGAAGAGTGGAAAATCCTTCCGATGCTCCTCCAGGACCCAGGCTGTAATCTCCTCCTCGGCGACGTCCAGTTCCTGCTCCAGGGCCACGCCGAAAAAATGATCGTTCATTGTCGCTCCGCCTCCTTTTCCGCCGTCCACAGATGGAAGGGGGCACAGGGCATCACAGCTCCGTAGCCCCGCTCCCGCAGACGCCCCACTCCCGTGGCCCGCAGCTTGTCGAGCCTCCCACTGAGCCAGCTCAAGTCTGTCTCGGGCGGAGCCCGGTATAGGAAGACACTCCCTGTGGCGGCAGCCAGCGCTGTGGGATGGGGCAGCCCGGCAGCCTTCCACCAGCCGCCCACAGTCTCGGGGGCAACGAAGCGACGGATCAGTTCGACGCCCTCGCCTAGATCCAACGGGTCAGGCTCCAGAGTCGCCGCGACGCCGTTGCCAAAAACCGCCGGGGAGAGCAGATCCAGCGTGAAGTAGTGCCCACGATCCGGCGGTAGCTCGCGGCCCGTCAACTTCGTGAAAAAGGCACGTTCGGCCTGGAACAGATCCGTGAGACGCTCAATCCGCGTCTGGGTTTTGACGTCCTCGACCTCGCCCTGGAGTGTTATCCGCACCTGGCCGCGCCCCCGATGTATGCCCCGTCCCAGGCGGGTGACGTTCCCCAAAGCGATGCGTGCTTGATCGGCCTGTCCCTCTTCCACCCACAGGCAACCGTGCAGCCACGTCCCCGGCTCCAGCGTTTCGAGGGTATAGAGCATCCCGTCCTCGGCCACACCCCGCGCCCGATTGATGGCCGTATGCGTGTGGCGGACCAATTCCGGCTTCGGAAGTGTGTGTGGTCGCTTGTTCACGTCATCCCAGACGTAGCAACTAGTCGCAGGTTCGACCTTCTCCCAGCAATGTGGGCAGCGGGGACGCTCGATGAAAGGCAAGGGGATCCCGTCCTGTTTCGAGGCAGCCACCTGTTCCTCAAACACCACCTGGCTGACCAAGGTATCAAACGCGCAATGGCGGTGACGAATTGCCTTACAACGACGGGCCGTGAGGGGAAACGGATATCCACGATCGGTGTCTATGGCCGGGTAGGCGGGCTCGAACCGCAGCGCCCGCGGACCCTCGAAGAGCTGTCTGAACGCATCGCTTTTCGGATCCATCCTGCTCTTCTTGATGAGCGCCTCGGCCAGCGCTCCCCGCAGCGCGGTTCCCGGGATATACCGCCGCGTGAACAGGTACTCGCCCACCCCCATAGGAGCGCCTCCTATGTGCAAGGCTGACCTGATCTCGATATCAAAGGCGATGCTCACTCTTTCTGCCATGCTGCCCTCCCTGCGCTCCGCTCCTCCGGCGTGATGGGCCGCCACTCCGCACCGTCGAGGACCGCGCTCTGCACCGTGATCCGGCACCATCCCAGGCCGCCCGTCTTGCCACGCCCCAACGCCGCGATCGCCCCCAGCCCGGCCTCCACCAACATCAGGTCCTGCAAAGTCAGCTCGGCCTCCCACGTGGACCTGAAGGTGAGAGGAATCCCCGGCAGAAAGAGCTCGGTGGTGAACAGCCGGGCGTCCTCTGCCACCCGCCGGCGGCGCGACAGACTGACGTTGTAGCGCACCACCGGCGCCGGGGCTCTTTCCTCCAATCCTGCCGGCCGATCCAGTTCCAGGTCGGCGGGGTAGACGCGGCCCTCCACCCACGGGGAGCCGAAGATGCGGCAGATGGGACACAGCGTTTGGTCCTCTTCGAGCCGCAGACGCATATCAGCCGGGTTGGGACCACCACAGACCGTGGCCCCAAGTGCTCGGGCCAACCGCTCGCACTCGTGGCGAAGCCGTCCTTTCAGAGAGGAGGCCGGGATGAAGGGCCACCCCTCGCGGTCGCGGCGGAACGGGCGATCCACAAACGTGGGAGCGCCATACCCGCCGATGTTGACCGGCGTCTCGAAGGCGACGTTCAGCGTCAGCCGCATCGGCAGTGGATCTGCTCCAGAACGGTCTTTCTCGTTGCTCACGCCGTCACCTCCTTCGTTTCCAGTTCGGGCACGAAGTCATACAGCTCCGCTACGTCTCGCAGCGTGGTGCTGAAGGCATACGCAGCGTTTGAATCGGCCTTGTACCAGGGAAGCGGATCCCTCCCTTTTTTGAACTCGACGATGGCCTCCACCTGCTCCAGAGCTCGCCGCAGCCGGGTGTTGAGGCGGCTGCGCTGATACAGGTAGAACAGCGTCGCCCGCCGGCGCCCCTGCTCCAATGCCTCGGCGAGCGGGTAGAGCTGCGAGGTGGGGAAACCCTCCCTGTTCAGCGCGTCCAGAGCTCTCAGCAGGCGATCCAATTCCTCAATCGTGTAGGGCCGGTGGTGAAGCCGCAGCGGCCTGGCCTTCTCCCCGTCCTCCCCGGGCGGGGCAATCGCGTAGGGTGGACCCGACCGCTGCCTCATGACGTCTGTCCCGTAAACGGCTGTGGACGTGAAAATCTGGAAATCGACCGCAGCGCATTCCGTGTCTTTGTCTTTGGCGCGGGGCTTCGCGCTCTCCTTCAAAAGCTCTCGTGCGAAATCACGCATCAAGCGCACCGGCATGTGCTCCGGTGCGATCACCACCCCAGCGGATAGGGTCAGCGGACGATTCTTGTCTTTGTCGCTGTCGTTGACCCCTTTCCTCTCCAGATACTCGGTGAACGCCCGAGCCATATCGTGCGCCACCTGGAGCGCCACGTGGGCCGGGACGATGAGCATCACGTCATCCCCCCCTACGGTGATGATCTCAAAGGGCTGAGTCGGACGTCTCCGCTCTTCTTCCGATTCATCGGAAGACATAGGGTTGTCCAATGGCTGGATCGCTAGATTATTGGCCAGCGCGAAGGTCACGGCGTACCAGGTCGCATCCCTAAGCTTCTTGCTCATATCCTGATACTCTTTGCGGGTGCGACGACTTTCCACAAATGAGCCAACGCCATCACCGTCAGCGTAGATAAAGGCCACGTAGCCGCGCTTATTGGGATTTCGTGGTTGGCATGCAGAGGCGATGACGCCAATGTCGAGCGGGACTGTGCCCTTTTCTGCTCCGGCGAAGTAATTCTCGATCAGTTCTGGGTCATCCTTGTGCAGATCCCGCAGTCTGCCCTCGAATATATCCCGCCAAGGGAATCGTGGGCTGGCCCGGTTCTTTTTCGCACATTCTACACAGCGAGGCATCGATTCCCCGTAATGGGCATTGAGAGTAGCAGCCGGACGAAGCCGACAGGATTGGCAACGCTCGGCGTGGGGCGGCGCCTCGACGAAGGGTACATACCGCTTCTCTTGCTTGCGCCGCCGCAGGTCGTGGCCCAGCAAGCGCACCCACGCGCCGAAATTCCCAAGTTCACGGTCGGCTTGCTCCCAGCGTCGTCGCTGGAACGGCGACAACGCGTCCAGGTGAGCGTCGTCCACCTCGGCCTGTGGAACCCCCTGATCCACGTCGATCGAGTAGGGCAGCTCACGGTACACGCAGGTGATAGTGGCGACCCCGGTCTCCCTGGGGTACAGAGCTTCCAGCGCCTGCTGGATGGCCTGCGCCTTGCCCGCCGTCACGATGCAGAGCATGCATCCGCCCGCGGCGTAGATGATGTCCGCATCGCCATCTATGCTCTTGATCAAGTCGGGTGCGGTCTCCTCGTTCAATTCCAGGAGGATGTTGCTGCCACCACGGATCTCTGGAAGCCGGGCCGATTCGAAGACGTAGTCGAGCGTGCGATCGGTGTCGGCGATCAGCAGAGCCCGCGATCCATTCTTTGTCGTCATAATCGCCTCCCTCACTCCGGCCGTACGTCCTGGGCCTGGGGACGGCCCTTCGGCCCCTTGCCCACCACAAAGCTGACGCGCTGATTCTCCCGTAGCCCTTGCTGACCTGACGTCTGGGTCTTGTGGACGAAGAAGTCCTCGCCCCCGCCATCTGGCTTGATGAAACCGTAGCCTCTTTCTTTGTTGAACCACTTGACGGTGCCGGTGCGGCGGTCACCGCCTGCGGGCGGGCGCGGAGGGCGTGGGGACCGCCTGATCACCTGGCCCAGCTTGTCCTCGACCGCGTAGTAGCGCATCAGGCGCGACGCCCAGCCCAGAATCTGTGCCATCGCCCGCGGATCGTCCTTGTAGGGCATAAGATGCTGGCGGCAGGCATCGCGGATGGCGCGGTAGTAATCCAGTGTGCGCCCACTGCGGACGACCGCTTTGCCCTCAGCGATGACGGTGTCCAGGTACTCGAAGAAGCGGGGGCCATCAGGGTCGTCCCGGAGGTGACTTATGCATTTGGAAAGTTCGTTGACGTCTGCTTTTCGTCTGTTGAGAAACTGCGCAATCGAATCGGCTGGAATGAGATATTGATCAATCTTGTACATATAGCACTCCCATTAGATGGCTTCATCGGCAAGAACCAAGAATGGTTCAAAGACCCCCGATTTGGCAGGATAGGGACAGAAATAGAAGCGATGCAGGTGAACGAACTGATCTCCGCCCAAGAACATCATACGAACTTTGTGGCGAGAATACGTGCCGTCAGACTTGAGATCCTTCTCATGGACAAAGAAAGCTACGCGGCGTTGAAAGCCATCTTGGCCAACGGCTATGGGGATGATCATTTCTGGACAAAGTCGGAGTTCAATGATTCGTTTGATTAGTTCTTCCGCGGCCTCGAAAGATCTCCGGACCATCTCCCTGCCAGCGTGAAGCCATTCTTGGCGATTCGAATGAGCATAGAAGTGTCTATAGAAATGGACATTTGTCTTATGGTAATTTAGCGTTGATATCCAGGTATCTCCAGTAGCATCTGCCTTGCTGTTGTCGTAGTCTGTCAACACGTCTTGCCATTTGATGCTCCAACGTGATGGAACTTCATCCAGATTAGTCTCAACTTTGCCGTCTAGGAGACCTTCGAAAGGAGTCGCACGGCCAAGCTTCCACAAGCAATGTACGCGTTGTTCCTTGAAAACGTAGTCCTGGTTGTCTTCTATACGCTGGTGGAGTTTCTTCTCGATACTCCATATTCCATCAAGCCGCTGATTCAATCCACTTGCCTTCGCAGCCTTAGAGAAAGCTCTTGCTAACTCCGGCGATTTTTCGAACAGAGGCTCATAGAACCTCAAGATAATCTTGGTTAGTGTTTCAAGCTCTCCCCATCCCCTGTCAGCAAGGTCTTTGAAACGATCCTGATCGTCGTCACTCAAGTCATCCAACACACGCTGTGTGCGACTTAGGAACTCATCTTGTTGTACTATGCCCCTAAATTGTCGAGGGGGCTGAATAACCGGCATTCGGACGGTGTCCAGCAACTTGTCGAGAGCGCTTTGCAGATCAGCCCCCCTTGGACAATAGGTGTAGTCCGAGTAGCCGGCAAGTTCATTTGCAAGGGCAGTGATCAAGCGTCGGTCTCCCAGCAGGTGCTTCAACTCCTTCTTCCAATCATTGGTTCGGGCGAGGATACTCAGCAATCCCGTCTCCAGACCGATTATATCCATAGCCTCAAGGTAGTCTGGCCCGAAGACACCGTTGAACGCCAAGAAGGCAATGTCCTCTTTGTCAGTGTCTTGCAGACTCTCAGCATTCAAGATGCGGGCTATTAACGTTTCCAGACCCGATGATTGTAAGGCTTCGGCCATTGTCTCAATCTCAGTAGTTTCCTTCGGGACATTGGCGGCTATCGTTATATTTCCAGATCTCGGCTAGATGCTGGAGTTGGCTGGCCAGCAGGACGTCTGCTGCAGCACGTAGGTAGTTATCCGGGGATTGACTGACATATGGGGAGTCGTAACCAGCATAGAGTCGTTGTGGGTTGCTCCAAACGTGCAATGCATCCAACCTGACAATTGCCGAGCCGTAGCAAACTGGTTTGCCACCACCAAGCTTAAGCACAATCTGTGGATCACCAAGCCCAAGCGCCGTGAGGAGAACGCCCAACTCAGGAGATGCGATATTTTGAAACCGAATGGTGATTTTCAAGCGTGATTTTGGTGTAAGCACCTCGACTGGGGTATTGGACTGGATAACGGGCCGACCGTGCTTGTAGAATTTGCGTCCTTTCACTTCACTACCAGAGAAATATGTACGAGTGCGTGTCCTAGGTGCGTACAACGCAGGCATTCGGGCAATACTGACGTTCCCTTCATCAAGCACGGCATCACCGAAGCGAACATGGCCTTCGAAGCCCATTGCGCCGAACATTCGGCATGCAAGGCACAGGTTGTCCTTGTCGCGGCAGGAGGCCGCGCCCCTCGGTAGCTGACCAGTCCGAACTCGAGTGATCCGAACGCAAGAGCGCGTGATCGCTTCTACCACGCTGCGCACCACGCCCTTGAGCGTTGAGGCAGGGACACAGGGCTGGCCATTGACGCGGGTGATCTCTCTGACCAAGGGCGGCTGTTTGCCCGTTCTCATCCTGACCCGTCCCGACGATACGTGCAGTGGCGTGGCGACGATCAACGTCGCCTCCAATCGTCCACTGACCGTACCGGGTTGATAGCGCTCATGCCCGGCCGGGTGCTGCCGGTCGTCTGGACCAAGCGGCTCGATCTCGACAAAATCGTAGGGTTTAGGAGCCCGCGGCCCGTAGTCACGCCGGCCCATCACGCGCCTCCTTCCAGTCGAATGGCATCTTTCCAGGCCTGGATGCAGGTTCTCCACACTCTTTCAACCTTTTCACCAGAGACCTCTACTTCCCATTCGCCCCAGTCGTTAGCTTTGTCAGGAAAATGAACACCGTCCAGTGCTTCGCTCACGTCCTCTTTCACCGAATCATAGCCAAAGTCCAGTGGCGGATCGTAAGGTCCATCAGGCTTTTCCAACAGATAGCCATAGTTTTCAGCCTCATCGTCCAACAAGAAAGCTACGCCGTAGAGCTTGTTTCGTTCGGTAGGCTCACACAGGTAGCGCAACGCCAACTTATTCCACTTCAGCGTCACGTGTCCTAGCCCCCGACTTTTTCCAAAGCCCACCCCCACCCGGCCCAGCTTCAAATCCCGCAGCGCCAGCGCCAGCAGACCCAGTTGGGCGATGGTGAAATTGCGGATGGCGATCTTGGTCTCGAACTCGCCTGAGGTCACCACCTCCATCTGAAACGGACCCACGGCCACAGAACCGAAGACTCTGTCGATGGCCACGCCGTTGCGCTCCTCAGTGCGCGGCTCGATCCTACGCCATCTCTCTTCCTGGCTCAGCTTTTCTCGGTCCCATCCCTCCTTGATGTCCGGATGACTCTTCTCGTAATCCTCGACCGTCGGCGGGTAGGCATCGGCGGTGCGCACTCGACCGCCCAGCACCGTGTTACCGAACATCTGGCAGATGAAACAGGAGTGCGCATGCACATTGACGCCGTCGTGCTCTTGCTTGAGATCGTGCAGACCGACGCACGACTCTTCCTTCACGACCGGATTGCAGCAGCTCCCATCCCGGCCCACCGTGCGCACGATGCGCTCGCAGTGGCTGCGGATCACGCCCTTGAGGCTCGGGCCGGGGAGATAGACCACCCGCTGCCCATTCCGCCAGGTTCGCACGAATTCCATGTCCGGCCGGGTGGGATCGGCGCCGGTATCTCCCGCCTTGACCAGGATCGGCCCCTCGGGCACGATGGTGAAATCGAGTGTCGCTTCGTTCAACAGTCGCTTATGCATCACGCGCTCCTCTCGTTCTCAGTTCCGTGTGAAAGGCATCCACCCACGGTACGGCATCATCGTCGTGGATTTTTCTGCCAGTTTCCTTTCCGGCCATCAATTCCAGCAACGCCTGGGCACCCTCAAAGAAACGCACGTCTCCGTCCTTCATTTCTAGCTTGACCCAGCCCAGGCCGCGGGTGGTGAACCCGCCCAGGGCCACGTCGCCGTCTTTCAGCGCCCGCAGGCCCAGCCATAACAGACCACACTGCCACGGTTCCAGGTTCTCGGCCTCGATGTGCAGTTCGAAGCGGGTGCCGGCCGGCACCACCTCATAGTTGTAGAGTTTGCCATCGGCTGCCGTGCCCTTGTCCCGGTCGATGGCCACCCCGTCGCGCACGTCGAATTGGCCGAACCATTCGTCGGCGACGACGGGCAGGTCACGCACTCGCACGGGAGAGGCCCACCACGGGGAACCAAAGGTCTGGCACACCATGCACGTGTTGGCCCATAGGCGTGCGGTGAACCTTCGGTCCCGATCCCCACTCGGAAGGGCATCCAGCCCCTGGCGAAAGTCGGCGAGGCCAACCGGCTTGGCCAACACCAAGTTGTCCTCGGGGTACCTCCATTCCGGGTCCTTGGAATAGATCCGACCGGGCTGAACGCACTGCTCGTTTTCATCCACGGGGTTGCAGGCACAGAACAGTGAGTCCCGCCACCCCCTCAACAGCGCCTCCAAATAGCTGCGCAATGCGCCCTTAAGGCTGCTGCCGGGAATAAACGGCCTGTCGTGGTTATCGCGGATGACGGGCAACTCGGTACCGGCGATCGCCGCAACGCGACCGGTGCCAACGCGCAGAGCGCTCTCGGCCACCAGGCGACTATCGACCGTCAGACGGTTCTGGAAGGTGTCGAACATACTCGGTCTCCTATTCGGGCACGCGCAGATTGTCCCAGTTCCCGGTCTCGTTACCGTAATAGAACGCCCAGTGCAGGTAGCCCAGGTAGCAGCGTGCCAGGTCGTACCGCACGTCGTCCATCTTTGCAGCGGAGATATCGCCCACCCGCTCCTGCGCCTGTTTCAGGACTCTCTCCGCCTGGCGGGCGACGATCCCTTGAGAAGCCTCGATCTGCTCAATGACGCGCAGGCCGAAACCGTTGTGCTGCCAGGCACGTCCAGTATTGCTGCGCCCCAATTGGTAGCGAATGAAGGCGGCCACCACCGCCAGGCTATGGCTTTCGTCCGCCACGTTGAGGACGTTGCGGATCTGGTTCTTCTCCATCTTGGCCCCGTCGAGCAGCATCGCGTCGGCGTTGGCCTGGCGGACGACGTCGTCCATGCAGCGCCGCACGGCGGCCTGGAGAGCCAGGTCCAGATGGGTGGTAGATTGGTCCATCGGCAACTCCTTTGCGTTTGGTAAGCGGCCGGCGCCCGGTGGCCCTTCTCACACAGCAGAGGGGGGAGGAGCAGGCCGATTGCGCCTGAGAAACACAAAACCGCAGCCCCCTCCCCCCCAGGGGAAGTGGCTGCGGTACCGGAAACCCCGCACGCAGGCCGTGCGCGGTCCTTCTTCGGTCGATGATTTCCTCTGACCAGACGAATGATCTTGCATATCACGTCCAGGTGAAGCGGTGAACGAACCCGGCTCCGATCGAGCGGACA
>Ga0180437_10008226_pt1 | contig 13314 bp, 14 predicted proteins | sample SS_ome_4_FD_132410 | JGI IMG/M metagenome (GOLD analysis project Ga0180437, IMG submission 132410) | Hypersaline lake sediment archaeal communities from the Salton Sea, California, USA - SS_3_D_1 metaG | ecosystem: Environmental > Aquatic > Non-marine Saline and Alkaline > Hypersaline >...
AGTGGTTGCAGTCGCCGTGGCGGTAGGTGTAGTGGTTGCAGTCGCCGTGGCGGTAGGTGTAGTGGTTGCAGTCGCCGTGGCGGTAGGTGTAGTGGTTGCGGTCGCCGTGGCGGTAGGTGTAGTGGTTGCCGTCGCCGTGGCGGTAGGTGTAGTGGTCGCAGTCGCCGTGGCGGTAGGTGTAGTGGTCGCCGTCGCCGTGGCCGTCGCTGACGGGGTCGCCGTGGCCGTCGCTGACGGGGTTGCCGTCGCCGTCGCTGACGGGGTTGCCGTCGGTGTAGCCGTGGGCTCGGTGCACGGGTCAACGGAGAACTGCGACGCGTTGATCCATGTCACGCTGGGTATCTCAGTGGTGCTGGAGTCGAACAGCTTGGGCGCATAGCTCGCGTTGAAGTTGAAGTCTATGTCGCTGACCTCACAGGCGTTGGTGGCCACGTGGAAGTGCACCACCGCCAGCGAACCGGAGCCGTTCCAGCCGTTGATGCCGGCCATGTTGTTGATGATTCTCACCTTGCCCTGAACCCCCGCCGGGATGAGCCCCCAGTTGCTGACGGGGACCGGCTCGAGGGCGGGCAGCGGCAGGACCTTCATCAAGCCGTCGGTGACGTTGGTCACCTCCAGCACGTCCGGGTCGTACATGATGTCGAAATTGGACGTGTCGAAGTCCTCCACGAAGGTGAAGTGCACTACAACGGTGAAGTCGGTGTTCCCGCCGGAATTGGTGATCGCGTTCCAGTCCTCGTCGTAGGCCTGCAGGTAAACCTGCTTCCACGGCCAGATCTCCAGTATCATATATTGAATGACTCCAATGTCGATTGTATCAACATTGGAGTCTTCGTTGGCGTCTGCGCCGGGAGTCTCTGCGTCCAGAGCGCCGAGGATGCGCTCCACCTTGGTGATATCCCCGGCATCGATATAGCCGTTGCCGGTGGCGTCCCCGGGGTCGTCCGGGGTGCAGGGAACGGCGGACGCGCCGCCCACCGTTAATGCCATTGTCAGGAGTACTGCTGCCGCGAGGAGGAATGCGGCAACGAACCAAAAAGACCGACGACTGATCACGTTTTCCATGACTCTTACACCTCTCACCGAATTTTTCGTCTGCCTGTGCTCAACATTATATGCCTAACACCGGCGCTTGTCAACCCCACGGAATGACAAGATACAATACGCCCTTTTAAGCGCATCAGAGTCTCTACTCTACACTGTCGGTTTCGGTTTGTCAAGACCCCCGAGCGACCGATTTCAAAATTGGTTTAACCCTCCGGGCGGGTGCCCTGTGGCCTCCCTGCTACTGTCCGGAGACGTTGGCGGTGGCCGTAGCGTTGGTCGTGGCCGTCGGCACCGATGTATCCGGCGGCAGGACGTTCACCGTGGTGCTTATCCTGATCTCCAGCCCGTACACCGTGCCGTTCCACACCCGCATTATCTTGCGCTCGCCGGGGGGTTCGCCCCTGCCCGTGGGGAAGTTGATGCCGGTGGTGCCCTTGTTGGCGCCGGTCTGGAACTCCAGCCGGCAGATGTAGCCTGATCCGTTCACCCCGTAGCCGTTGTTGGCGTCGGTGTAATCGTCCCACTTGGCCAGCACCCGCAGCATCCCCTCGCCGTCCGCCCCCGGCCCCACCTTGTATATCATCACCCCATCGGCGGGGACGCCGCCCACCTCCCCCCTGGAGTAGTTGGCGAGAGTGATGATGTCCGGGTTGTACGCGATGTCGAACTGGGCGCCCCACAGGCTCACCACCTCACTGATGTTCACCGTGGCGGAGAAGGTGCTGTTGCGCTGCACCGTCTTGGGCGAAACGAACTGCACCGAGGGCACGGGGTGCCCCTCGAAGGGCGATCTGTTGCCGTCCCCGCCGTTGCCCCCGCCGCCGTCTCCGGGCAGCACCACCGCCAGCACGGTCACCAGCACCAGCACGGCGATGATGCCCCCCCACATCGCGCGGCGACTGTTCCTCTTTCCCGTATCCTTTTCCGCTGTCTCTGTGTCCTGCATGTCTCTCTCTCCTGTTGAAATCTATTTCACCGTCACCGACGCACCGACCCAGTGCAGGGTGTACACGTCCTCCAGGTCGTACTCCGGCGGCCATGCGCTCCCGTCAACACAGGCGCACATCAGCCCCTGCCCGCCGTCCAAGGCCCCCACGGGGTAGAACACTATCTCGGTGGTGCCGGTGTTGGCCGTCTTGCCGTAGCTGAAGGACGGGTCGGCGCAAGAGCCGCTGGTGATCCAGTGCAGGCGGATCAGGCGGTTCTCGTTGGTCCCCGCGGTGTGCTCCCTGACGTCGGGCGCGTCACCGCTGCCGTCCAGGTCCCAGGTCGACACGAAGTTGGCGCAGCCCATCGCATGCTCAACCTCGTTCCAATCGGTCCAGTGCATGTTGCGGTGGTACTCCAGCGGGCAGTGCTGGCTGCCGGTGGGATTGACGACGGGATCGTCTGCCCACTTGTAGAAGGGGCCGGTGCAGGCCTCCGTGGTGCATATGCGGCCCCTCATGTCCACCTGGCTCCCGTCCAGCATATATCCCTCGGGCTGGAGGTAGAACAGGGTCGCGTCCCACGCCAGCCGGAACTGGCAGCCGTAGAAGTAGTCTATGGGCGGGGTTATCAGGATGTCGGTGGTGAACTCCTGACAGCCGGCGCCAACCTCTATCTCGGCATCTCTGAAGTAGATGCTGACCTCGCCCTCTGCCGGCGCGGCCGTCGCCGTAGCTATGGCCGTCCCCGACGGGGTGCCGCCCGACGTCTTGGTGGCGCCGGCGGTGGCCGTCCCCGACGGGGTGCCGCCGGGCGAGGTGGTGCCGTCGGGCGTGGCGGTGGCGTTGCCCGATGGCGTGGCCGACGGTGTCGGTGTCGCGCCGGGGCCTTCGGGTCCGGGCCGCGGCAGCAGCACCGCCAGCAGTATCACCACGATGACCGCCGCCACGATAGCGCCGGCCCACAGCACCGGCTTGTGCCCCTTGGCCCACGCATAGCTGCTCCTGGCGTAAGCATATATCCGCTGCATCATCGTCATTTCACCTCCACTGTCGTATCTATCCATTGCACCGGCCGTGTGTAATCATAGGAGCCGCGCAGGTACCCGCCGACCTTACACGTGGGCACGAAGCGGATGCCGGTTTCGCCTTCCCTGTAGTCCGCCCCGGTATAGGTGCGCCACCCTATCGTCACCAGCGTCCCCTCGCGGCTCACGTTGATCCCCGTGCCGCGCGCGGCGATGCCCCAGTAGTTGTCCCATATCACCAGGAAGTTCACCCGCCCCTGCCGGGGATCGGGGCACTGCGGGTTTTCCCCGTTGCGATTCAGCCCCACCGATGAGGCCTTGACCCACTCGCTGCCGTTGTGCAGGTAGCCGTGCCCGTTGTTGCGGGTCCATGCGGTCCTCATCTCGAACAGGCTGCAGTTCCACTCCAGCACGAACTGCGCCCCGTAGAACAGCTCTATGGGGGTGATGTTTATGGTGGTGTAGAAATCCTGCGCCTCGCCGCTCACCCCGTAGTCTGTCTCGGTGAAGTATACCATATAGTTGTCACCGCCCGATGTGGGCCCCGGCGTGGCCGTCCCGCCGCCGCCCGACGTGGGACCCGGTGTGGCCGTCCCGCCCGACGTGGGGCCCGGCGTCGCAGTCGCTCCCCCGCCCGACGTGGGGCCCGGCGTGGCCGTCGCACCCCCGCCCGATGTGGGGCCCGGTGTGGCCGTCGCTCCCCCGCCCGACGTGGGGCCCGGTGTCGCCGTCCCGCCCCCGCCCGACGTGGGGCCCGGCGTGGCCGAGGCCGCCGGGGGCGTCACCGTGCCGTCCCCGCAGGTGCATCCGCACGCCAGCCCTACAGCCAGCAGCGCCACTGCCGCCGCACCTGAAACGATTGCGGCCGCCCACAGCATCCGGCCCCTTCCGTCCATTTATATGCCCGCCTTGTCCCTTACTTCAGCGTCACCGACGTGTTGTGCCAGTGAACCGGCTTGGTGTACTCGTAAGCCCCGATCAGGTATCCCACGATCTTCATCTTCGGCGTGAAGCGGATATCGGTGGTGCCGGTCCTGTAATCCGCCCCGGAGTGGGCGCGCCAGCGCAATGTCACCAGCGTCCCCTCCCGGTTCACATCCACCCCCATGCCGCGCTCCGCGATGCCGTAGTAATCATCCCAGGTCACCAGGAAGTTCACCCGCCCCTGCTTGGGGTCGGGGCACTGCGGATTGTCCCCCGTGGGGTTGAGCGCCACCTCGCTGGCCTTGACCCATGTTGGATTGGGGCTGGTGCCGTTGTACAGGTAGCCGTGCCCGTTGCTCTGGGTCCACCCGCCGTCCAGCTCGAACAGGGTGCAGTCCCACTCCAGCACGAACTGCGCCCCGTAGAAAAGCTCCACGGGGGTGATGTTTATCGTGGTGTAGAACTCCTGCCCCGCGCCGCTCCCCTGGTAGTCGGTCTCGGTGAAGTATATCTCATAGCTGTCGCCGCCGGGGCTGAAGGTAGGCTTGGGGGTGGACGTGGGCGTGGGCGTGGGCGTCCCGCCGTTGTCCGACCCCGGGATGAACACCACCAGCAGCACGATGACGATGATCACGGCCGCCAGCCCGATGGCCTGTATCTTCCTGTTCCTTATATCCATGCCAGCCTCCTCGCTTTAATCTCCGTACGTTACATTATATATTATATACTATGCAAGCTGAGCGGTTGAACCGGGCAGCCCCGCCTGCCGTCCGCTTAAGGCTCCACCACCACCAGCACCGAGGAATTGTATAGAGCGTGCGGTATCGGGTCGGTAGCATAATCGCCCAGGGAGACATTATCGATGCGGATGGGGCTGGCCTGACCCGGCGTTCCGACGACACGGAAGTAGATGCGGGACATATAGCCTGAGCCGGTCCTCCAATCGAAGGCGTCCAGATACTGGACCACCCTCAGCCTGCCCTGCGTCTTCTGCGGCACGAAGCTGCAGGAGCTCACCGGGAAGTTCTCCCCTCCGATCTTGCCCTTCCTTACGTCCGGCTGCCAGAATACGACGCGTACCACCTCCACCACGGCGGGGTCATAGGTGATATCGTAGTTGGTGGTCATCAGGCGATACACATTGCTGATATTGGTGCGCACCATGAATTCAGCTCCGGGGTACGTCTCCAGCGTGACCCCCATGCCCGGCGCGTCGGGGAAGTCTATCCACACAGCCACATCGGGAGTGGCCGTGGCCGTCGCGGTGGGCGTCGGCGTCGAGGTCGGCGTCGGCGATGGCGTGGGCGTCGCCGTGGGGGTGGGCGTCGGCGTCTGCCGCACGGTGAACAGGCCGCCGCTCCACGTCATCGGTATCGGCTCCGCGTTGTAGTCGTATAGCTGTCCATCGCTCAAGTCGAGGGTCGTGGAGGCGCCGTCAGGGGCAGAACAAGGCACATGCAGCCGGATGACGCACAGGTAGCCCCACCCGTCCACCCCCGCCTCGTGGCTGCTCAGGTCCACCGTGAACCGCAGCACCCCCTGCCCGCCATCCCCCGCTCCGGCAAGCTCCCAGTTGCCGTCAGCGGGCACAGCAACCTCGCCGATCCGGCCGTCGGATACGCCGGTCACCTCCAGTATGGCGGGGTCGTAAACCACATCGAAATCGCCGTACTGCAGGCCGGCAACCTCACCGATGGCCACGGAGGCGCTGACGTCGGCGCAGGGGTAAGAACGGGACGGCACCTGCACCAGCACCTCACCCGGCCCCGGCGTCGCTGTCGCCGTCGGGGTTGGTGATGGGGAGGGGGTCGCGGTGGGCGTGGGCGTGGGCGTCTGCCGCACGGTGAACAGGCCGCCGCTCCACGTCAGCGGGATCGGATCGTCGTTGTAGTCGTACAGCTCGTTATCGCTAAAGATCAATGTTGTGTCCTTGCCGTTGGCGGCGGAGCACGGGACGTGGAAGCGGATCACGCACAACGAGCCGCGCCCGTCCACCCCCGCCTCATGACCGGCCAGGCCCACCGTGAACCGCAGCACCCCCTGCCCGCCGGCCCCCGCCCCGGTAAGTTCCCAGTTGCCCGCGGCCGGCACCGCGACTCCACCAACCTCCCCATCGTTAACGCTGGTCACCTCCAGCACGGAGGGGTCGTAAGATACAACGAAGCCGCCGTACTGCAGGCCGGCAACGTCACCGATTGCCACCGTTGCGCTGAAGTCGGCGCAGGGGTAGGCATGCGACGGAATCTGCAGCAGCACCTCGCCCGGATTCGGCGTAGGCGTGGGCGTCGCTGTCGGCACGGGTTTAGACGTTAGCGTGGGTGTAGGCGTAGGCGTGGGCGTCGGTACGGGATGGGGGGCGGATGTGGGCGCCGGCAGCAGCAGGATCAGCAGGATGGCGAGCACGACAGCACCGGCCGCCACCGATACCACTGCAACTGCCCAGCGCCAGGTCCTTCGCTGCATAGCTCCATCCCGCTCATGCTCACTATTTCACACGCACCGAGCCGTCGGCCCACTGCGCCTCGATCTGGACAACCTCGATAGTGTACAACACGCAACTGCCGTCAAACTTCAGCTCGCTGCTGTCTCCGCTGGAGCCGACGACATTGAAGTACACCTCCGCAAGGTACCCGGAGCCGTTCACCCCCGGAAGCCCGGGCACATTGTTGATGACCCGCACCTTAGCCTGGTCGAAGTTCCAGTTAAGGATAGGTATAGTGGTGTTGCCTATGGAGCCGTTGCCCACCCCGGTAACCTCGAGGACATCGGAGTCATACGTGATATCGTAGTTCGCCGAATCGAAGTCCACCACCTCGCCTACCGCGACCCGCACCGTGAGTTCACCCCCAGCGCTCACCTCGGCCGGGGCATCGATGGACACCGTCAGACCGCTTCCGCCGTTGGGCGAGGAACCCCCTGTTAACACCACCGCCAGGACGATGATAACGATGAGCCCCACGGCGGCCAGCATCCACACCGGAAGCCTTCGCGACTGGGGTTTCGATTCGCTCTCCCCCACGCCGGCATCGTCTGTGTCTTTGCGCTCCGTTTCGTTGCTCTCCATGGTCATCCCCCTTCCGAATCAGGCTGTTTCGATTGCCGAACTCGACAATTCAGTAAGACTATAACATTTCCACATACATAGTCAACCCTGCCGCTGGCTCACTGCTCCGGGTCGTAGTCGGAACCCCCGATGAGGTGCCAGGCGCTCAGCGGCCAGTAGCACAGCCACGCCCTGCCGATGATGAACTCGCGGGACAGCATGCCCCATCTGCGGGAGTCGGTGCTGTTGTTGCGGTTGTCCCCCATCACGAAGTAATTGCCCTCCGGCACCTGCACCCGGGGATAGGCCTTGTTATCGCCCTGTATGTACGGCTCGTCCAGCGGCTCATCGTCGATATACACCGTCCCTTCCTTAATCTCGACCCACTCGCCGGGGAGGCCGATCACCCGCTTTATCAGGGTGCGCCCGGGGTCGCTCGGTGAGTGGAAGATGATCACGTCCCCGCGCTGCGGCTCGCCGAACCAGTAGCTGGCCTTGACCACCAGCACGCGCTGCCCGTCCTCCAGCCCGGGGTTCATGGAGCAGCCCTCCACCTGGCGGCTCTCCAGCGTGGCGTTTACAGTGAGGAATATCAGTATCGCCAGTATGATGGTGCCCAGGACCTCGAGCACGGAGGGTTTAGCCCAGCCCTTGATGCGCATCGCCACTGTCGCTCCTGTTTGCTTCAAACGCAGCCAGATGTTTGCCATATATAACATCTATAGATAACTGGTGATTAGGCATTGATTATACCGCATTTGACGCCCGTATTCCAGCGTGAGCCTGGCCTGATGCCGGCGATGCGGCGGGATGGGCGACCAGGGTCGCGCGCGGGCTGATGCGGTGCGGCGCCGGGGCATCGCCGGACGACCTCTGCCTCCTTCTCTATTTGCGCTCCCGACGTGCGGGGTGATAGAATGTCGAACGGGGGTATGCGTGGTACTGAGCGACCGCACCATCAGGGAGGAGCTGGATAAGGGCCGGATCATAATCGACCCGCTGGACCCCGATGCCATCCAGCCGGCCAGCGTGGACGTGCGCCTCGACCACAGGCTCATCGTTTTCAGGCCGTCGCAGGAGCATCTGTATATCGACGTGAAACGGGACATGGACGGCCTCAAGCAGATCGTCGAGCTCGACGAGGATGCCCCCTTCTACGTCCCCCCCGGCGAGTTTGTGCTGGCCAGCACGCTGGAGGACATCGCCCTGCCCGACGACATCGTGGCCCGGCTGGAGGGCAAGAGCTCGCTGGCGCGCATCGGCCTGCTGATGCACTCCACCGCGGGATACGTGGACCCCGGCTGGCAGGGGCACCTGACGATGCAACTGACCAACGTGGCGCAGCTCCCGGTGTCGCTGTACTACGGCATGAAGGTCGGCCAGCTATCGTTCCACCGGCTATCGACCCCAGCCGAGCGGCTCTACGGGGACCAGCGGCTGGGCAGCAAGTACCAGGGGCAGGTGGACCCCACCGCCAGCAGGTTCCACCTCAACTTCGAGGTTTAACCCATGGACTACATGCAGCAAGCGCTATCCCTCGCCCGTATCGCCGTCGGCGGCACCAGCCCCAACCCCGCCGTGGGAGCGGTGCTGGTCAAGGATGGCGGCGTGGTGGGGGAGGGCTACACCCAGCCGCCGGGCGGGGACCACGCCGAGGTGGTGGCGCTGAAGCAGGCGGGGGACAGGGCCAGTGGCGCCACCATGTATGTCACGCTGGAGCCGTGCTGCTTTACCGGTCGCACCCCGCCGTGCACCCAGGCCATCATCGATGCGGGGGTGGCCGCGGTGCATATCGCCGTCCTCGACCCCAACCCCAAGGTGAACGGCGCAGGGCAGGCGGAGCTGGAGGAGGCCGGTGTCGAGGTGACCGTCGGCGAGCACGAGGAGGAGGCCGCCGAGGTCAACGAGTCATACATGAAATACATCACCACCGGCCAGCCGTTCGTCACCGTGAAGTTCGCCATCAGCCTCGACGGCAAGATCGCCACCTGGAGCGGCGACTCCCACTGGATCAGCTGCGAGCAGTCCCGCCAGTTCGTGCACCGGCTGCGCCGCGCATCGGACGCGGTGATGGTTGGGGTGAACACCGAGATACTGGACGACCCGCGGCTCACCGCCAGGGACCGCCCGGACGAGAAGTACCCGCTGCGGGTGATCGTGGACAGCAAAGCGCGCACCCTGCCAACGGCGCAGGTGTTCAACGAGCCGGGAACAACCCTGATAGCCGCCACCACCGATGCCGACCCCCAGGCGCTGAAGGAACTGGAGGCGTCGGGCGCCGATGTGCTGCAGCTCTCGCCGTGGAAGTCCCTCGTCGACCTGCACGAACTGCTCGCAGAGCTGGGCCGCAGGGGGATCACCAGCATCCTGGTGGAGGGCGGCAGCACCCTGCTCGGCTCCCTGTTCGACGGCTGTTTCGTGGACAAGGTGGTGGCCTTCATCGCGCCGGTAATCATCGGCGGGGAGGACGCCAAGTCGGCCGTCGGCGGCCAGGGGGCCAACCGCATCGGGCAGGCGGTCAAGCTGAACCGCATCCGCATGGAGCGCTGCGGCAGCGACATGATGGTGGTGGGATACCTCGACGAGGAGGCGTGAGCGGCGACCACCGTATATCGGCGGCGGGCTTGCCCATCGCTCAACCCCTTGCTTATAATGGAGACCCGACAGGAGGATGACCGTGAAGATTCTGGTTTTTAACACCAGCCCCCATATGGATAAGGGTAACACCGCCTTGATCCTGAACCCCTTCCTCGACGGGATGAAAGAGTCGGGTGCCGAAGTGGAGACCGTATACACCAAGAAGCTCAAGATCGGACCGTGCCTCGGGTGCTTCAACTGCTGGCTCAGGACGCCCGGCGTATGCGCCCAGAAGGACGACATGACGGCGGTGCTGGACAAGATGCGCAATGTCGATATATATGTTTTCGCCACCCCGGTATATTTCTTCAATATGAGCGGCTGGATGAAGAACCTCATCGACCGCATGTGCCCGCTGTTTGAATCGATCATGGAGCTGCGCGACGGCCACTGCTACCATCGGTTGCGCGACGGCTACGGTGGAGGCAAGGTAGTGCTGGTTTCGAACTGCGGCTGGTGGGAGGCCGATAACTTCGACCCCCTGGTCGAATACATGCAAAAGCTGTGCGACATCATGTCCTGGGAGTACGCCGGGGCGCTGGTGCGGCCCCACGGCCCGGCGCTGAGTGCTATGCTGAGCATGGGCGCCCCGGTTAACGACATCTTCGATGCCGCCAGGGAAGCCGGGCGGCAACTGGTGCAGAACGGCGAGATGTCTGCCGATACCCTGGCAACCGTCAGCCGCGAGCTGATGCCGCAGGACATGTACATCCAGGTAGCGAATCAGGAACACCAGAAAGAGCTGGACAAGCGCAAGAAGTAGAGCGATATGTTCACCGGCATCGTTGAAGAGGTAGGGATAGTTAAGGCGGTCAGCCCGACGGGGCTCACCGTCGCCGCAGCCAAGGTGCTCGACGGTACCAAGCCGGGCGACAGCGTGGCGGTCAACGGGGTGTGCCTGACGGCGACCGAATTGTCGGCCGACTGGTTCGCCGTAGAGGTGATGCCGGAGACGCTGCGGCGCACCAACCTCGGCTCGCTCCGGCCCGGCGACCGGGTGAACCTGGAGCGACCCCTCGCTGTCGGCGGACGCTTCGGCGGGCACTTCGTGCAGGGTCACGTGGACGGCACGGGGACGGTCGCCTCAACTAAACCGGAGGGCGAGGCGATAATACTGAAGTTCGAGGCGCCGGCGGCGATAATGCGGTACATCGTGGAGAAGGGGTTCATCGCGGTGGACGGCGTCAGCCTTACCGTGGTGGAATGCAGCCCCTCCGCGTTCAGCGTCTCGCTGGTGGGCTACACCCGGGCCAACACCACGCTGGGTGGCGCAAAGCCGGGAGATGTGTTAAATTTAGAGGTGGACATAATCGCCAAATACGCCGAGCGGTCGGGCGAGGGGCGGTCCAACATCACCGCCGAGTTCCTCGCCGAGCACGGCTTTTTGTAGTAACGGAGGGCCGATGGGTCTGGCAACAATTCAGCAGGCAATCGATGACATAAAGGCGGGCAAATTCGTCATCATCGTCGACGACGAGGACCGCGAGAACGAGGGCGACCTGGCCATCGCCGCCGAGAAGGTGACCGCGGCATCGATCAACTTCATGGCCAAGCACGGGCGGGGGCTGATCTGCATGCCCGTCGTGGGTGAGCGGCTGGACGAGCTGAAGATCCCGATGATGGTGGGGGACAACACCTCCAAGTTCGAGACCGCCTTCACCGTGTCCATCGAGGCCAAGAACGAGACCACCACCGGCATCTCGGCCCACGACCGCGCCGCCACCGTGCTCAAGGTTATCGACCCTGCGTCCAAGCCATCGGACTTCGTCTCGCCGGGCCACACCTTCCCCCTGCGTGCCAGGGAGGGCGGGGTGCTGGTGCGGGCGGGACAGACGGAGGCCATCGTCGACCTGGCGCGGCTGGCCGGGCTGTACCCCGCCGGCGTGATCTGCGAGGTGATGGCCGACGACGGCACCATGGCCCGTATGCCGGAGCTGGAGCAGATCGCCGGGCAGCACGGCCTCAACATCGTCAGCGTGGCCGACCTCATCGCCTACCGCCGCCGCCACGAGAAGCTCATCGAGCGGGTGGCGCAGGCGCACCTGCCCACCAGGTACGGCGACTTCACCGCCATCGCCTACAGGAGCACCACCGACGCCGACCAGCACGTGGCGCTGGTGTACGGCGACATCGGCGGCGACCGTCCGGTGCTGGTGCGGGTGCACAGCGAGTGCCTCACCGGTGACGTGTTCGGCAGCCTGCGCTGCGACTGCGGGGAGCAGATCGAGCTGGCGCTGAGGGCCATATCCGAGGAGGGGCAGGGGGTGTTCCTGTACATGCGGCAGGAGGGGCGCGGCATCGGTCTGCACAACAAGATAGCGGCCTACGCCCTGCAGGACAAGGGGCTGGACACGGTGGAGGCCAACGAATCGCTGGGCTTCCCCGCCGACCTGCGGGATTACGGCATCGGCGCACAGATACTGGAGGACCTCGGCCTGAAGGACATCCGCCTGCTGACCAACAATCCGCGCAAGGTGGTGGGGCTGGATGCCTACGGGCTGCACGTGGTGGAGACCGTGCCCATACAGGTGTGCCCCAATCCCAACAACATACATTACTTGGAGACCAAGAAGCAGAAGCTGGGCCACCTGCTCGACCTGGAGGCGGTCGAGGGGCTGGACCGCGAAACATAACTCAGGAGGGTAACCATGGCAGCGATGAAACTGGCATTCATGGCGATAGTGCCCGGTTCCGACGCGGAGAAGGACCGCACCACTATCACCACCGATTTCGTGGAGCTGATAACGCAGCTGGTCCCCGACAGGGACACCGCGGTGAAGAAGGCCCAGCAGCTGGCGGACGAGGGCTGTGCCGCCATCGAGCTGTGCGGCGGCTTCGGACACCTGGGCACCGCCAGGGTGGTCGAGGCGGTGGCGGGCAAGACCTCCGTGGGCGTGGTGCGCTTCGACCTGCACCCGGTGCTGGGGGGCAAGAGCGGCGACGAGGTCTTTTAATCCAATATATCGATAGTCCGCTGACGATAAAGGAGGGGGTATTGAACAAGAAATACGAAGGCACGCTGGTAGGCGACGGCCTGAAGTTCGCGGTGGTCATCTCCCGTTTCAACGAGTTCATCACCCACAAGCTGCTCTCCGGTGCCGAGGACGCTCTGAAACGGCACGGGGTCAAGGAGAACGCCGTCGACGTGGCGTGGACGCCGGGCTCGTTCGAGATACCGCTGGTGGCCAAGAAGATGGCGGGGGCGGGCAAATACGATGCGGTCATATGCCTGGGCGCGGTGATCCGGGGCGGGACGCCCCACTTCGACTACATCGCCAGCGAGGTGACCAAGGGGATCGCCCAGACCGGGCTTGAGAGCGGGGTGCCGGTTATATACGGCGTCATCACCGCCGACACGCTGGAGCAGGCCATAGAGCGGGCGGGGACCAAGATGGGCAACGCCGGGTTCGCCGCAGCGGAGACCGCCATCGAGATGGCGAACCTGATGAAGTCTATCTCTAAGTGACCTTGTAGACCTTGTCCCCGCGGCGGCAGCGGTCGGGGACCTTGATACCCACCTGGTCGCCGGGCTTGGCCTCTTCGACACTCACGTTATCGACCTGCATGGAATCGACGGCGATCTCAATGTTGGTGGTGTGCCCCACGATGTGGATGGTGTCGCCCACCTTGACCGTGCCGGTCATGTCGATGCCGGCGACCACCGGCTTGGCAAAGAAATCGCTGACCCTTCCGATCTCCTCCTCCATTG
>Ga0180437_10008227_pt1 | contig 13313 bp, 13 predicted proteins | sample SS_ome_4_FD_132410 | JGI IMG/M metagenome (GOLD analysis project Ga0180437, IMG submission 132410) | Hypersaline lake sediment archaeal communities from the Salton Sea, California, USA - SS_3_D_1 metaG | ecosystem: Environmental > Aquatic > Non-marine Saline and Alkaline > Hypersaline >...
AGTTGACCCTAATGTATTTGTTAGTACTAGGGTTTTGAAATTTTAGTTTTTCCTAAATTTTTTAAAACCTTAATTCTATCAAAAATATTAGGGTCAACTTCGTTTTACCATCAAATAAATAGGAATTAACGTGTAGGCTATTAAAATCTAAGTGTAGACGTTGGTCTCACGGTGATTCACCGTGAGACTGAAGACACAATTCGTAGGGTTTTGCAGAAATGTCACGAAGGGACACAGCCAAAACCCTACACAATGTCATATATTTTTTTAAATTTAACTGACACTAGCTTCGTTTTAATGTGAAATACTATTTGATCGTTTGATTGTAATTTCCTTATTAGGTTACATCACTGATTGCTTTGATGATAAATCATTGAGATGACACAAGTGGTTTCACGATGGATCTTATGAATGCAGAACGTAATGCACTGAAGAATTTACCGTATTTCATTAACATCGTGGCCAAAAAACTTGCTCATAATCATACTCCAGTTCAGGCTATTAAGATTGCTTCACAACAAGTATCAAGTCCAGTGAAAAAAAAGGAAAAGGAAATCCTGCTTGACCAGGATGATTTAAATATGACTTGGGTCAGAGATTTGCCAAACATTCTATGGATAAAAGTACCAATTCAAGTTCCTTTCATTGACGTGGATTCCAGTGGGACTTGTCGTGTCATGGTTCCTATCGGTGAACAAGTTTCGATTCATTCTCTGGTTTATGTTTCTGCAGTACGAGCTTTAGATGAACTTGCAGATATGAATAAGAATGTTTTTGAAACACAGAAAAAACACTTGATCTATGCATGCGACATTGCCACCGTATTGTTTGTAAAAACGCACGACCATGAAATGCCGATCAATATGATATGCAGTAAAAACGATTGGCAATTTGAAACACAACGATTCCCAGGATCTGTTAACAGCTTGAGTCAAGCTGCAGCATTTGCTAAGAAAATTGTACAACATATGAACTCATTCAGTGTAAAATAAACCCTAAATTTTCCCAAATTTGGGATTCCATTTTTCATGCCCGATATGGAAATACGACTTTACAAATCAGCACAGCAACTTGTGATGTTACTCACTTTTGCTTTTCACACTTTGTGAACATGGAGTGGAAGCGGCGTCAACAAGAAGAACAAAACACTGATCCAATAGAGAAAGAATTGGAGACGTTGAAACTTCCCATCAAAACCAATGCCGAGAAGTATTCTACTATTTATCAGTTGGCAAAGGAAGAAAAATATTTTACTGCTTTTTGTGTCGGAACAAAGTTGAGAAGTGCATTTGCACGTCGGAAATTTCACGTTGGTATTTTTCATTTTGCAATTCACTATGGATTTGTTGTCGCAGAAGAGGGTAATTTTTGGGAACAATTTCTGGCCATTTGTCAAAAATATTCTTTACCTTATGAAAGGAATCAGGTAAATGTTGGTTTGATTGGCAAGAATCATACCCATAAACGTTTGAGTCCGAATAACTTGGCTATTGCTTTGTTCATGTTAGTATTCAAACCTGATGATGAGATTAAACATGTCTACAACTTTTCAGACATTCGCTTTGTAGGAATGCCTCTTATTGTGTGTGCAGCATTTGAAATCTTCCATTACGAAGAAGGTTGTCCTCGTCTCTATACTGATCCTTGGCATGTGGCTCTTTTGAAAATGGATAATTGTTTGAGTGCTCGTTCAGTTTCTTTTAATGAATCTGCAGCAAACCTTTTTTCTGGTCATTTTCGTCATGGTTCATGGCACGATATACTTGAAGTGGTTCCGGAATTCCGCGCTTACATGGAAGAAAATCCGAAATTGATCAGTGAAATTGAACGTGTCAGTTTTGCCACACGCCAGCTCTTGAATTATCATACTAATGCTAAATCCAACAAATATGCACATCCTACTTTTTCGATTGCGGGAAGTGGGATTTATGCTGGATACAAAAAGAAAAGCACGGCAAAAGCTGACACAAGTCGAGTGCATATTTTTATATCAAAGTTGATGACTACAGAGCAAGCAGTTGATCACTTGATTTCGTCGCGCATGTACGAATCGGCCAGAAGAGCTCGGTGTTCATTGAAAACACATCCGAATGCATTATGTTTGCCAATACGTACTTTGGTTCCTCTGAATGTTCTTATCAAAAAACAAAACGATCAAAAAGGTGTTCTTTCTGATGTGCGTTTAGTGGTTGCTGATAAATGCTGTTATTTACTTCATAAGAATTCAACACAACTGTTGATGAAATTCATTACTGATTACTGTGAAGCTACTGATCATACTGTTGTGTACCGACGCGAAACTGATCCATTGAAATGTATTGCGCCTGACCCTTGGTTGCTATATTGTTATCAAAAAGCCATTGAACATAAGGATGGGGAGTTGATGCGTTCATTCATTCACGTTATGGATACCTGGATCAGAGGGAAAGGGAAGGATCGTGCAAGTGACAGAATGATGAAATCAACTCACAAGGAATCTTTTGAGGGATATGGATTATTGCATCGTATATTAAATCATATTTTTCAACGTGATGTTCATGCTCTTCAGAAGGAATTTGAAGCTACATGGTCTATGTCATCATCTTCGTTTAAACGCAGTATCGATCACACTGATTCACGTATATGTACGCCGGCAGAAAAGCGAAAACAACCAATCACTGGCTTGAGACCCATTCCTGAACTTACGTTTGATCAACGAACAGGACATTGCGATAGCTCTCGCTCACACATTTTGGTTGCTCTGAATGCATTTTTCAATCAAAATGCTCCCCACAGTATTGACTCTCATACTTTATATCGGCTTTTTCTTTATTTGATGGATGCGAAAAACAGTCATATTCTTAAAGATCATAACGATGTTACCGCATCTCTTGGTGTGAACACAGAAGAACCATTGATTTATCAGAAACTTGGAGAACCAAGTGTTTTACTGCCTTTGGCCAAAGATGGGAAGTGTTTGTTAGCGTTGTATGGTTTTTGTGCTGACGAAAGAGTGCCATATCAGTTAGCTTACCAAGTTTTCAAAAGCATACATGTGTCGCTCGGAGAAAATGAATTGGGTGCTGCAAAAAAAGATAGAAATGTATTACAACATTTTATTCCGTTGTGTCGCAAATCTTCAGTGAGATGGGACGAAACCATCTGTCCAAAAAATTCTTTTGCAATCAAACGAACGAATTCCATTGATGATTTGAAAATGTTGGATGCTTTGATTTTGATATTGCGTTATGGAACATTGTTCGAGTTTCAAGAAAATGCTTCTTCCAAAAAGAAAGGTGTTTATGTCCGACGCTACACAGTTGTACCACCGAATTTGGATCGTAAGGTAATTGTTTGTGATCCAACAGAAGCAAAGTGGGTTTCAATTGTGAAGCCACGTGATAATATCACTATGGTTGATTATTTGCGTTTCAACAATATGATATTTGAAACTAACATGCCTGACCAGGATCATCGTCGGTTGACATGTCTCAACGATCGTTTCTTGAGTACCTACACTAAAGGTTTGTGTCGATACTGTTGTGGGGTCGAACGCTCTGAGGAAAAAAAGAACAGTTTGGTTTGGTCTCGATGTCAATGTTATCAAAATCCTCATTTGAATCGCGTCCATAAGCAATGTAGTGAATATTGCAAAAAAGCTTATCTGCCTCATTATGTTTGTCCGATTTGCATGAAACGTTATAGTTCTTATTCGAATGCTAAGAAACAAGAGCAAAAATTGCTTCATGTACAAAGTTGTCATTGCAAACGAATAGATTCAAAAAATAGAGAACGTCCATTCAACAAACCTGTTGAATTCGGGGCTTGGGAAGCATTTCTCAGAGAACAACCACCAGAGTGGTATCAAAAAATGGCTTTGAATATTCCTCACTGGACTCCACATGTTCCTTATTGTCTAAAAGAATTCAGTAGAGAAGATTCTGTTGATGGTAGAAGATATTGTGGTAGAGCTTTTGAGTTGCTTAGTGTCGCGACACACGATGATCCTGATGAACATGTGCCTGAATCAGAAAAAGAGTTGAGTAGGTCAATGGATGAGTTACATTTGGGAATGCATCAATCTTCTACTTTCGAATATGTTTCATTAGCGGTGCCACCATTTCAAACAAAATGCAGTGTTTGCACTGCTGAAATTACAAGCACATTGTGGTGTTTTGTTGAAGATGATATTTCGAATCAACGACTTGTCCGTGGCGACGTCAATGCAATTCGTAGATTTGATTTTTGTTCTGAAGAATGTTGCGAATCGCTTAATATTGCTTTAGTTGCTCGTCGTGGTGACCGATTCAATAATTTGCCTTATTTTGCACGAGTTGATCAAGGTTCGACATCAACCAGACGGAAACGAAGCAGTCCATGTTTGTCGCCTGGCATGGATGATCTTTTGCCTGCTTCGCCAGCAATCAAACGTATTCGATCAAGCGAAACTTTTTGTGAAAGTCCGTGTCCATACACTCCAACTCAACCGGATGAAGATTCTAATCAAATGCAAAGTCCATAAAATTGTACAATAACAAAAAAAATAAAAAATAACAATTTATTTATAATAATTGAGTGATCTCATTAGGTCTACGAACTTCGATTCGCATATACTTCAAATAAATGAGTAACACAAGATAAAAAATGCTTGGTATTGCGATAATAATGATTATTATAGACACTGATGTAATGGAATCACGGATTATTTCAAGATCTACTATTGACCACACATATTGTTTTTCCTCGTCTTCTCGGCAGGCGCTGCAGTTATAGCATGTAGTGCAATCTCCAATACTGTGTTTCGATAATTCTTTCCAGGAATACTTGTCAATATCATGACATTTTCCGAATATCGACACAATTTCTCCAGGAGTATTGTTCAGGTACATCAAAACTTCCCACACTGGTTGATATTTGTCGAGAAATGGATTATCTTCTCGGTGATAACAAACTTGCCTGTAATCTCCATACACACAACATCGCATTTCTTCACAGCATCCCGTAAATGGTGTTTTGTTGTGTAATTCGACTTGTAATACTATCCAAATTATGGAAAAAATAGCAATAGAAATGAACAATACACATACAAATAAATAATGTACAGCTTCTTCACAAAAAGGTTTATCTCTGTACCTTCTCGACATTTCTGTGGAGAAGTGTGTTTCTCAACAACAACATATATGATATAACAATAATGTATTCCTTCAATGGTAAGTTCTGTTGAGAAATAACGCACTCCTTATTGATTATTTCGTTACATCAGAAACACTCACAAAGATGGGGGCGAAGTGTTGTCATATCCTACGAAGATATGCATTTGGTGCTGATTATATTTGCACACATAGTGAATGTAGATGCATTCATGAATGGCATTTCGAAACTATTCGTAAGAATGGGTGTTGTTGTGGTCATGTGGTGGAAGTTCATCGTGATCGGACTCTAAAAACGAAAGCGGAATACAAGCACAACTACAAATATACAACAAGGCGCGAAATAAAGCAGTTAACAACGCATCCAGCGGAATCATGGCATTGTAGTACATGTGGCCATGCGTGTCATCGAGGTCGAGCCTATAACTATACCACGGATGCGGTCTGGAATGCTTATTATCCTTTTCAAAATCGCATGACTTGTTATCAATGCACATGTTTTCACTGTCAAAATCCCGGCCAGGAATGTGCAGATGATTATGTATATGTTACGGATGAAGAACTGGTCAGCAGTGAACTTGTGAAGCCATCTTATTCATATGATCATAGATGTCAATGTCGATTATGTATTCGTCACGAAGAAGCAAGAAATCTTTTGCGGAAATAGTCAAGTTCCTAGATTTAGTATATTGTTGAATTGTGTTAATCAAGTAAAAAACATTTTCTCTTATTTGTTGATGATGTCTTCGAATATCACTATACACCAACATGAGGATTTGTTCCTCTCCGAAGCACACGTAATAGTCAATGCAGTGAATTGTGTTGGTGTGATGGGTCGAGGAATTGCTCTTGTATTCAAACAACGCTTTCCAGTGATGTTTTATGATTATCAAGTAAGATGCACAAAAGGTGAAGTAAAACCCGGGCAGCCTTACCTCTACGAAATCAGTCCATCAAGATGGATTATGAATTTTCCTACAAAACAACATTGGTGCAATTCTTCAAAATTGGAATGGATCATTCTAGGATTGAATATGATTGTTGAACAGTATAAAGAATGGGGAATTCGATCAATCGCAATCCCTGCACTGGGTTGTGGGAATGGAGACCTAAGTTGGGATATAGTGTTGCCTTTGATGGTAGAGAGTTTATCAAAAATAGATATTCCTGTTCACTTGTACAGTCCATTCTGAAGATTTCTCCGAATAAATACATTTATCCCAGATTTGGTATTGCTCTGGCACATAAATATCGCGCAAATAACTAACTATATTGACATTCTAAACATCATGTATACTCTCGATCCACCTTCTAAAGTGTGTGATAAAGCTATGGTATGTTGGGCATATGAGATCGCAAAGGACCGCAAACATGTGGATTGTCTCAACTACTTTCGATGGGGAATGATGTTGACTGACTGTAGAGCTGAAGCTAAAAGAATTAAGGAGATAGCTGTGGAGAACTCGAATAAAAAGTCTAAAAAACGCCGACCAAAACAAATTGAAACTCCACTTGTTTTCTTTGAACCAAAACCAAAGACCCGTTGGTTGAGTGATGGGGAACGGAAGCAGAAAAAGAAAGAACGGCAGAAAAGGAAAAAAGAGAATTGGAAGAATAATCAGAAACAGAAAAAAAGTGTTGCTTTTGAAGTTACGGTTGATAATGCATGTTTTGAATGACTCTTCATTTATTGCTGTTTAATTGTGTCAAAGCATTTACAATTCCGTTGAATAAAACTTGAACCCTTGTAATTGCACCATTCGTATAATAACTATAGAAATCCTTCTTTTTGTACAGCAAATACTTTGCAAGCGGGACGTATCTGTAATTGAACCAATAGTAAAAGCTTTGTTTCTCTTCCATAACTATTGGAATTGCACAAGGTTCTGTCAAATGTATTACACCTCGGACAGTGTCAGCAGATTCTGAATATGAATATACTGCTATTGCAGCCAAATCGTAGACAAATCGAGGATTAGAAAAAGTTTCATACGACCTGAAACTCTGCAAATCATCCCAACCAACTAATCCGTTTTCCATTGCACAGAAATGAGTTTCGTCATCCTCTATTTCTTTACAGTTAAATGGCAATATATTTTCTATGCGATTGCGGACTCCCTCTATGATTTGTGGGAATCCAATTGGTTGCTGAGGTATTCCAGTGTCCACAGAAAAAAGTTTTACAACAAATGGTTCTTTCCAGTACAGACTAAACGCTTTCACCACAGCATTCACTTTCACAGGATTGAGTGAGGCAACATAAACAACTTTCATTTTGTTTAATTAATCATAAATCTACAAATCAGAATCCGATTAAGGTATAATGTGTGTGAATTGTCAATAATAGCAACACGATTAATAAATATATAAAGTCATCTTCTTTTCCACAACCGATCCTGAATAATCGTTTAGTCAAAGATGTATTGTGGATTATTTGTTTTAGCCATTCTTTCTGTTTTTGTTGTGGTCGGCGAAGCAACATTGCGTTTACAGTTGCATCGCACAGCATGTCACGAGGGATTTGGATCTGTTACTACTGAATATTATGGATGCATTCGAACACCGAATGATTCTGTTGGCACCAATGATACAATTCATTGGATTTCCATGGATCCTCAAGTTCCTTATGATGGAGGAATCTATCAGAATTTCTTGCTACTGAATGAACGTGTCATTTCTTTTGAAAATTGTCTGTCATCAAATAATTGCACCACATACGAAACTCTGCCTTATTATGAAAAGGCTGGTGACCCACGGAATGCATCCAGTTGGGCGGAAATTGATTATGATGAAGAGCGTTGTCTCTACATCAATGGTTGGTATGTTGAAGTGGCTTTTATTGATGGATGGTGTCCGAACAACGGAGAAAACCAGACTCGATCACTTGATGAAGAATGTTTATGGTCTTTCCCTCATTTCCCACCGTGTTTCAACACCACCATGTTTTCACTCTATGGTTGTTATGATGAACAGCAACCATGTACTGAACTGTTTCCAACAGAAACAACAACCATCACTTGGCTGGCGACTACCACAACCGAGCAAGTACAAAGCTCCGCGTGTTCAACAACATGGCCTGAATCTGTTATTTCGTTTGTTTTTAAAATGTTTTTAGTAGATCTCTGTCTATTGATATGTAACAAACTTTTTTATTAGCATAAATAAATGAATTCCTATTATAGCATGTCGTTTCTTAATGTGCGCACTTTATATTATCATTTTCGTTCTCCACTCAGCTCGACAACCAGACATGGCCGAGTATATTTTTAGTGCAGAATCCAACTTTAATCTTGATGACATCAAATATGTGTTTGAATACCATCCAGATATCGTACATGACTATATCAAAAAGGGATTTAAACCATTTCAGGATGTGGCAAAGGGTGGTCGTTTGGATGTGATGAAGTGGTTGCATGAACAAGATCCCACACTGATCAATGAAATCTATTTCTTTGGATGGACACCAATGCATGAGGCGTCATATCATGGTCATCTGGATGTGGTGAAATGGTTGCATAAACAAGATCCTTCACTCATCAGTGTATGTGACAACTATGGATGGACACCACTGCACTTGGCGTCAGAGGGCGGTCATTTCGATGTGGTGAAATGGTTGCATAAACAAGATCCTTCACTCATCAGTGTATGTGACAACTATGGATGGACACCACTGCACGAGGCGTCATCTGGTGGTCATCTGGATGTGGTGAAGTGGTTGCATGAACAAGATCCCACACTCATCAGTGTACTCGACAACAATGGTTGGACACCAATGCACTTGTCCTCAAAGAAAGGTCATCTGGATGTAGTGAAATGGTTACATGAACAAAATCCCACGCTCATCAATGCACACGATACCTCTGGATATACGCCACTCTGTCGTGCGTCAGTTACGCAAGATAATCTACATGTAATGGAATGGTTGATAAGCAAACAACCATCGTTGCTGAGGCTGAAAAGTAAGAGATATTTATTAGAAAGGATTGGTGTGATTCGTAATTTCCCATTGCATTTCGCTGCGAGAGATGGAGATTTGGAAATGATGAAATCGATTTTGAAAGAAGAACCTGATCGAATCTATGAAAAAGATATTTGGGAAATGACTCCACTGCACCATGCAGTTGATTGCAATCGTCTAGAAACTGTATGTTTGTTGTGTGAGAACAATATTGGTGTGATTAATGATGTTGATGCTGCTGGCAGAGACGTGTTTGATATTGCATACGAAAAAGTCACTAGTGAGATAGTAATTGAATGCATACAGCAATATTTAATTTGGCTTTTATGTGATTTATTAACGGAATAAACAAAATGAAGAATTTCACAAAAAGAAGCATCAAAGAGATGTTGCATGTATTTGCACTCACCCTCTCCTCAATTGACTCATTGAAGTCATAACTGCAACATAACCGAGAAATAACAATTTCAACATCCACAACTCGTTGTGCACGGATGTGCACTTACGACACGGACACCCGGTGCAATTCACTGCATCTTCAGGACGTTCGACTAAATTTGGAAAAATACAACTCACCCAGAAAACCTCACAGTCGCGATTTCCTCATATCCTTCAGCACGCTGGCGTTCTAGCTGACGTTCACGTTCAGCAAGCTCGAGATCGCACTGACGTTCCGCCTCAACACGTTTCGCATCCTGAGCACGCTCTTGCTCAACGCAAACCGCTCGGTCCAAAAGGTTGCACCAATCGATAAACAAAAGAATGGTCTCTTCTTTCTCAGGATCCATGTATTCGCACAAGTTATAATGAATTGGTTCCATGAAACAAGAACACTCAGTACACACATCCTTTCTCATAGGCTGTCCTTCACTCGAGCAAATATTACATTTGTCGTGGACATCAATGGACGTCCAATACTCGTATGGTGAGATTTGGTGCTTGGGCACGTACTTGGTGTTGCATTTGTTGGTTTCCCAGTTACAATAGTCTGGACAATCCTCATCAAACAAACAACGAATACCATAGTCGCACTTGGAATCTAGAGGCCAGTCGTTGCGTGTCAGCAGACGATCGCTGATGTCCTGCCAGCGGAACGCACTGGCGGCCACGGTGAACGCGATCAACAACAAAACAGCGGTTTTCATGATGGGGTATGCGTTTATGCGGTGTCTCAATAGTCGTCAACAGATGTGGTGTACGCAGCGAGTGAAAGTGAGTGATATGTTATGTGCTGATCTATATTTTACATGCTTTATTACCAAAATAAGCATAACACAACTTGGATAGAAAACCTCACAACAACTACTTGTCTGGATTGTGATATTATTGTGAAGGTCACTTTATTTTATTGATCATGTTTCCGGAATTGGCAATGGTTTATTTTATATTTAGAGAAAACACACAAACATCTTGCCGCGCACCACTCACGCAATATCATTCACTTGCTATTTTGCATACCATCATACCCCAGCACACGTCTCGCATACCACGCAATACACATTCAAATATATCATCGATGGCTCACTTTTCTCTTGCTGCTTTTGTCAGTATCGTTGTGCTCGTTTGCACTTCCTTTGCTTCTTCTGAAGAACAGGATGTTACCACGGGTTTGCGAAAGATCGCCGTGGATGCAATCATCCAAAAATTGAAAGATCAAATCAACGCCGATCTTGAAAGTGATGAGTTTGTGATGAAAACGTCATTGGAATTTCCTACCGCAGGAATGTTAAGTGAGGCCGAGATTAAACATGTCAAATACGAGTTGCGTGGTTTGGGCGATCTGGAAGTGAATTTCTGCGAGGAATATGATTGTCTGAAAATCGTTTGGGGCGATGGTTGTTATAAACCAATTATGATGGAAGACAGTAATTGCAGATTGCTGACAGTTCGTTGGGACTTTCCACTTGACAATGTATACCGAATAGCTACAGACAAGACAATTGAGTTTTTAATTGAAAAGCTCAAAGTGGAATCGGACACCGCTGCTAGAAATGGAGATGTCGAATTTCGCAAAGAGTTGAAACATGGTGCAATGATTCATGAGGACTATGTGAAATTGATTCAATCTGTGTTTCAAGATGTTGCCAAAATCCGCTACGAAGCAGTGGATCGATGTGGAGCCGAAGATGCGAAACTTTTGATTATGGAGTTTGTTTAATTTTTTTTTGCAATAAAATAATCCTATAATTGGTAATCTGGGTATACTGTATTCACTGATTTTCATCTGCGTAACACACACACACACATCAACTTGTCATTCGCACGAATAACATGGAACGACAATTCAAAATAGCATCACATATTGGTGATTTGAAAGAGTTGCGATGTTTGCATAAGAAAAATCCCACACTCATCACTGCACGTAGCCTATTTGGATGGACACCACTGCACCAGGCATCATCTGGCGGTCATCTGGATGTGGTGAAATGGTTGCATGAACAAGATCCCACACTCATCAGTGTACGCGACCACGGTCGATGGACACCACTGCACTTGGCATCATATCATGGTCATCTGGATGTGGTGAAGTGGTTGCATGAACAAGATCCCACACTCATCAGTGTACGCATTAACGATGGAAGGACACCACTGCACGTGGCGTCATCTGGTGGACATCTGGATATGGTGAAATGGTTTTATGAAAAAAATCCCACACTCATCAATGTGCGTGACGAATATGGAGACACAGCATTGCACTTGGCGTATAGGGGTGGTAATGATGATGTTTTAATGTGGTTATTCACCAATAACCCATCATTTCTCAATGATGTCGATAGTGCTAAATGGATAGAAGTGTTGAAGTTACACAAAGAATTCCCATTGCATTTCGCTGCAAGAGATGGTCAATTGAATAGAGTCAAAAAGTTTCTGAATGAAGAACCAAATATAATTCATCAGAAAGATATTTGGGGAATGACGCCACTTCATCATCTCTCAGCGTGCAATAACCCGGAAATAGCCTCACATGTAGCGCGTCTTTTGTTAGAAGCTGATGGAACTCTCATCTCAGAAGTCGATAACGAAGAAAAAGATATTTTTGATATGATTGAGAAATGTGATCAATTGCTTGAAGCAATCCAGTTGTGCCTAATTAATTTTTTGAGTGGCTTGTTGACTGACGAGTAAAGTATAAATGGTAGTTTAGTGAATTTGATGAACTTGGTGCCGGGCCTGTAGTCTAACGGCAGAACAACCATGCAACAATTGTTGTGACGTCCAGCAAGCAAGGAAGACGCGGGTTCGACTCCCGCTTGGTCCCGCACCCGGCAGTCTGTGCACAGGACTGCTGTTCTTTTTTAGTTGTTCATATGACATCTAAATGGTGAAGGAATAAATCGTCTGCAAAGATATTTATTCAAAAAAGAACAGTCGCTTTTCCAGCTAAAACATTCGTCAATAAATATCCAATAATTGAACGATGAAATTTTAGTTGTTGTTTTTTCTTTAAATGATATTCGGCAAGTTCAAAGTTACGATTGAGTTTTTCTTCTGTGACATTACGACTGAAATAAATGATTTCAAACAGTTGTCGTAGCATTGGATGATTGAAATGCAGATTTGTATTTTCACATGCACATATTATCTTTTTGAAAATGGTCTTCTTCTCATAGCAAGGCCATTCGTTCATGATGTAGCTAGAGAAAAAATGGATTGCCTCAATTCCAATGGGAGTTGGCACGAGTTTGCACTGTTTGTTCAAACAAACAGAAATATATGTGATATCGTTGTAAGCCAAACAATCCAGATGAGTTTGACAATTCACAGTAGAGTCCCAAAAGCCTTCACATGTTCCGTTGTTGCAAGAACCAAAATCCACTTCCACAGGACAATCTTCATTTGATCCACACAACCAGTATTCCCTTGAATCATAGCCTTTGACTGGAATTTGTGTATCGAATCGTCCAACATGCCTGTGACTTTCAACACTAGATGAAATAAAACCAACCAAGAACAAACACAATCGGAAACATGCAAGAGAAATCTTCATTGCTATAAGAGAATTGAATAATTGCTTTTACAATTCGCTTGTGAATATCTTTTATACAAACATTTGTAGATAAATATTACCACAATTGATAATATAATCGATATAGTCAAAACTGGAGAGTTTCATGAACACACCAAGGATTATAATGGGCTGTACTGGAGAAGCAGAGCAAGAGGAATGTACGCCAAAGCGCGTGGTGTTATGCATAACCTTCACAATATGTATTGTTTTGACATTG
>Ga0180437_10008229_pt1 | contig 13312 bp, 11 predicted proteins | sample SS_ome_4_FD_132410 | JGI IMG/M metagenome (GOLD analysis project Ga0180437, IMG submission 132410) | Hypersaline lake sediment archaeal communities from the Salton Sea, California, USA - SS_3_D_1 metaG | ecosystem: Environmental > Aquatic > Non-marine Saline and Alkaline > Hypersaline >...
TATCTCCTTTGGAAAATCGGTTGATGGTACCACCCGATTATCCCTCAAAGGACGATGTTTTTCAACTCGCTGCTTTCACCTTACACTCGGTTCTACAACTTACCACAGATTTTGGCCACACTCCAATGAAACCGTTGAAATCCTGAGCAAGTGGAAACATAATCAAGAGTGCTCAAGAGCCATACACCAAGCAGTCGAACTGTATCAGGTAAGTGAGCCTACGCCTGAGAATGTCGAAAAACTGGGCGGTGGCTGGGTTGGGGAAGAAACCCTGGCCATTTCCATTTTCTGTTCGCTGCACTTTGAGAACGACTTTGGAAAAGGAGTCTTGGCCTCAATCAATCATGGCGGAGATAGCGACAGCACAGGCGCAGTGACAGGAAATATCCTAGGTTTGATTCTAGGCAAAAGCGCTATTCCGAGATATTGGATTGACAACCTTGAACTGGCAGGCATTGTAGAACAAGTGGGAACCGACCTACACATTGGTGTAAAGGGCGACAGTTACAATCCGGACCCGGAATGGCTGGAGAAATACCCACCATATTAAGGAACATTTGGTGGGGAGTTGGCATGGTGAGCGAGGAGGTGCACTATTTGAACAGACCCACCTTTATCGAGAAGTTGGCTGCTGCTGTTACTGCCAATAGGAGCTTGCTATGCGTTGGCCTGGACCCCCGTTCATCGGAACCTGACGCCATCTTTACCTTCAACAAGACCATCATTGACGCCACCCACGATCTGGTCTGCGCCTACAAGCCCAACTTTGCCTTCTACGAGGCTCAGGGACTGGAAGGGCTGGCGGCGCTGCGCCGTACCATTGAGTACATCCACGAAACGACGGATGTGCCGGTCATCCTGGACGCCAAGCGGGGCGACATTGGCTCCACCGCCGAGGCCTATGCCAAAGCTGCCTTTGAGGTGTGGGGAGCGGACGCGGTCACCGTCAACCCCTACCTGGGCCACGACTCGGTGCAACCCTTCACCGCCTACGCCGACCGGGGCGTCTTCTTGCTGTGCCACACTTCCAACCCCGGGGCTACTGACCTGCAAACACTGGACTGCGGAGGACAGCCCCTCTACCAGGTGGTGGCCCAGCAGGCAACCCGCTGGGGCGCGAACGTCGGCCTGGTGATCGGAGCCACCTACCCCCAGGCGTTGCGGGCTGTACGGGAGATGGCTCCGCAGATGTGGATGCTGCTGCCTGGGGTCGGCGCTCAGGGAGGCGACCTGGAAGCCGCTCTGGCCGCCGGGTTGGACCAGCAAGGGTCTGGCATTATCGTCAACGCCGCACGCAGCATCATCTACGCAGAGGACCCCCGCACTGCGGCTCAAGAGTTGCGCGACCGGATCAACACCGCCAGATCAACTTCCAATACCCAATACCCAACACCCAAATCTCAAACCCCAACATCACCTCGGGACCAACTCATCCTGGCGCTGGCAAACATCCGCTGCGTGCGCTTTGGCGACTTTACCCTGCGGTCAGGCCAACGTTCGCCCATCTACATTGACCTGCGGTTGTTGGTTTCCCATCCCAACATTCTGCGCGATGTGGCCCGGGCCTATGCTCAACTGCTCCGCCCCCTGGCCTTTGACCGGCTGGCCGCTATCCCCTACGCCGCCCTGCCCATCGGGACGGCGGTGAGCCTGGAGCTAGGCTGTCCGCTCATCTACCCCCGCAAAGAGGTCAAAGGTTATGGCACCGGACGGGCTGTGGAGGGCGAATGCCAGAAGGGCGAACGCGTCGTCGTCCTCGATGACCTGATCACCACGGGTGCCAGCAAGCTGGAGGCCATCGCTCCTCTGGAAGAACTGGGCCTACAGGTGAAAGACGTCGTCGTCCTCATTGACCGGGAGCAAGGAGGACGAGAGGATCTGGAAAAACGAGGCTATCGCTTACATGCCGTCTTTGGCCTGGGAGAAATGCTGGACGTTTTGGCTCAACACGGCCACATCTCCGCAATGCAGCGAGATGAAGTGAAAGCTTTCCTGGCAGAGAGTCGAAACCCATGACCCAGCCTGAGCTCGCCGTTGACCTCTGTGGCGTCCGCCTGCCCAACCCTCTGATCCTGGCCGCTGGCATCCTGGGGACGGGGGCCGAGCTCCTGGAGAGAGTGGCCAGGGCCGGAGCCGGAGCGGTGACAGCCAAGTCGTGCGGGCCGGAGCCTCGGGCCGGTCATCCTAACCCTACTGTGCTGGATTGGGGCCACGGCCTGATCAATGCCATTGGGCTGGCCAACCCCGGCGTCGAGGAGATGGCGACCATCCTGAAAGACGCCAAAGGCCGATTGGAGCCCCTGGGTGTACCTCTCATCGCCAGCATCTTTGCCGAGACGGTGGAGGGCTTTGCCAAAGTAGCCCGTCGGGTGAGCCAGGCTGAACCAGATCTCATCGAGGTGAACATCTCCTGTCCCAACGTGGCCGCCGAATTCGGACAGCCCTTTGCCGCCGATCCTGACAGCGCCGCCGCCGTGACCAGGGCGGTGAAAGGGGCGACGCACCTCCCGATCATCCTCAAGCTCTCTCCCAACGTGACCGACATCGCAGCTATCGCCAGGGCGGTGGAGACGGCCGGAGCCGACGCCATCGCGGCCATCAATACTGTAGCCGGAATGGTCATTGACGTGGACTGCGGCCAGCCTGTCCTGGCCAATCGAGTGGGGGGGCTTTCGGGGCCAGCCATCCGGCCCATCGCCGTGCGCTGCGTCTACGAAATCTACCAGGTTGTGAAAATTCCCATCATTGGCATGGGCGGCGTGATGGACGGCCGGGATGCCGTGGAGATGATCATGGCCGGGGCCACGGCCGTGGGGGTCGGGTCTGCCGTTTACTATCGGGGCGTGGACGTTTTCGGGGAGATAGCCCAAGAGACAGCCGCTTTCATGGTCGAGCGCGGCCACAAGACCCTGGCCGACTTTAGAGAGGTAGCCCACCCCCACCCCGACCCTCCCCCAACTCTGGAGGAGGGAGTACGATGAAGAGTGGTCTGCCCCGGCCAACCAAGATAGCAAAGATTATCAAGGAAAACGCCCAGGTCAAGACCTTTGTCCTGAAGGCAGCGGTTGAAGCGGACCCAGGTCAGTTCATCATGGTCTGGCTGCCTAGAGTGGACGAAAAGCCCTTCAGCCTGGTGGACGGGGACCCTGTGACCATCACTGTGGCCCGGGTCGGCCTCTTCACAGAGAAGTTGCATCGGCTCAAGATTGGTGATAGAATATGGTTGCGGGGGCCCTTGGGGCAGGGTTTCGAGCTGAGGGGAGAGCGCATCCTGCTGATAGGCGGTGGTTGCGGCGTTGCCCCCCTGGCCTTTCTGGCCCAGCGAGCGATAGGGGCCGGACAGCAGGTTACAGCGGTCATCGGGGCGCGGTCCGGGGCTGATCTCCTCTTTCCACAGCGCTTTGCCGGGTTGGGCTGTTCGGTGGTTCTGGCCACCGAAGATGGCTCGGCCGGAGTTCGGGGGCTGGCCACTGACGTGGCCGAATCGCTTCTCGGGAGAGGTGAGATAGATGCGGTCTACGCCTGCGGGCCCGAGGCCATGCTGGACAGGGTGTTGGAGCTCTGCCTGGACCACAGCCTCTGCTGTCAACTGAGTCTGGAGAGATACATGCGGTGTGGGCTGGGAGTCTGCGGGTCGTGCCAACGAGAAGGGATGTTGGTCTGCCGTGACGGTCCAGTACTTGCGTTCTAGCCACTGCAAAGAAAGGTGAAGATCCATGGATACAGTAAAAGTATAGTTGGTGTTACCTCAAGACAAATATGACTTGCTGGCCGACCTCGCCCAGCGTGAAGACAAATCCGCTTATCTATGGCCGATACCGCTGGCGAGAGCGGTCTTACGGATCTGGCACGAAGGCAGGATCATTACCTATACGACGAGGAACGGACGCCGTGACGCAACGGTTATTGGTAGATACCTGGTTCTGGTTAGCTGGGTTTCAATTTGAAACCTTGACACTTATCCACCAGGCTATCAAAGCCTCGGTGCATCGAGTGCACGTACGGATCGTGGGAGGGGGAGGGAACCCGCAGAGCGAGGAGGAACATCGTGAGGCATCTTCCAGCCAAAACGCCGGACATTGCCATCATTCCGCCAGGCCTGGCTTCTCATTTTCAGGAATACGAATTTGATGCACTGGACGTGGGCCGCGACGCTTACTTGATCATCCAGCGCACGTTGGAGTATGGAACCTGGGACGAAGTGCGATGGCTGTTTGCCACGTATGGTGGGAAGCGCATCCGTACTTTTGTGCAGGAGCGAGGTGAACGTTGGCTTTCCAGGGTCACGTTCAACTATTGGCGCAAACTGCTAAGGATAAAACGCTGGAGACGCTCGCCTTTTCCAACAGCACAAGGCGAGTTGTGGGAACGATGATGAAACCACATTGGGAAGCCCTCACGACCGAGACAAAGGATGCATTTCAGGTAGCTGCTCGCTTACCATTCATCGGCGAGTTTTACCTGGCTGGTGGCACCGGACTGGCCCTTCACCTTGGTCATCGCTTTTCTGTGGATCTCGACTTTTTTTCCCCCACTGCGGACGCCGTTGGCCCGGACGTGCGTGCCATCTTGAGGGAGTCGTTCGCCGATCCAACACTATCCATCACCTTTGACAAAGATGGCACTTTTGTTGCCACATGGCAGGGAGTGGGCATCAGCTTCTTCCGGCTGAGCCTTTATCCTCTCGTTCAATCTCCTGTTGAGATCGAAGGCGTGCCAGTGGCCACTCTTGAGGAGATCGGCACGATGAAACTGGCTGCGATTATTGACCGCGGCACCCGCAAAGACCTGGTGGATTTGTACTTCATTCTGCAGCAGGTGCCCATTGAGCGGCTATTCAAAATAGCAGCCGTAAAATACGCTCGCGTGCGCACGTTTCCGATCAGCGCCGTCCGTGGGCTGGCTTACTTTGAGGATGCGGAGCACCTTCCAATGCCGCACATGATTGACCGCACACCATGGGCAAAGATGAAACAGTTTCTGGAACGCCAGGCGATGGAAGCTGGGCGGAAGCAGTTGGCAGGGTTGTGGGAGTGATAGCGCCCAATATCGCCTGCGTGAGATCGCATCGCTGGACAGGCTGCTGGGGTTGGCCGAAGTCAAATACGCCGACCGGCCCAGCTTTCTCAACATCGCGGCTCGTGCCCTGGCCTATTTTGAAGACGCCGAGCCACAACCGATGCCAGAGACGCTCACGCCGGTCGAATGGGCAGAGGTGAAACGCTACTGCGAGGACGCAGCCGTCCGCCTGGTACGCCGTCGTTTAAGGCGATAGTCCTAAGATAGGACTTTCTCAAATCCCAATGGGAGGAATGTATGACCACTCGCGCTCAAGTCGCCGTGCTGCGCACGCAGCCGGAGACGGTGCTACAAGACTATGAACGGTTGCTGGAGATGGCCGGGGTGCGCCAGGCCCTCGACCCGAAAGCCACGACCATTCTCAAAGACAACATCTCCTGGCACTATCCCATGCCCAGTGCCAACACCACGCCCTGGCAACTGGAGGGCACGGTGTTGGCCCTGCGCAAGGCCGGCTACACCGACCTGTCCTGCGTGCAGAACAAGACGGTGGTGATCAACACTTTCAAGGGCGAAGACCTCAACCATTACGTGCCCATCTTCCGCCATTACGATATCCCTGTCCTCTACAACTTTCAGGACGGGGACATGACCTGGGTGCCCTACGAGCCTCAAGCCGAGATGTTGGTACTGGATCGCATCTATCCCAAAGGCATCCGCATCCCCGACTATTTCTTTGGCAAGAACATTGTGCACCTGCCGACGACCAAGTGCCACATCTACACGGTGACGACTGGAGCGATGAAGAACGCCTTCGGCGGGCTCCTCAGCACCCATCGCCACTACACCCATACCTGGATCCACGAAACGCTGGTGGACCTGCTGGCCATCCAGAAAGAAATCCATCCGGGCATCTTGGCCGTGATGGACGGCACCACCGCTGGCAATGGCCCCGGCCCGCGCACCATGAAGCCGGAAGTCAAGAACGTCATCCTGGCTTCGGCCGACCAGGTGGCCATTGACGCCGTGGCCGCCAAACTGATGGGCTTTGACCCTCTAACCATTGACTACATCCGCCTGGCCCACGAGCGCGGCCTGGGCGTGGGCGACGTCAACGAGATCGAATGGGTAGGCGACGACGTGTCGGGCGAGAACTGGGGCTTTGAGGTGGGCTACAACTTTCACCGCTTCCTGGCTTGGCTGGGATGGTACGGCCCGACCAGGGTGCTCCAGAAGCTTGTCTTCCGCACCCCGCTGGTGATCATCCCCATCCTGGCCTCCGAGATCAACCACGACTACATCCATTGGCCACTGAAGGAGCGCCACATCTATGAGCGGTGGCGGAGGGAAACGCCCTGGGGACAGTTGTTCCAACGCTACGAGCAGACCGGGCACCTGGCAGGTGAAGAATAGCGAAAGTCATGGAACGTCACCTGTTTGAACAACTGGTTGCAGAGGCGCTGGACACCCTGCCCGACGTCTTTCTGGAGAGACTGGACAACGTGGAGGTGGTGGTCGAAGATTGGCCCAGCCGGGAGGTCCTACGCCGGGCCGGGGTGCGTTCTGCCGCAGACGTGTTGGGTTTCTACCACGGCGTCCCGCAGACCAAGCGCACCCATGACTATGGCCTGGTCCTGCCGGATCGAATCAGCATCTACCAACGTCCCATAGAAATGCGCGCTCGTACCCCGGAAGAGGCTCGCCGGATCATCCAGCGCACCCTCCGACACGAGATAGCCCATCACTTTGGTATTGATGATAAGCGATTGCGGGAGTTGGGAGCCTATTGAACGAAATGGAGACAACGATGACCGAATTGGATACCACCATCACCGAGGTAACCATCTACCCCGACCGGGCGCGGGTGACGCGGCGGGGCACGGTGGAACTGAAGCAGGGCGAGCACCGCTTACAGGTGGGCGAACTGCCCCTCAGCCTGCTACCCGAGTCGGTGCGCGCCGGAGGAAAGGGCACCGCCCAGGCCCGTATCCTGGCCGTGGACGTAGCCAAAGCCTTCTACCGGGAGCCACCCACAGCCACCGTGGCCGAACTGGAGAGAGAGATCGAAAAGCTGGAGGATCAGGACAAGGCCCTGGCCGACCAGGCCGAGACCCATCAGGCCCAACTAGAGTTCCTGAAAGGCCTGGGGGCTGCCGCTGGCGAAAACCTCTCCAGGGGCATCGCCTTCGGCAAATCCCAGGTGGCCGACGGCCAGGAGATGCTGGCCTTCATGGCTGAAGGGATGGCCGCCGCCAGCCATGGCCTGCGGGAGATCACCGCCCAACGCCGTGAACTGGAGCGGGAACTGACCCAACGGCGCAAGGAATTGGAGCAACAGCGCTCGGCTCGGCCCCGGGAGCGGTACGCCGTGACAGTGGACGTGGAGGTGCTGGGCCAGGGGAAATTCGAGCTGGAAGTGACCTACGTGGTGCGGAACGCCAGTTGGCAGCCCCTCTACGACCTCCGACTCGATGAGGGGATCGAAGAGGAAAAACCAAACGTAGCCCTGACTTATTTGGGCCAGGTGACCCAGCGCACCGGCGAGGATTGGGAAGAGGTGGCTCTGTCCCTTTCCACGGCCAAACCGGCCCTGGCCGCCACCCTGCCCAAATTGCGGCCCTGGTACGTCAGCGTGCCTGCCCCACCGCCTCCCCCGATGGCCGTTTCCCCTAGGGCCGCCCGGTTGGGCAAGGCCGCCTTCGCTCCGCCGCCCGGTGCAGGGGTTGCATTTGAGGCGACGCCAGCCGCGATAGAAGCGGAGGCAGCCGAGCCGGTGGAGATGGAGGCCCTCACCGCCGAGGTGGAAGAGTCCGGCGCAGCCCTGACCTTTCGCGTCGCCAAACCGGCCACCATCCCCAGCGACGGCTCGCCCCACAAAACCACCGTAGCTGCCCTCTCCCTGACCCCCCAACTGGACTACGTGGCCGCTCCCAAACTGGTCAGCCAGGCCTACCGGCGGGCCACCGTCACCAACGACACGGATTACGTCTTCTTGCCTGGCCCGGCCAACATCTTTTACGGGGGCGAATACGTGGGCACCACCACCCTGGCTACCATTGTCCAGGGCCAGGAGCCAGGGGCCGTCGCCCCCGGCCAGGAGTTCAAAGTCTTCCTGGGGGTGGACGAGCGCATCAAGGTCTCGCGGGAACTGGTAGCCAGCGAAGTGGACAAAAAGTTGATCGGCGACAAGCGCCGCCTGCACTACGCCTACCGGATCAAAGTGCAGAACCTGCGGGATGGGCAAGAGAAAATCATTGTCTCTGACCAGATACCGGTAGCCAGGCACGAAGAGATCAAGGTCAGGCTGGACATGGCCGAACCCAAGCCAACCAAACAGACCGAGCTGGGTATCCTGGAGTGGGAATTGGACTTGGAGCCTGGGGAGGAACGGGCTATCCGGTTCGATTTCAACGTGGAGCACCCCCGCAGCCTGACCGTGATCGGGTTGCCCAGAGAATAAAGACAATATCCAATATCCAATTTCTAACTTCCCAACATAGGAGGCACCTATCGCTAAAGCGACAACAACAACAGAAGCTCCCATTGAGCGGGGCTTCCTGGTAGGCATAGAATTGAAGAGCCGGGGCTCTCCCTCGTCGGATGGCCGCTGGCCCGTGGAAGATTCCCTGGCGGAGCTGGCCCAACTGGCCCACACAGCCAGCGTCGAGGTGGTGGGCCAGATCTATCAGCGCCTGGAATCCATCAACCCGGCCACCTTCATCGGCAAGGGCAAAGTGGAGGAGTTGGTCGAGTATCGCGATGAGCTGGGCTATGACGTCCTCATCTTCGACGACGAGCTTTCGCCCCGCCAGCAGCGCAATCTGGAAGAGTCCCTGGGGGAGGATGTCAAGGTCCTAGACCGCACGGCTCTCATTCTGGATATTTTTGCCCGCCACGCCCACACCCATGAGGGGACCCTCCAGGTAGAGCTGGCCCAGTACGAGTACCGGCTTCCCCGCCTGACGCGCCAGTGGACCCACCTGGCCCGCCAGGCCGGAGGTGGGGCGGCGCGTGGGGGCGCGACCGGGGTAGGATTGCGCGGACCAGGCGAGACCCAACTCGAAACCGACCGGCGGGAGATCGGCCGGCGCATCGCCCACCTGAAACAGGAGCTGGAGCAGGTGCGCACTCACCGCCGTGGCTATCGTAGCCGTCGCCGAAGGGCGGCCATCCCGGTGGTCTCTATCGTCGGCTACACCAATGCGGGCAAATCGACCCTGCTCAACGCCATCTCCGATGCCAACGTGCTGGTCGAGGACAAGCTCTTCGCCACCCTCGACCCCATCACGCGGCGGGTGACCTTACCAGAGGGCCGGGAAGCTCTCTTCACCGACACGGTGGGCTTCATTCAGAAGCTTCCCACGACCCTGGTGGCGGCTTTCAGAGCTACTTTGGAGGAAGTGACCGAGGCCGATCTGCTCCTGCACATCGTTGACGTAACTCATCCAAACGCTCTGGAGCAGAGCAGAGCTGTAGAGGATACCCTGGTTGAGATTGAGGCTACGGACAAGCCCATGGTAGTAGCCCTCAACAAGATTGACAGACTGGAAAATCCCTCTCTGATACAGGAATTGGTGGCCGAATTCCCTAACAGCCTGGCTATCTCAGCCAGGGAAGGGTTGGGGCTCGTAGAGCTTCTGGGGCGCGTGGAAACAGTGCTGAACCAAGAGTGGGTGTACGTCACCGTCCGTATTCCCTACCGCGAGGGTAGCCTGGTCTCCCTTTTCTACCAGCAGGGCACAGTAGACAAAGAAGAACACGGCAAAGAGGGGACGATCCTGGCCGGGCGGTTGCCAGCCAGGTATTTAGGGGCTTTCCGCCGCTATCTGGTTTGATGTCGGATTGACAGTCGGGCGGGGATGGGCTATAATCTAGGCAGCGATACCCGGTTGCAAAAAGGAGGTACTGGCACTCATGCAAAACGTGATAGATTTCTTCGAAAGGATGAAGGGGCTTCCCATTCTGATTGGCATCCTCCTGGTAGTCCTCAACTTCATCGTGCAATACATTCCCGGCCTGGCTTTTCTAAGTGACAGCAACCTTTTGCTCCACCTGGGTGTCGTGATAGGACTCTTGGGGGTACTGTTGACAGAGGCGATCTAGCGGTTGCCAAGGGCTATCGGCTAAAGAGCGCGGGACGCTTTCCATTCACCCAGCAAAATCAGGAGCCGCCTGTGGTTCTTTCACCTCGGCGGCTCCTTCCCTTTCTGCTCTTTCTGCGGCAGCCAGGCCACCAAAATCTGACCCTCAAATGGTCATCTGCGCCCCTTTCCTGACTTGGGCCGTCATCAGATCATAGAGATAGAGTAGATTGGCCTCATGCAACTGCTGGACCAGGCCGTTTAAGGGGATACGAGACTTGCCGCACTTTTCGATATCAATCTCGGCTATCGATTCAGGCGGGGCTCCAGCTTCCACTGCTTCCTTTACTCTCTTATAGATGGTCTCCAGGTAAAATATGCTGGTCTTGAGAACCTCCTCGACTTCGCCCCGCAAGATGAGCTCACCATGCCCTTGTACAATGTTCTCCAGGCTCAACTGGCCAATAACATGCAGAGAATCTATCATCGCCGCCCGATCACCTCCCACAACGTAAGGCACTGGCATCACCGCGTCACCAGCAAACAGTATTTTGTCCTCCTCGACGTATACTCCAATCGAGTCAGAGGTGTGACCAGGCAGGGGTATGAGCTGCATGGTTCTATCACCCAAGTGCAAAGTCACCTCCTTGTTAAAGGTGATGGAAGGCAAGCGCAACTGAACCTCAGCCACTTCAGGGGTCTCCGCTTTGGCTTCCTCAAGAACTCTCTCACCATGCCTGCGGAGGATCTCACGACAACGTTGGTGAGTCACCAAATCAGCTCTTTCAAACAAATAGCTGCCGTTGGCGTGATCGGCATGGCTGTGCGTGTTAATCACATAGGGAACTGGGAGCCCCCTCTCCTGAACGAAAGCCAAAAGCTCTCTTGTCTCTTGGGGAAAAGGCAACGTATCAACGACCACGGCCCCTTCGGAGGTCACAATAACCCCGGCCGTCACCTGAGCGTAAAGATCACTGGTGAAAACATAGATCTCTTCAGAGATTCTTTCCCTCAACATGGGCACCTCCGCATTCCCCCACTTTTTCTTTACAAGGTCAGCCTACTCCGCTCTTTCAGCATATCACAAAGAAAGGCCGCTGTCAAGACCCAATTGTACTAAAAAGCCACCAGTTCCTATCCTGGTGGCTTTCTCGCAAAAGGGTTCCCCCGCCGTGCCGTGTGCTTCTCAGATTTTGAACCTGCATAAGCAGGTGGGAATCTACCTATTGGTTCAGCCTTACCCTTTCAGGCTACCGCATCCCCTCTAGAGCTCAACTCCCTCTTAGTAGGTGTTGGCTCAAAACTGTAGCCGCATCACGGACACAGCAGGGTACTCGCCTATATAATAGCACAAACTCGGAGAAAAGGCAAATCCAGCCCAAAACTTTGAGACGCATTGGATTGCCTAAAAGCTCGAAAGTGCCCAAGCGTACCCTTGGCATGTCTCTCTCATTGCCGATCAGCTATCCGCTATCAGCCAACTTTAGATGCAACTCGGCCAATTGTTCTTCCGTCACCGGAGATGGAGCTCCAGTCATCAGATCCACCGCGCTCTGAGTTTTGGGAAAGGCAATCACCTCGCGGATGTTGGGCTCGTCAGCCAGGAGCATCACCAGCCGGTCAATGCCAGGGGCGATGCCCCCGTGGGGAGGAGCCCCGTATTCAAAAGCCTCCAGCATATGGCCGAATCGAGCCTTGGTCTCTTCGGGTGAATAGCCTAGCAGCGCAAATACCTTCTCCTGGATGTCACGGCGATGGATACGGATGCTGCCACTGGCCAGTTCGTAGCTGTTACAGACCAGGTCATAGCAGTTGGCCCGCACCGCACCGGGGTCACTTTCCAGCAATGGGAGGTCCTCTTCCTTGGGCATGGTAAAGGGATGGTGCTCGGCGTCCCACCGCTGCAACTCTTCATCCCATTTGAACAGCGGAAAGTCCACCACCCAGGCAAAGGCCAACAAGCCGTGCTCGATCAAGTCCAGGCGATGCCCCAATTCCCGCCGCAGGGCATCCAGAGTCCTGGCCACCACCGCTGGCTGGTCAGCCACGACTAGCAGCAGGTCACCCACGTCGGCCCCAGCCCGTTCCACCATGGCCGCGATTTCCCCTTCCGTCAGGTGCCTGGCTATGGACGACTTGACCCTTTCTTCCGCTATGGCCAGAGTGACCAGCCCTTTGGCCCCCTGTGCCTGGGCCAACTTGGTCAGTTCATCAATCTGGCGGCGGCTGTAATCAGCGCAGCCGGGGGCTACGACCCCCTTGACCAACCCACCTCTTGCCACAGTTTCGCTGAACACTTTGAATCCACTCCTGGCTACAACGTCGGACAGTTCCATCAGTTCCAGACCGAAGCGCAGATCGGGCTTGTCGGTGCCGTAGCGAGCCACGGCATCATCGTAAGTCAGGCGAGAAAATGGCGCGACGACCCGTTTGTGAGGCGTCACGGCCGACACCAGGGCGGTGAAACACTCCTCCACCAGGCTCAGCACATCGTCCTGCTCCACAAAGCTCATTTCAAGATCCAACTGGGTGTGCTCTGGCTGCCGGTCACCCCGCAGGTCCTCGTCGCGGAAACAACGGGCGATCTGGAAATACTTCTCAAAGCCAGCCACCATCAGCAACTGCTTGAGTTGTTGAGGCGACTGGGGCAGGGCATAGAAACGGCCCGGGTTGACCCGGCTGGGCACCAGGTAATCCCGTGCCCCTTCGGGAGTGCTCTTGATCAGGATGGGGGTCTCGATCTCAACGAAGCCGCGTTCATCCAGAAAATCTCGGATAAACTTGACCACTCTGTGGCGGAGGGTGATGTTCTTCTGCATACGCTGGCGGCGCAAGTCGAGATACCGATACCTGAGACGCAGGGCCTCGTCAACTTGCTCTTCTTTATTGATATAGAAAGGTGGTGTCTCGGCCGGGTTAAAGATCCGCGCCTGGGTGGCCAGCACCTCGATCTCGCCGGTAGCCATGTTCGGATTGACCAGACCCTCTGGCCGACGACAGACCGTGCCCCAGAGTTGGAGCACGTACTCTGTGCGGACTTGACCAGCCACAGCATGGGCCTCAGCCGAGGTTTCAGGGTTAAAGACGACCTGAGTGATCCCTTCCCGGTCCCGCAAATCAATAAAGATCAGGCTCCCGTGGTCACGCCGTCGGTGCACCCAACCCGCCAGGGTCACCTCCTGTCCCTCATGTTTGGCCCTCAGTTCGCCACA
>Ga0180437_10008231_pt1 | contig 13311 bp, 8 predicted proteins | sample SS_ome_4_FD_132410 | JGI IMG/M metagenome (GOLD analysis project Ga0180437, IMG submission 132410) | Hypersaline lake sediment archaeal communities from the Salton Sea, California, USA - SS_3_D_1 metaG | ecosystem: Environmental > Aquatic > Non-marine Saline and Alkaline > Hypersaline > Sediment...
ACAAAGCCACGACCGCCTATCTGAGCCAGCACCATCTTGTTGTGCAACCCCATATAGGTTGGATCGGCCAGCCGCGCCTCCAGATCCAACCCCTCGGCACGGGCGACGCCCAGGAGATAGGCCACGGTCTCGGCGTTCCCGCCCTCCACATCAAAATACCGGTCGAGCAAGATACGGACCGAGGCCCCCCGTCGCGCAGCATCCAGGTAGGCAGCCAGGCGAGGGTTGGGATCTGTGGCTGGCGTTCCATCGGCCGCACCCCAGTGGCAGTGTTCGTAGGACTGCTCGACCAGGACCGTGTCACCCTGGCCGGCGCGGCTCAGCAACCCCAGCAGTCCGTTCACGCTCCGTAGGCTATTCTCCGGTGATTGGATCACCTCAAAAGCCAGGTATCCCTCGGTGACCAGCGGTTGTGCAAACTGGACGGTGTAGGTCGTCCAGGCAGGGGTACGCTCGGGATCAAAACCGGGGGGCGGAGTGCAGAGGGCAGGGGCCTCTGCACAGCCTACGATGTCGAGATGATGGGCCGGATCGGCGTCGGCGTCCAATACGGCCTGAACCCGGGCCACCACGCCCGGGGCGTCGGTGACGAGCAGGACGCCCCGGCGGCCAGCCGTACCGTCAGCCTTGTCGTCGGCGGGCAGCCCGGTATGGCTCAGATTCTCCGAGCCAATGAGGACCTTGCGGCCATCCACCATGACGAGCTTGGCATGGAGGTAGGGGTAGCGATCATATACATCGCTGTCACCATCGTTAACCATGAACAGGACCTCTGCACCAGCCGCGTGCAGTTGACCCGCGATCCACTTTTCCTGATCTGTCACCCCCACGAACGCCGGAGCCCCCTCCAAGAGCAGCGTGACGCTGATGCCCGCGCCCATCCGGTCGAGGAGCACCTCCGCCAACTCCTGGCTGCGGAAGGAGTAGCTCTCGATCCAGATGCTCTCCCTGGCGCTGGCCAGCAGCGCATGGACGACTGAGAACGAATGATCGGGGGCCACGGCTACGGTCAGCACGGCCGTCTCGGTGACCTGCTGGGTGAAAAAGAACCAGTCGAGGTCCCAGCCGGGGTAGAGGACTCTACGGCCATGGTAGTGGTCCCCGGGATCCTGGGCCCAATCGGCAGCGGTATCGGTGTCGGGCACCGGCAGACCCGTAGCCTGATCGCGCTTGCGATAGAGGATCTGCCCGGAGGCAGGGAAACTGGCGGCATTGGGGGACCACGGCTCCACGGCCGCGCCCTGCCAGCCAACCACCTGAGCTTCGCCATCCTCGTAGACCAGCGCGTCTACGATCTCACCCCCAGCGTCTACCAACAGGCATTCGTCCCCGTCGTCGTTGAACCTGGGCGTGCCGCCATCCATGTCCGGCACAGACGGGTCGCTGTCGCTGCCATACTCAAAGTCAGGCCTGAAGCCGAACTGCCGAGCAAAGGCGGTGGCCTGCTGGGCGCACCAGAGGGCCTGGCCCGGCGCCAGGGTTGTGCCTGGAGGAAAGAGGGCCGTCGCCTCCTGATCACCCACACCCCAGTCGCCAAGGTAGGCCGTCGTCGAGGAGACGTTCACCAGGCGGAAAGCTTCGTCGACCTGGAGGTACTCGTAGGCATCGTAGTACAGGGCCTCGATGAGCACCACCGGCGTCACCGCTCCGGACTGCTGAAAAGGATAGGCTGCGGTGTGCGTGACGAACTCGATCTGGGCCGGGCGCACATCGGTGAGCCACGTCGCCACGGCGGCTAGTTGGCCAGCGTTACTGAGGCTGGCCGCGTGGGTGAGATGCTCCCCGGCAAGGACACGCTGCGGCCTCCCCTTGTGCACGCTCAGATCCGCGCCAGGGGGCAAGGTGGCCGAGCTTTGCGCTTTGGCAGTACCGTCGATGAGCACGCCGTCCCAGTCGAGGTCGTTGCGGGCCAGACCGTCGTTGATCACCACATCCAGGGGCAAGGCCTGGCGGCCAGCCGTCACAGGCCGTGTGCTGCCAGCCATCAGCATCACCAGCCAGACCGCACCGCCAACGACCCCCAACAATGCCAGGCCCCTTTTCATCGTTGCCTCTCCCGGGTAAGATTCGAAAACAAGCATATCATATCCCAGGGGCACTGTCAATCCAGCGGTGACGGAGCTTGGCGGACATCGGGACCCAGATCCAGGCAGGTAAGCGGGCAGGCGCGAACCACAATGAGCGCCAAGCCACAACGACGCATACTTGCCAATGCCTGGGGATTGTGCTACACTAGCGCCACTTTTTGGCAGAAAGGGAACACACCATGAAACCCAGATCGCTGGCTTTGATCCTTGTCCTTACCGTCCTGCTGGCAGCGGGCCTGGTGCCTGCAGCGGCCAGTCAGTCCGGCGAACCGGCGCTGATCCAGATCACCTTGCGCTCCCCCGGCGACCTCGACAAGGTGGAACAGATTGGCGTTCCAGTCTATGCCCGGCTAACTGGCGAACGCAGGCCGGTCCTGCTGGCCGGGGCCACGGCCGCCGAGCTCGAGGCGCTGCAAGCCCAAAGCCTAGATGCCACGGTGCTGGACGAGGACACGCGTGGGGCCAGCTACTATGTGGCCTACCCCAGGCCAGACCAGCGCCAACTCGACTGGAGCGCGTACGGGCAGGTCCTGATGGCGGACAGTGTGCAGACTGTGCTGCGCACCTCCCCCCAGGATGTGGAACGGATGGTCGAGGCCGGCGCTGAAGTGCAGGCGATCACCTTTGACCCAAAACCCCTGCGACCCGCCACGACTGAGGGTGCGTTCCCCACAGTGATTGATCCCGACCCCATGATCCAGATGATAATCGACCAGGTGAGCACCACCACGGTCTATTCCTACACCGGCAACCTCAGCGGCGAGTGGCCCGTGGACATCGGGGGGGTGCCCTACACCATCACCACGCGCAACACCTACAGTGGAGAGCCGATCGAAAAGGCCACCATATACGCCGGCAACCACCTGGCTGATCTGGGGTTAAGCGTGGAGTACCACCAGTGGGGCAGCTCGACCTATCCCAACGTGATCGGTGAGCTGCCGGGTATGATCAACCCCGATGACATCTTTATCATCGGCGGCCACATCGACGATATGCCCTCCTCTGGGCCCGCACCCGGCGCCGACGACAACGCCAGCGGTTCGGTCGCTACCCTCATCGCCGCCGACATCCTTACCCAGTACCAGTGGGGCTGTACCCTGCGCTTCGCCCTGTGGACCGGCGAGGAGCAGGGGCTGCTGGGTAGCCAGGTCTACGCCCAGCGCGCCTACAACAGTGGCGAGAACATCGTAGGCTATCTGAACCTGGACATGATCGCCTGGAACACCCCATCGAGCAGTCCAGACATCGACCTCCACGCCGATTCCAGCCTGCCGGCGACGCTGGACCTGGCCCAGCTTTTCGCCGACGTCGTTGCGGCCTACAACCTGAACCTGATCCCACAGATCAACCCCAACGGCAGCGGGGCGAGCGATCACGCCTCCTTCTGGCAGTATGGCTACACCTCCATCCTGGGCATCGAGGATTTTGCTGACTTTAACCCCCGCTACCACACTTCTGGCGACCTGCTGCAGTACCTGGAAATGGCCTACTACACCGACTTTGTCAAGGCCTCCATCGCCACCTTTGCCCACATGAGTGACTGCTTGATCCCCGGCGGGCTCGGCTACCTGGACGGGCACGTGACCGACGCAGCGGGAGGCGCCCCCATCGAGGGCGCCCAACTGGAGATCACCGACGACCTGGGGCATACCTTCCACGCCACCACAGATCCCAGCGGCTACTACACCCGCACCCTCGTGGCCGGGACCTACACCGTCACCGCCGACGCCTACGGTTACCTGCCCAGCACGGTCAGCAGCGTGGTGATCTACACCGACACGGTGACCACCGTGGACCTAGCCCTGGACTCCGCCCCAACCTACGTCGTCTCGGGCACCGTCACGCAACAAGGCACGGGAACGCCGCTACTGGCCGAGGTCGAGTTCCTGGACACACCTGTGACGGTCACCACCGATCCCGCCACCGGCTTCTACCAGGCCACCCTGCCCCAGGGCAGCTATACCATGCGCGCTTCAGCAGCGGGCCACCGGCCCCAGGAGCGCCCCATCGTCGTGGACCAGGATCAAACCCAGGACTTTGCCCTTGAGCTCCTACCCTGCATCCTGTTGGTGGACGACGATGCAGGAGAAGGCTATCAGACCTATTACGAGAATGCCATCGTCGCCGCAGGCCAGGCCTATGACCTGTGGACGGTAACAGCCGCAGGCAGTCCCTCTGCCACGGACCTGGCCCAGTACAGTATCGTGATCTGGTTGACCGGCGACGACTGGAGCACGACGCTGACCTCTGACGATCAGGCCGCCCTGGCAACCTATCTCGACGCTGGCGGCCGGCTCTTTGTCTCCGGGCAGGATATCGGCTACGATATCGGGACCACGCCGTTCTACGCCAGCTATTTGCACGCCGCCTATGACTCCGACGACACGAACAACTACACATTGACAGGATTGGACTACCTGTCCGGCCTGAACCTGGTGATCCAGGGAGGGGATGGTGCCAATAACCAGGATTATCCAAGCGACGTCTCACCCATCGGCGGCGGCGTCGCCGTGATGGACTATCCCTCACCCCACCTCTATGGCGGTGTTGCCTACCAGGACGGCACCTACGGCGTCGTGTACTTGGCGTTCGGCTTTGAGGCGATTGACAATCCCGTGGACCGCACCGAGGTGATGTCGCAGACGATATCCTGGCTGGGAGGCTGCGCATGCGATCCGGTCCACAACGCCGGCTTCACCTGGACACCCCGCGCGCCTGTCGTCGGAGAGACGGTCGTCTTTACCGGAACGGCGGAGGGCGACCTGCCCATGGTGTTCACGTGGTCGTTCAGCGACGGCGGCACGGGTTGGGGCGATACCGTGACCCACACCTACTCGCTGGAGGGTGAATATCCTGCAGTCATGACCGCCACCAACGTCTGCGGGCACCAAGTGATCAGCCAGACGGTGATCGTGCGATCTGCACCGTGCGAGCCGGTGGATGTGCTCACGGTGACGGCAGACGTCACGGGCTGCGTGGCCGGTTTCGAGGCCACGCTGCTGGGCAGTGAGCCCTTTGCCCACACGTGGGACTTTGGCAGCTTTGGGACGTACACCGTATCGACCCCAACTGTCACCTTCGGCATCTCGGGCACGCATGCCTACACGCTCACGGTGTGGAACTGCGGCGGGGTTTTCTCCGATACGATCACAGACACAGTGACGGTGACGTGCGAGCCGCGGGAGCACCGCATCTACCTGCCACTGGTCCTGCGCGAGGGATAGGCGACAGGGTCTTGCGCCCCCGGGTAATTTGACCTGGGGGCGCATTTTTGATACAATACTGGCGTCCATGCCCCCATCGTCTAGTGGCCTAGGACACCGCCCTTTCAAGGCGGCGACAGGGATTCGAATTCCCTTGGGGGCATTTGTGGTCGCCATTTACAATAAATAGGTCGGCAAACAGAGGTCGAGCCCATTTCTGGAGCTCGACTTCCTTTATGGTCCCTTCCCCGTCTATGGACACGCTCTCAAAGAGCATCCCCAACACCTTCTTTTGCTGTCCCCGCTTACCACGTTCAAGGACATCACTCAGCTTGTCCAGCCTGGTCAACACCGACTCCACTGGATAGTCGGGGCCGGTGAGCTTGCGCTCCAGACCATTCAGCTCGCGCATGATGTCAGAGCGCAGGAGCAGGTAGTCCTCTTTTTCGTATTCGCCCATCAGGTACAGCTCGCGCAGCCGCTGCCGCTTCTTCTTCAGGGCATCGATCGTATCCTGGATGGCGCTGTTCTCCGGTCTGCTCCTCATGCGGCTTTCGACAGACTCTCTTATGGCAGCAATCGTCATGGGCGGTAGTTTCAGATCCAGCCCCTGCAGCACCTCACCTTCCAGGGCTTCCGCGCTGAAGGTACCATCTGCGTGGTGGCAGCCTTTTCCCCTGGCCCTGTGACAATAGGTGTAGCCTGAGCGTCTTCCCACCTTGCCCCGCAGAGGCTGTCCACATGTCGCGCAGTGGAGCACGGGAGTCAGCAAGTACACATAGTCATCCCGTCTGACACCCAGAGCTTTTCTCTCGTGGCGCGTGGCGAGAACGCGGTTGGCCAGTTCGTCTGTGATGATGGGCTCGTGCTTGCCTTCCACAGCATCCGTAACAAAGGCCAACTCTGCAATGGTCTTGGCCTCATCGTTGATCTGCATGTCCTTGCCCCTACCTATCGGCACCCAGCCAGCATAGATCATTATGTTGGACAGGATAGACCGCACAGCATACCTGGAAAACGGCGCGGGCTGTCCCTGCTTGTCCCGCCAACGGTAGCCCTCGGCGTTGAGCTTCCGGGCTACCTTGAGGTAGGACAGACCACCCTGTGCGTAGAGCTCGCAACATCTCACCACGGCTGGCGTATCGCCATTGGGGACCAGAATGGTGTCGTCATCCCGATTATAGCCATAGGGCGTGAACCCCCAGTGGATACCTTGGGACTTGAGATAGTCTATGGTGGAGCTGGTGCGCTCGCTGGCCAGGTCTGACTCCAGCGACGCAATGACCATCAGGATGGCAAGGAATGCCTTGCCGATGGCCGAGGAGGTGTCGAACTGCTCCGTGACGGAGACGAGCTCCACCTCATGGGTCTGGATGAGGTCCAAAAAGCTGAAAAAGTCCTTGGGGGATCGACTGCTCCGATCCAGGCTGTTGACAATGACTGCAGCCACTGAGGGGTCGGTGATCACCCGAGTCTTGAGTGCCCGCCACGCAGGCCGGTGGAGCTCGGAGCGCCCTGACCGGTGTCCTTCAGCATCCTGGTAGATATCACCTTCGTCAACCAGCCATCCGTGGGACTGGGCCACAGCCATGCAGTTGGAGAGCTGTCGCTCCGGACTGATCTCGTCGCGGCGGTTGCGAACCATAGATTTGCGAATGTAGACCAAGGCACGCCTTCGTTGATTCATATCACACCTCGAGATCAGTATATCACACAGTCGTCTCGGGGACAACTGGTTGCTGCGATTCTTTTGTCTGCGCCTCTTGCCTTTCTTCGAGGGCAGCATCGGAAGCAGGGACACCACGGCGGGCACGATCCTCTGAACCATCTGGACGATCCAGGGATTCGATCAGGATTTCGGCCAATAGCTCTATGAAGTTGGCCAGCATGGGGTCCTTGTGGTTCACTTGGCTGCCTACGTTGATTTCTCTACACCAACATCCACCGGTGTATCCGAAGCGATATCTGTTGCTTTGGACCTTGCTTGTCTGTGGCAGTGAGCTCTTGGCGCCTCACGGCCTGGATTCTGTTCATCCCTTCTCTTGGGTGACTGCCGCAGCATTGCCACCCCGTTCCAGGAAGAAATCGCATCGCGGGTCAGTACGGCGACCACCGAGGTGTATTCGGCAAGGGTTCTCAACTGAATGGGTCCTCCGACCATCGAAGCGGAACCTTTCCTGGCCTGGGCGTGAGACGTTCAGCCGTCTTTCCCTGAACCTTCTGCCGCAGGGAAGCGTAGGGATGGAACGAGGGCACCAGCCGGCTTTCCACCTGGTACTCTACGCCGTCCAGTCCCACCACGCGCCTGCCTTTGTGCTCCCTGGCTTCGAATCGGCCAAAGCCGGCTATGGTGACCGCGTTGCCCTCAGCCACCTCATCGGTGATCACATCTAGAATACCATGTAGCGCCTCGCGCACTTGTCGTCGAGTCAGCCCCCAGGGACCACTCCGTCGCGCTACTTCATCTACCAGTTGTCGCTTGTGCATCACCCTTCTATTCATCATGCGTTCTCCGTTCGCGGAAGCGGGCTGCTGAGGCCAAAGGCCGCACAGCAGCAAGCTGGGTAGGGATAGATGCCGGAAGGTTGGGGCTTCGTGGTCATCGGTATGAGCGGAAGCTCGCGGTTGTGTATGGACAAATGCCGAAAGGTCGGTGTTTGAGGGCAACGCTCATCATCCCTTTTAGCTTGCTACCCGACGCGGCGCACAGCGGGACCTGATGCACCTGTGGAACAGGAATCAGGTCCCGCTGAGGCGCGTCCGGGGACGGCTCCATCTCTACATTCGTCTTTGCTTTATTCACGGACCACTCTCCACGAGATACAGCTTTGGTCTCCAAGGCTTGCCATCAAGGTCCGGGTCCCCGCCAATAATCCGGAGGCCATACTCAGCCTTAAGGTCAGGCAGGTCCTCGATTCTCACCCGCTGCCCTGCCCAGGGTGCCGGAGAGATGGGGACTTGCGCTTCGACCGGTGTAGCAATCGGCTCCCCGTCAGCAGCAAGCGCGAACTCGACCCAAGCGCGGAGGTCACCACCGGCAATGTAGAAGTCGGTCACGTCCTTGCCCGCAAGGGGTAGAAGCCGTTGTGCATGTGGGGCTATGGACTCCCACTTGGCTGCCCCCTTGGCACCAGCCGCGTCCGTATCGTAGGCCACCAGCAGTCGCCGTACACCGAGGAGGTACGGCACCCAGACATCGGGCAATCGGGCTGCTGCACCACCCAATGTCACAACAGCAACCAAATCCCCTGCCTCTTGGTTCAAGAGCATGGCGTCAAACTCACCTTCAGTAACCACAGCCGTAGCATGGTTGGCAATCGTGTCTGCGCCGAACAGAGCAATCTGTCCGCCGCTGACCTGGCTGTACTTGGCCTGACCGCTCGCCCGCCGGATCTTCAGGTACCAGATCCGGCCAGCCACCAGGCAGGGGATGACGATGCCGCGTGGAACCCACAAGCCACATAGCTTCCGGTCACGAGGATTGAATCCCAAGCGCCATCTCTCCACTGTGTCTTTGGTCAGACCACGCCGGCTGAGCCAGTCTAGCGCTCTACTTCCCGTGTCTGACCACAGATACGCTTGGCTGATCGACGCTACCTTCTGCAGTCGCTCCTGCCATGCTGTTGACGGCGGCGAAGACAGTCCTTGTGGAGGTTGAGCGACTTCACCCGAGGCAAGCACAACACCCCTTGAGTCCAGCTGCCTGCAAGCCTCCCGGAAGCTCAGCCCGACTCGCTCGCGCACCCAGTCGATGGAATCTCCTGAGCGGCCGCAGCCGAAGCACTTCCAGCGATTGCCGGCCACGCCCAGACTGGGCGTCTTCCGGTCGTCGTGGAACGGGCAGAGCCACTTCAGCCAGCGACCCTCACGACGGACTGCCTGTCCCAGGTCGCGTTCAATCAAGGCGGCCAAGTCAACTCGCTCCAGCAATGCCTTTGTATCAACCATCCAGCCTCCCAAAGATACCTGTCACCCAATACTGCCTAGTTGACGGGTTGACAGGTTGACACGTATGCTTGACGTAGTCACGTCCTTTTACGCCGTCCAATCAAGCGTCCAGAACCTGTCAAGTTGTCAACCTGTCAAACCTGTCGTTTCACGTGACAGATTCTCGGTTGACACATAGCCGCAAGCCGATGGCCCACGGGCGGGCTTGATCTCGACCTCTTGGATCAGGCCATCGCGCACCAACCCGGCGACCGCCAGGTCGAACTCTGCCTGGCGGAGGCCCAGCGTGCGATAGATGCTTCGGGCCGTGATCCCCCTTGCACCAGCGGCGAGGATCATGTGCAGGATCCGATCCTCCTTATTGTGTTCCTCAACCACCCGGCGGTTGGACAGGGAATCAAGCAAGCGATGCGCGCTGGCCCGCCAGCTCTCGGCGATTGACTGGCCCCGGGCCCAGTGGGCCAACGAGACGACCGGTACGGGCGCACCGTCGCCTTCGGCCCAGTCAAGCGCGGCTAGGATAACCGCTATCTTGAACGCCTGACTGGGCAGCCGGCCGTACACGCCCCACAGCCGTTTGTCCGGTGCTTCTGGCGAGGTCAGGATGTCGCGGATCATGGCCCGGGCGTAGGCCCGCCAGGCAACGTGTACGTCCTCGCCCAGTTGTACATCGCATGCTTGAGGGGCGGCAGGGTAGACCGGCTTTGGGAGTTTCTCCTCCGCCAGGCGCCGCAGCGTCTGCGTCAGAGCCTGGGGCGGGTCACAATGGCCCGGCTTGGGGCTGCGCCAGGGCGGCAGTTCGCTGGGGGTCAACAGGGCAAAGCGGGGCCAGAGGCCCGAACCCCAGAGAAAGTCCAGGTCGGTGCGCATCAACGATGCGGCGGTCGTGCTGCCCAGAAAGGACAGGTAAGTGTTGTGAGCGACGACCTTGCCCGCGCCGCGGGTGAGCTTCTCCACCTCGGGGTCGCAGTCGGACAGTCGGAGCAGGTAGTAGGGCAAGCCGGCGTTGTAGTCGCGCTTGAACGAGGAGAACAGCGAGGCGGCCTCGTCCAGTACGATGCCCCGTTGTGCGGCAAAGTTGCGCCGTTCGGTCCACAGGCTGCGGTCTTCCTCCGGCAGATCTTGCAGGCCCAGGGGCTGGCGCCCGGCAAAGTCGTCCAGAAGCGCCTCCGGCGAGAACTCACTGACGGCCAGCAGATGGGGAAACACCGCGCGGGCCAGCCGCTTGGCAATGTTGAGGCCCGTCGTCTTGGCATAGATGGTCGTGTCGCAGATCCAGAGCACGAGCAGATTGGGGAAGAGATCATCATGTCGTAGTCGCAGCCGCACGCGCCGGGCGATGGCGATGCTGCCCAACCAGAGCCCGGCCGATTGGTGTAGCTCAGGCGGGGTCAGGGGCGAAACGTCGCAAGCAAAGGACACATAGGCATCAAGCCAGCGACCGACCTCGGCTGCCTGTGCCTCGCCTTCCGCCGTCAGGCGCGCTGCTTGGGGCAGAGCGGGGATGATCGGGCCTGTTGCATCGGGCAGTCTTGCAGTCGCGCTGTCTGGCGAGCCTTTCAGAATAGCCCGGCCTGCCTTGCCTACTTTGGCACGGACTTCCGACGCCTGGTGATCCGGTAGCTTGGTCAAGGCATCCTCGAATGCCGCCAGTCGCCCACCGCTGCTAGCCTCGGCAGTAGCCTGGGCCAGGCTTGCCCACGGCTCACTGACAGACGCGATATTGATGTCGGTGACCGGCGCCCCAGCCAGCAGTCGCGCTACCAACCATGCCCCGTCAGGCGTTGTACTATCCTGGCTCATGGTACCCCCGGCACGCTGTATCCAGGTGGTAGGCAATCGCCTGATGCTTGAGCATTCGCTGCCAGAGCCGGGCGGCAATCCCAGGCGACTTGGTCCGCCTGGCCATGTACCACTTCCGACGGGAACGCTCAGCCTGTGCATAGGCCCCTTCGGCAAGCTGCAATAGGTGCTCATTGACCGTTCGAGTGGTTTTGGCCTCCTGGCCAACAGGGGACAGGAGCTTGCTCGTCTTGGTCATACTGGACCTACCTCTTCGTTGCTTGGGGCAGTGGTCACAGTTCCAGGGGACAGCACTGCACCCTCGCCCCTGACTCTCGGCCACACACCTCGCCTCTTCGCCTCACGGATGATCAGCCGTCGCAGGACGGCGGCAGCGGACACAGCCTCATCCTGAGCGATCGGCTGCAAGGCTTGCCGTTCGCGTTTCGATAGAACCACAGGAAATCGCCGGTCTCTTCTCACGTTGCACCTCCCATGCACAAATCAAAAGGCCAGTGTGTTCAACACTGGCCTCATTCTGGCATAGAAGGTGTAGCGTTGTGGTAACGCTACACACTACAGTTGCGCTACAGATCGGTTACACGCTGTAGCCTTTGTCCCGCAGCTTGCACCTTCGCTTGTTGACGGTCACGCGATGGTACGAAACGTCTGTTTGGGGATTACGGGGCAGCTTGCTGGCAACCAACTCGTCGGTCGGACGTAGGCCCGCACGCTCTAGATTCTGCACAACCTCAATGATCTTGCGGTCCACAGCGTCCAGCCTGTCGTCGTCCAGGGCCACGGGATCTTCTTCTTCCTGCTGGGTGGGTGGCGTGGGCTCTTTTTCCGGCAGGGCCGCGATGACAACGGGTTCGTAAGAAGCTCGTTGCCCGGTCGGTTCGGGCTTGGACAATTCCTGGCGCAGCCTATCCATCTCGAGGCAGAAGTGCACAAAGATCGAGTCCCAGACCTTGGGCTCGTGGCACTTCACCAGAACGAAGGTCTCGTCGTCCCTGACTCGCGAACCCTGTAAGCTAATGACGTGAATGCCGTCCTCGGCAAAGAAACTGCCCCCTGGCTTTCGGTAGCGCACGGTTTTCACCCTGCATTCGAAGCCGTCCCGGTTTGACTTCTTGACGTCGAGATACAATCCAATCTCACCCTCACCAGATGGCGTCCGCCAGGAGAACGGACCAGATTTCACCTTGGAGTAGTCTCCAAGCAGGCGCACCAACTGCCTTGGTTCTACGTCGAATTGCATGTGTCGAGTATTCAGATCATCCATGACGGCAACCTTCCTGTTTCCGGCTCATGTGCCTCCCGTACTCCGAAACGCTGCATGCTCTCCAAAGACGGGGAGGCTGGTGCAATGAGTTCGAACCATTTTAGCAGTGAACTGACCATACGGCAAATCAGGCCAGCACAGAAAAGGGTACCACGCCCTCCTACTCAAGCTATTGCCCCAGTTCTCTGCCGTGGTTGGTCTGTTGGCCTTCTTCGCTGCGCGGAGGGCCGCGCAGATCAGGAGGTTACGTCTGGTAACAATACCTTCCCACAGTTGGCAGCAGCGGACATCGCTGCTGCGCCCCACAAGCGGCTCCAGCAAGTATACTTCTCTGGACCGGGACCGATTCAGAGGAGGCCCCATTCCGGTCAGAGAGTTGTCCTTCCCCTATCCATTGTGATATAATCTGACCCAAGGGAATCGGTGATGACAGTCGAAACGAGCGCGCTGACACTCATCCGCACCAAGATGCAGCCGCCCAGGCTACCGGCGGACCTCATCCACCGCCGGCAGCTGGTGGACCGGCTGCAGGCAGGCTTGGACCGGAAACTGACGCTGATCTGCGCTCAGGCTGGAGCCGGCAAGACCACGCTGCTGGCCCAATGGCTCGCGGACGCGGAGTGCACCCACGCCAGCGCCTGGCTCTCGCTGGACGAGCACGACAACGACCTGATCGTCTTTGTAAGCTACCTGGTCGGCGCGGTTCGGACCGTGATTCCGGACGCCTGCGAGAAGACACTCGGCCTGCTGGGTGCAGCCCAACCCCCACCGCTGCGCGTGGTCGCCACCTCGCTGGTCAACGAGCTGGATGACCTCACCGTGGTCCTTTCGAGCAACGAAGATGATTCCACGGACGCTTTGAAGGAAGGAGTCTGGTCGCAGACCGGCGCCCGCTCTATGTGCGGGTTGATCCTCGCCCTCGATGACTATCAGGCCATCACCGATCCGGCGATCCACGAGCTGATGTCGATTCTACTCCGGCACTTGCCCCGGAGCGTGCATCTGG
>Ga0180437_10008234_pt1 | contig 13310 bp, 7 predicted proteins | sample SS_ome_4_FD_132410 | JGI IMG/M metagenome (GOLD analysis project Ga0180437, IMG submission 132410) | Hypersaline lake sediment archaeal communities from the Salton Sea, California, USA - SS_3_D_1 metaG | ecosystem: Environmental > Aquatic > Non-marine Saline and Alkaline > Hypersaline > Sediment...
CATCGAAGTCGGCGTCTGGGCGGTGCCTTACGACCGGGACGACAACGACATGATTGACGTGGGTGATTTCGCTTTCTTTGCACCGGTCTTCCTGCAAACCGTGCAACCGTCCGAGCCGCTCACATGGTGGGCCGACTTCGATTGCTCCGGTTTCATCGATGTAGGCGATTTTGCCTTCTTCGCGCCAAGTTTCCTAAAGGGCAAGCCAGACGAAACCATCGCATTTTCGCCCTGCTATCCTGACGGCTACGATGCCGGTGTGATCTTGCCGGCCGCGAAAGCGTCGTCCGCTTTGTCGGTCGCGCGTGTGCCGGTCGACAAGTCAACGATCATCGATCTGGAATTCGTCGTGGTCAATACCGCAACCGCCGTTGACCAGGTTGACGCATTGCCCAAATCGGTGACCGAGGTCTTGGACGGGGACGTGTATTTCGTGGAGATTTGGGGGCGCAATTCTGGCGGCACGTCGGCCGGTATTCAAGGCGGCTTCGTTGACGTGCGTTTCGACGCAACGGCCCATGCGAACGTAGTCGCGCTGAACCATGGCGGGGTTTTTAATCAACTCACGCGGGGCACGATTGACAACGCGACGGGTTTGGTCGATGACTTCGGCGGCGTGACCTTTGCCAGTGGGATCGGCGTGGCCCCGCAATGGGCCCGGTTGGGCTGGATGGAGATGGTCTCCCGAGGTGACGGGACGATCACGTTTACCCTGGAAGAGGGTGTGGCCAAATTCGCCCTCTCAGGGGTCGGGAATGTTGAGTGGGACGAAGTGGACCTGGGCAACTTTGTGCTCGACTTGCACTCGCACGTCGTCGGTCGCCACGTGTTTTACGATAACTCCGCTTTCGACGACCGTTCCGGCACTGATGCGAATGACGACCGGGCGATCGACCCTACCAAGACAGCCCTGCTTCCGGGTGAAACTGCCTCCTTCGCCAACTACACCAGTTGCGCCTCGGGCATCAACGGCATCATGATCGACGTCACCGGCATCCCCAACGCCAAGAACCTCGACGCGGCGGATTTCGAGTTCACAGTCGGCAACAACGACGACCCGGCCAGATGGACACCGGCCTCCACACCTGAGAGCATCACCGTCCGCGAATTAGACCTCAACGGCGATGAAGCAACCGATGTTGACCGCATCACCCCGACAACACAATCCAGAACACATGGCTTCAAGTCACAGTCCTGGCCACGGCCAACACTGGCTTGGCGGAGCCCGACGTCTTCTACTTCGGCAACGCCATCGGTGAGGCGGGCAACTCAATCACGGAAGCCCGAGTCAACGCCATCGATGTGCTGCTTGCTCGCAACAACCCACGCACGCTCACCAATCCAGCACCGATCGACTTCCCATACGACTTCAATCGCGATCAGCGCGTCAACGCGACCGACATGCTCATTGCTCGAAATAGCCAGACTCACTTTCTCGCTGCCCTGAAGCTGATCACGGTGCCCGCTGACGGCGGCAAGTCGGCGGCCCGGTTGGACGTTGGTGACGATGTGGCCATTGATGCTGCCCTGGCGGAGGAAATGGACAACACGATCTACTGGCTCTCTGAGCTGGAAGACTTCGCCACCGAACGGCAAGCGTCCGGCGAAGTCGTGGAGGATGCTGTGGATTTGTTGTTGGCGTCGATGTGAGCCTCCCGGCGGCAGATCGTACCTATACGCGGCAAATTTGACGGCACCACTGTCGGCACCTCAGCCCTATAGCGTTGCCGTAAAGCTTGACCAGGACAAGACATACAAACACCTGAACACGGCCTCCGGAGCCGAAGGGGGGTGCGACGTTCACCCCGACCGATTCCTGGATCGCGTGGAAGTCTTCCCAGAGTGGCCGGCGGTGGTGCAGCCACTCGAAAACGGGAGAGTACAGATCCCAGATTCGCCGCAGCGAGAAGTCCACCCTCGCCAATCGAGCGATTATCACCGAGTCGTCGCCGGCCCACGTGCAGGTACTGTGACGTTATCCGCTGGTCGACACGAATCACGTGTTCGCCCAATACCATCCCGAATCGCCGCGGCACAACCCGGCATTCGTGGTGCGGAATTGGCCGGGTAGAGATGTCTGGGCGCACGTGGGAATCGCCGCCGCGAACTCGGGCGAATTGCAGCAGGGAGTGGTGATCGACACGGACGGCAACTACAAGCTCGTCGTATCGGCTGACTTGCAGGCATGAAAACACGTGGAATTCAGGATTGGCAAGCGATGATGAGAAAGCGAACGCGGTTTTCTGCCGTCGCTTCTCCCAACACGGATCCGATCGAGGCTGTGGTTATCTAGTTGGACAGCGCCACTTCGCGGAAGACTCACAACCTTGGGAAGTCGGTGTGTTCGGGCAACATCTACAGAAGAAAGCTTCCCCCTTTTAACCTCCCTTGTTTATCGGCAGCGCGACCTATATGATGTGCTGCAAGAAACGGTTGGTGATGGATGTATCTCTTTCGCTGTGAATTGACTGCCATTCTCGTCATTGCGGCAAGTCTGACTTTGTCGTGTGCCGCGCAAACTGCAGATCCGGGCTCCGTGGTGATCTCGGCCGTGTCATGTGAAGTCAGGATCCGCAACAGAGCGCACAATCTGGAGCGAATTGCCTTCTGGTCGAAGCAGGCAGCGGCGAGAGGCGCCGATCTTGTGCTGTTTCCAGAATGCACGATTGACGGTTGGTGGCAATCTCGCGAGAACCGGGCGTCAGCGGAGGGGATCGATGGGAAGTCGATTGCCCGAGAATACCGTATTCTGATCGCGGTGGGGATGACGGAGAATGGCGGCGATAAGTACTTTCTGACGCACGTGATTGTTGGGCCTCGAGGAGTTATCGGTTTTCACAGAAAGAGTTCCTTGGCCGGCGGGCGCGACGGCGAAGCCTCCGTTTGGGACGTCGGAAACGACGCGAACGTGTTTGGCATCAAGGGAGTCGGTGTGGGCATCGCCATCTGTTTTGAGTCGGTCCATCCCGAAACCTGCCGAAAACTGAAGGCCAACGGTGCCGAGGTAATTCTTGCCCCCTACGCGAACGGGACGCTGCCCGGCGAGATTCTCGACCCGGCGCGGGCGCAGCGGAAGTGGATCTGGAACCGTGTCGCGGAGAATCGCGTCTGGTACGTGGCCTGCGATGCAACGCCCCACGACAAGAAGGGACGCCTGCTGCCGGGAGCGGCCTACGTCATTTCTCCGAACCAGGAGTTGGTCGCCTGCACGCCGAAGGATGTGCCGGGGGAGGCGATGGTGGTCGTACGGATCGAAAAGACGGACAGTTCGCGGTAAGATGGGGCAACGAGAGCACGTGTGTTCGTCATGTCGCTGCTTTCGTTCTGCGCGGGCATGCATGGTATGGAACTGTGCTGATGAATGTGAGAGTTGTGGCCAAGAGCCTAACCGTCCTATGGGTTGTGCTGGGGAGCACGGCGGCGTCGGCCGAGTCGCCTCGATATCGCAAACCGGCTCCGCTGGAGGACCAGCACGCGAACATCGAGTTTCCCGTCTTCGGCGCCTGTGCGGGATTGCCCAACACGGATCGGCAGGTCGGCGTGATGGAATGGGTCGCGAAGCGGACCTGGCACATGCCCGGGCTCCCGTACGAGCGCAAAGATTTCACCGGACCGCCGAAGATGAGACCGACGCCCCAGCGCGACGGCTGGGGGCTGGTCGAGCAGACGGTTACTGACGCCGGCGTCCCGCTGCGAAATCAGATCATTAGCGCCGAGGTCGAGCAACTGGACGAGCCGATCCTGATGACGCTCCGCTCGACCGACGCGTTCGGCGAGTTGCTGTTGGAGATCGATTTGGCCAAGGGGTTCGTGCGGGTTCGCTCAGTCACCGTCAGCCGCTCGATGATCGGTAGACAATCCCATTCGTCACCGATGCCCGAGCAGTCGTCCAGCCGCGTGGTGACCGAATCGAGGTTCGCGCCGTCCGCTGGCCGCGCGGTTGCGCTGAAGATCAAGGCGGTCGGCCGCCACGTCACGGTATGGGCCGACAACAGGGAGGTCCTCTCGTTCATCGACCCGGACCCGGCGGCCGGCAAGTTCGGCTTCGGATCGGTCGGCCGGATGAAGTTTCGCAACCTCAACCAGTGGGAGTTGATCTCGCGTGACGAGGAGGAGCGCCGAGAGGCATGCGTTCGCGACATGCACGAGTTCTGCCAGCGGATCGACGCGCATTACGCCGGCGACGTGCGCCGGCGCAATGACGTCAAGACGACGAACTCCGGCGCGCTGTGGACCTGGCTGGCCACCGGGGCGACGGTCGATTTCACGGTCGACGGTCCGCGGGTCGTGGCGACCGTGAGAGCCGGACTGTACGGCAACGACACACTCGTGGCGGGCACATTTCCGGGAGTCGTGGTGTTGGGGACCGATGGCAAAGTCTACGTCGCGGACAATGGCCGCCGGGCCTCGATCGATGGCGACGACACGAGCATTCGCATGACGTTGCCGCTGCGCGCCGGCGGCGGCAAGACCGCCACGGCCCGTGTCTCGGCGAAGCTGACCGTCCAAACGGTCTGGTTTTGGACCATCGAGGTCGAAGGCGTTCGGCCCAGGTCCATCCAAGCGTACGTGGCACTGGCCGGACCGTTCAGGATGAGCGAGACCGACCTGAGAAAATCGCCCGATGCGATGTTCGGCGTCAAACCGTTGCCGGGGAAGTCGGTGCTGCGTCACAACGCCAAAGCGGGCCTCTACGTCAAGGCGATTGAACCGGCCAATACCGGGCTCTTCCTGCGGCCGGGGAGCAACGGGGAACTGGGTATCCGGACGACCGATCCGCAATTGCGGTTCGCCACGTCGATTCTGCCGGCACAGCCGCTGAACCTGATCGGACTGAAGCATCGCATGGTCCATTTCATCCGCTATCCCGAGGGCCCCGTGCAGCATTGGCGGCGACGGCCGAGCCCTCAAGAGTACCCCAGCAACGTCGATCTTGCCCGCTTCGCCGGCCATGGAACCGATGCCATGGTCTGGCACCATACCTGGCTGGGCAACGACTTCCCCGATCGCGAAGGTTTCTTCGTCAACCATGCCGAGATGAAGCGGGCCATGGGAGAGACCCATCGCCTGGGCATGAAGGCGATCGGCTATCTGGGCATCGTGCCGGGGCGCAGCTCCCTGTTGCGATACGAAGACACCTGCCCGATCGGCGGCGCCGATGGCTATGGCGGCTACACGAAAAACTGGGACCTGCAAGACCACACGTTCTACCACGTGGCCGGTCGATATCCGGAGTTCATCGCGTGGATGGCCGACTACTGGTGCAAGAAGTATCGCCTCGACGGCTTCTATCTCGACGGCGGAGCGTTCGGCCAGGCGTCGCGCGGTGGAAATGCCAGGCCGCTCTATCCGGAGGATCAAGGGTTGTCGCTCGACGAGTTGCAGCACCGTGCCTATTGGCGGGTCAAGAAGGTGCTCGAGCTGAACGATGCCGGATACGGATTGGAGCCGTGGAGCGGGCTCAATTACCTGCTCAACGGGTTCTACGACTGCATGATGATCGGCGAGTCGTTTCAAGAGGCCGACCCCGAATACTATCGCAACGGGCACAACGCCTTGCTGACCGGCTGCACGATCAAGATGTACGGGATGCGCGAATCGTCGCAGAACCCCTACAACATCGCCATGGCCGCGGTGAACCTCAGCGATATCCAGGTCTGCAGCGGCAACGGCGCGTGGGGCGACGTCGCCGACACGACCGACACGTGGGCCCGGGTGCGACCGCTCTGGGATCTGCTCGATTCGATCGACTGGGACCACCTGATCGACGCCCGGCCCTGGTATGCCCAGCAGCTCGTTCGTGGCCGAGGGTTCTATGCCGGCAACTACACGACGCCGAATCGAGCGATTGTGTTGCTGGCGAACAGGACGGAACGGGCCGGGACGTTTGACGTCCTGATCGACCCCGACAAACTGCCCCAGATCCGCGGCACGTGGCGGCTGCGCTACTGCCTGGGAAGAACGGGCCAGATCGGCGAACTTGGCGAAGGCAGGCTGCAGGTGGAACTTCCGGCGCTGCACGACGGACCGATCGGAATCGAGTTGATCGCCGACGAAGTTGCCGCCCCCAAAAGACGCGTGGACGGTTTTCGGCCCTCGACGGCCGGCAAGAAGCTCCTCTGCTTTCGCGGGCCGGTGGTCGGCGATGACGAGATTCACTTCGACGGCGTGATTACCGGCGGACCGATGGTCTTCTGGAAACGAATCGACGCCAAACAGCAGGAGGCCTGGGCCGAGAAAATGGCGGCGCTGGACTTCGGGCGACACACGGACAACTTCTTCCTCTGCTACTCCTATCCGGGCAAGACCGCGGACGACTTCGACTGGTTTGATCCGATGGACTGGATCGTCGAGAACTGGCGGATCATGGCCGCATCGGCCAGGAAGGCCAGGTTCAAGGGGATCTGTTTCGACACGGAGTATTACGAAGGGCTGCCGCTGTTCGGCTACGAGAAGATGCGACACCGCAATAGCAAGAGCTTTCAGGCCTATCGCAGGCAGGTGTTCCGCCGCGGCGCGGAGATCATGCGAGTAGCCGGCAAGGAGTTTCCGGACATCAAGATCCTGCTGCTGTTCGGCTACTCGGGAAGCTACTACGGGGTGCCTCAGCATCCGGTCTCGCGCGAGAAGAACTATACGCTCGTCTCGGCGTTTGTCGACGGACTCATCTCGGAGTGCGGCCCCGGCGCGGAGGTCTACGACATGCACGAGCAGGCGTTCAGCAATCGCGTCGCCGGTTCGTATGCGCGGCAGCGGGCCATGATGACCGAGCTGATGCCGGCCGAGAGCTGCGATCCCGATCGGTACCGAAGGCACCATCGCGCGGGCTTCTCCTTTTGGGCCGACTGCTGGGAAAACGCCAGCCAGGGGCGACCGTTCGACACCGAGCGGTTCGACAACAATTACTACACACCGGCGGAGTTCGCTCACAGCCTGCACCACGCGCTGGCCTACAGCGACGGCTACGTTTGGATGTGGCCGGGCGCGATGCACTGGTGGGATCGGAAGGCCAGAACGCTTGAAAAGGACGGCAAGGAGGTGCTGCGTCCGCTGCCGCCAGCGTACATCGATGCCCTGCGCATCGCCCATCAGGCCTCCGTGCCCGAGCCGCCCCGCCAGCGGAAGCCCAACACCTACCGGAATCTGCCGGCCCGAACGCAAGAGGGATTCGGCGACCGCGAGACGTTCGATGATCTGTGGAGTCGCTACGCGTTGATTGAGGATCTGCCCACGCAGTGGCGGTTCCACACCGATCCCGACCAGCAGGGCCGGAATCTCGGCTGGCACACGGCCGACTTCGATGACCGCGCATGGCCGACGATCAAGATCCGCGAGTTCTGGGAAAACCAGGGATACTCGCCTTACGACGGCGCCGCCTGGTATCGCCTGAACTACCGCCTTCCAGCGCTTCCCCAGGGCAGGAAGGTGTTGCTCGCCTTCGGAGCCGTGGCGGACGAAGCCTCCGTCTACGTCGACGGCAAGCTCCGCTACGCGTCACGGTACGGGGACAACATGCGACACAAACGGTTCCTGGTTGATGTAACCGTTCTGGCCCGGCCCGGCAAACAGTGCACGATCGCCGTCCGCGTCTGGAACGTGAACTGGTGCGGCGGAATCTGGAAGAACGTGAAGTTAGTAGCCGGGAGGACCTTCCCGTGAAAACCGTCGACAAACTGCTGGCGCTATGGCTGCTGGCCGGCGTGCCGGTCGCCCTCGGGCAGGAGTCCGGTTGGCGGCTGGTCTGGCAAGATGACTTTGAGCGGTCCGAAATCGGCAACGCCTGGGCGGTCGGCGAGGGGGCGTCGATCCTCGCTGGGCAACTGCGTCTGGAGGGCGTGCAGCAGGCGACCATCGTCAGGGCATTCAAACCCGACGTTCGGCTGGAGTTCGAGGCCCGGTCTTTGCCGGGAGTCCCACCGTGTGATCTATCGGCCACGCTGGCCTGCGGCCCGAGGTTGCCGCGCGGCTACCTCTTGGGATTCGGCGCCCGGGGGAACCGCGCCAATCATCTCGTGGGGCCGGCGATACGCTGGGTCAATGAAGATCCGCCCTTTGTGATCGAGCGAGAGAAGCTCTATTGTCTCGTCGCCCAGAAGGAGGGCAAACGTCTCACCTACCAGGTCAACGGAACGACCATCATCGACCAACGCGTCGAAGATCCCTTAGGCGGGCCGAACTTCGATCGCGTGGGGGTGCTGACGTGGACGGGTATGACGGTCGACAACGTTCGCGTCTACGAGCGGAAGGCGCCGCATCCGGACGCACCCGACGTGATGGGCAAGCTGCCCGCCGGCCCGCTGTTTCGCGACGGTCGTCGCCTGTGTATTCGCCCCGGTCACGAGACCGACGAGCTGCGTCGGGCGGTCGACGTGTTCAATGCGGGGCAACTCGACGCGGCTCTGGCGGTCTTTCGGTCTTTCGGTCCGACGCTCGCCGGATTGCTCGGCCAGGCATACGTCTGTGGGGACCTGAACTACATGGAGCCGGTGTACCACGCGACCTTCGAGGACCTGGCGGCGCGCTTCGCCGAGGCTTCGCGGGCCGCGCCCGATGATTCGACTCTGGCCGATCACGCGATGGCCACCAGGTGGTTCAGCCGGCTCGTCATGAAGCGCACGGGCTCGGCCAAGGTCGCCACGATTCGGCTGGAAACGCTGGGACCGCAAAACAACCCCTACTACGACAAGGCGCGGTTGTATCGTCTCCGCTATCAGTACTGGGACGCCCTGGAAGGAGGAAGACGGGCCGATGCCCAGGACGCGCGCCGCCAGGCACAGGAGCTTCTCAAGCAGTGGCCCGAGAATCCAATCCTTCGTCAATACGCGGGCCAGCGTGTGCCCTGGGGCTCACAGTACCTGGCCGATACCGAGCGGCACCCGGCCTGGGCGGCGCTGCTGCGCGAAGCCTACGCCCGAGACATCGCCATTATGGAGCGATTTCTGGAGGTTCGGCAGCAGCCGGACGGCCAACTCGGCGGCGGATACGGAGACGACGTCGAGCTGATGCGCACCTGGATGCAAATCGCCGCCATCTCGTCCGCCGCAGAGAAGGTTCGGGCCGGCATCGAGAAACTGGCCGAGGGGGTCTGGAAGAACGTGCTGCTGGAAGGCTACGACCGCACGTTGACCGACGTGGAACACAGCGCGGAGCCGTCGGCCGACTCACTGCCCGGCATGCTGTTGTTGCGCTACGGCGATCCGCTCTGGGTCCAGCGCAACCTGCAGAGTTGCCGGACGATCAAGACCCGCTTCATGGGGATCGACGACGCCGGATATCCGCGTTTCAAGTGCTCGTCCTTCGGCAATTTGCAGGTAGGCGATCCCCTGTTCGGCGGCGGCGATACAGGCTACTGCGCCCGGCCGATGAAGCACTTTCTCTGGGCGGCATGGCAGGGCAACCCGGAGGCGCGCGACTGGCTGGTCGGCTGGTCGGACGGCTGGCGGGCCGCCTCGATTCGGGAAATCGACGGCAAGATCGCCGGCTTCGTCCCGCTGACGCTCTGGTATCCTTCCGGCAGCATCACGCCACCGGTCGAGGGAAAAGCGTGGCACGACGAGCGGATGAACTACTGGTCGCGGCCCGATATGGTCCACGACACCTTCCTGGCCGCCTATTGGCTCACCGGGGAGGCGAAGTTCCTGGTGCCGTTTCAGATGACCATGCAATTGGCCACGCGGGGCCCGCTGCCCGCCGGAGACACCCAGCGCGGCAGCCGCCAGTGGCAGCTCGCCTATCTGGCCCATCTCCCGCACAACATGAAGGCCGAGCAACACAAAGTGGGATTGTATCGCTGGCTGACGGGCGATCGCACCTATGACGAGTATGCGTGGCACACCGCCGACGCCAGCCTGAAGTATTATCTTCGCGGTGATCTCGAGGCATACTTGAGTCGCTTTGAAGCCGCCGCACAAAGCGGGCGATACAACCTGGAAATGCAAACCAGCGAGGTGATGGCGACGGATCGCGCCGACGTACCGGCCGCGCTGACGATCTTCGGCGCGTATACCGGGGCCATCACCGGCATGCGCGATATGGCAATACCCACCTTTGCCGTGACCTACGATACGCCCAGCACCGACTTCGCGGCGCTGGTCGTACACGCCTCGCGGCAGCGACTCCGCGTCTGGCTCTACAACTTCGCCGAGAAGCCGATGCCGATCGGCCTGAGACTCTGGCGTCTGCGGCCGGGCATCTACGTTCTCGAACAAGGGCGGCAGATGAAGGGCACGTTCGAGGGACAACACCGCTACGCGTGGCAGGAGCCGAAGCAGGTGCGCATCGTCCACCGCGGATTCGGCCCCACCGTGGAAGTCCCGCCCGGCGAAGTCTGGGCCGTCGATCTGCGGCTGAAAGAGCCGGTTCAGCTTCCGGAGAAGGCCCCCGACCTGGCGGTCCATCCCAGAGGCGTTCGTCTCGAGCAAGACGCGGCGGTCGTTACGGTACACAACATCGGAAACGCCGACGCCGGCACCTTCGATGTCCACGTATCCGTCAAGGAGCGAGAAGGCTGGCGTCCAATCGCCGGCGAGTCTATGGATGGGTTGGCCGCTTCAACCGACCTCCGGGCTTCCTCCAAAACGATCCGGATCAAGCTGCCCCCGCAGATCCGGCAGCGAGAGTTCCGTGTGAGACTGGATCTCGTCGACGGGGAGCACGAACTCAACTCTGCGAACAACGCGTGCGTCTTCGATAGACTGTAGCAGAGTCACAACAACGCACGGATTCCGGGATCTTGCCTCACGGCTTGCCCTGGGTGCGTCACACGGTTGATCGTCGTCGCGCTGTCTGCAAGTTCTGCCTCTTCTGAACTCAACCTGTAAACGAAATGGCCGTGACAGCATGATGAGTTCGTTGATTGTCTTGGCCACTTTTCGGTAGCGTTTGCCTTTTTGCATGTTTTGGATTGTGTCTTGCCAGATTCAGCGGCGTAGGCTTTGCTGAAGTTTCGGAATACATGGCAGTCGAAGCGGTTTGCCGTCGTTTTGGCAGTCGGCTTGTGTGTCGGGCTCGGTGATGCGCAGATGGGTCAGCAGGAGGTAGGCGATCAGCACGAGGTGGAGGTAGCGTTCCACGGCTCGGTACCTTAAGACTCGGTAGTCGCCCAATCCCAGATACTGCTTCGACATTTTGAACAGGACTTCGATTCCCCCAACGGATCAGATAATGCGACAGGATGGTTCTCACGCTCCAACGGGTTTCGTTCGTGGCCATGGCGATCCACGACGTTTCGCGAGGCCGTCGACTGAAAACCAATTTGACACGACCGGCTTTCGACAGCCGACCGACACGTTCGGCCAACCGATACTTCTTGCCGTCGACCGTGTTGAGGCGGCCGTCTCGCCGAAGCACGGTGGCCTCATAGCGCCCCAACCGACGTTTGTCACGAGGACGGCCATCCGGAAAGCAGTTTCGGTTCTTCTTTGCCACGCCCACGTAGCGAAAGTCTTGGGTTTCGCAGGCGGCGATGACGTTCGGGCACAAATAGTAGGAATCGAACAACACGATCTCCTTGCCGCGGCTGGGCAAGGAGACGGTCCCAATACATTCAGCGGCCAACTCGGTCAGTTTGCGAAACGTCAACGGTCGGTCGCCTCGAGCGTGTCGAAGGCCGTCTGTCGCAGCAGTTCCGGGGCATCCCATTCGGCTTGTGTCAGAAAGTGGGAGATGGCTTGCCGCGAACGTCGGTCTTTCGCCGCTTCCTCGATGCATCCGAGGCTGCGTCGTCCGTTCATGGCCGCCAGGGCAATCACCACCCGCCAATCATGGGTGAAATGGCAGGAACCGACTATTCTTCGGGCACGTGGAAAAAACCGCTTGCCAAACGGCGGAAATTTTCCCATCCTGGGCATTGGATCTTCCCTCCTTGGCCTGGACCTGGCACAAGCCGGGTGGGCGTCGCTTGCGACACACAACAAGAAGAGGAGAGATCCGTTTTCATCGCAATATCAATTCACTCTTGCGTGATAGCAGTGCTGGCATCTACAGTCTAAGTACAACCATATTTTGCGATATATCAACGTCGCGGGAGTCAGCGGAGACAATAGCTGCGGTTGTCGAGGCGAGTCGTCCTGCGACCAGTGGAACAAGTCCTTTCGCTTACACGGTTCGGTTGCACGGCCGGGCGGCATATACACTTGGTGTTCCCTGCATCACTACCTGCAAGAGTTGGAGGAAGCCGATCGGCCCTGCTTTGACGGGAGTTGTAACGAGCTGCCGGAACAGCCCGGGATCTGGATGGTCATCTGCAAACCAGGCATCCCGATGCCCTCCTGCAGCAGATCGTGTAGACCGAAGCGTGTCCCGGGCGTCTCGAGGTCGAGGATCTCGCTCCGCCCCCGGAAGAGCCCCCGTCTCGGTCTGCCGGGGCCGTAGCTCGGCTCCGTGCGATATGCGAGAACGGTTGCCAGCACACCGGCACGCTGTGTTTTCCGGACGAGACCATGCTTCCCTGCCCCTTGTTTCTGTCCGGCAGGGTTGTCTGTTCCGGCCGGAGACAAGCGCTGGTTCGTTAATGGGAGCGGATGTTGTCTGATGCGCGTTGCTGGTGCTTTCCGTGTTGGGGGTGAAGTGCCGGAATCTGCTGCGTGAGATTCCGGCTCCGCGGGCGTTTGCAGTCGGTGTCTTGGGCCGCAACCTCCAAGAGCTGCCACGAAGAATCGCTGTGCGGCTAGCTGAGGGCCGGTGGGACCGCCACGTCGGTGACAGAACCCGCGAAGGCGGCTTCCATGTCGAGTGTCGGAACTGTGGCCATCGAGCAAGGCAACCAGCCAGCGGCCAGCGAGGCGATCTGTCTGGCATCGGTCGCTCGCGAATTTCGTCGATTTTCGGGAGTTTCTCGATATTCCATAAGGCATTGCTGACTAAAGGGTTACGTTCTTGGGGGACGCCGAGGAGCGCATTTGGGCCGACCTCGCGGCCGACATTGCCGAGGCTGAGGCCGATCGGACCGACCACGTGGCGTGGGCCGAGGCGGGCATGATCATCGACATGGCCGGCGCCAGCGAGGCCGGCGAGCAGAAGCAGGCGTCGGGGGCCAAGACGCTGGCGGTCACCCTGGCGGTCGCCCGAGCGATGGCCAACGACGTAATCGCCGACGCGGTCCGTGCGGCCTTGGATATCGTCTCGGACGTCGAGGACGTGGCGATCGACCACCACGTCTGCTGGGCGGCCGCGCCCGAGTTGCCCACGGCGCCGGCCTCCAGCCAGCGCGACGCGATCGAAGTCTACACGGCCGCCGACTTCACGCCGCCGCAGCCCGACGGCAAGTACGGTCAGATCGTGGCCTACAGCTCGCTGGGCCGCGGTCTGTC
>Ga0180437_10008235_pt1 | contig 13309 bp, 17 predicted proteins | sample SS_ome_4_FD_132410 | JGI IMG/M metagenome (GOLD analysis project Ga0180437, IMG submission 132410) | Hypersaline lake sediment archaeal communities from the Salton Sea, California, USA - SS_3_D_1 metaG | ecosystem: Environmental > Aquatic > Non-marine Saline and Alkaline > Hypersaline >...
AGGAGAAGCTGTGTTCGAACCTGCGCGGGCAGAAGCCCAGTGGATATCACGAAGTCATCGGAAACATTTGAGCGACACAGGTGGAACCTGTGTCATTTGCTAGTTCCCTTATCATATCCAATTCGAGTCCACCGCCTTGAACCGGACTCGGCCACCCCAGCTTAGTTATTAAAATAATATGATTATTATTAAAGGTTATGAAAGTCATTGTCGAGCTGACCGGGAAGAAGAGGAACCTGGAGATTCCTGAAAAATCGAAAGTCATAGACGTTGTCAGGGAGGCGAGGGTGAATCCGGAAACCGTGATAGTGAAGAGGGGGAAGGAGATACTCCTGGAGGAGGACCCTGTCAGGAAAGATGACGAGATCGAACTCATAAGGATAATTTCGGGCGGTTGAGATGAAATGTTCCAAGTGCGGGAGGAAAGCGGTTTTCCACCGAAAGTACGAGGGCTCCTATCTCTGCGAAAAACACTTCGTAAGGTCCATCGAGGACAAGGTAAGGAAAACCATCAGGAAGGACAGCATGATCGAGCGGGGGGATAGCATAGCGTTCGCCCTGTCCGGAGGCAAGGACTCCTCCGCTGTCCTCTGCATGATCAGTAAGATATTCAGCAAGAGGAATGACCTCCGGATGTTTGCCGTATCCGTGGACGAGGGGATCCCGGGATACAGGAAGGAGAGCCTGGAGATCGCGAAAAGGCTGTGCAAAAAGCTTGGGATCGAGCATCACGTTTTCAGTTTTAAGGAAGAATTAGGAAAAGACCTGAGCGATAAGGTCGGGGGGAGGAAGCCTAACGAATGGGAAGGGACAGCCTGCACGTACTGCGGCCTCGCTAGGCGCTGGATTCTGAACAGGAAGGCGAGGGAATTGAAAGCGGACAAGATCGTGTTCGGAATGAATCTCGATGATGAGATCCAGGGGATAATGATGGACTACATAAGGGGGGATCTATCCCGCCTGTCGAGGATGGGGGGCGAACCCATCCTGAGGAGCGAGATGTTCGTCCCGAGGATAAAGCCTTTCAGGGAAATTCCGGAGAAGGAGATAGGATTGTACGCGATCCTCACGGGCCTGGAGATACAGGAGAAGGAATGTCCCTACCTGGAAGGGCCACGATTTCGAGTGAGGGATTTCCTGAACGATCTCGAGAACCAGAGCCCGGGAACCAAGTTCTCGGTCCTGAAAACGTTCGAACGTTTGCTTCCTTCTGTCAGGGAGATCATAAAGGACGAGAACGTGAGGATCGTGAAGTGCGGGAAGTGCGGTGAGCCCAGCTCGCAAAGGGTCTGCAAGACCTGCGAGCTGTGGAGAAACTAGGCAATGCGTTATAATCTATCGTTTGCCTTATTTTCATTAAGTTCGTTCTGATCCGAACTTAGCGCTGTGCTCTATGAATCTCTTCATCATTTCATCACTTACAGGCGGTTCTCCGCCCTCTTCCAATGGAATCCTGTGGAACGTCGTCATCACGTCCCTTGCTTCCAGGGCGGAGTACACATCGAATCCTATGTCATTTAGAACTTCAACTGGGTCTTCGCCTTCGGGCGTGATCTCCTGCCTGTTAAAGCCAAGATATATGCTTCCTGGCCTTAGTTTTCTTCTAAAGTCGCATAATTTATCCCAAGTGTCGATTTTCGTTTTTGCTGTTGTCATCACGTCTTCCGTGAGAGAAACCCGGTCGCCTTCTCTCAGGTCCCCCACTATCGGACTTTCGGGCTCTTCTCTTGACTTTATGACAATTGCTATGTCACCGTCTTTAACATCCCCTACAATAAGCTTTTCTCTCAGGTCCGCATAATCCTTCGCAGTGACCCTGTTGTACACGCATCTCTTGTTTTTACCGCTATGCCAGTCATAGAGATGTTTAGCAATCAAAACAGCGGGAACAATACCGCCATATGATTGTGCGAGAATAACATCAAATTTTTTTCCTGCAAGCTTGTCACCCACGTCCGAACCGAAATCATTCGCATCTCTCCCATTTGTGGGTATCTCACCCACGACAAACTCATCCTCTATATGGACATCCCTTCCTTCCAGTATGTCCGGCCATTCAATTACTTCATAGCCTTCTGTCTCCTTTATATCAAAGCCGAATCTCTTGTAGATTCCGCTTTCTGCCAGCTCGTCCGCAGTGATCGCGGCGATAGCAATCCCTTTCATTGCAGGACCCATCAGGAAATCAGGATCATCACCACTTTCAATGCTTTTCATCACGATTTCAGCATATATCTTTGCACTCAAACTTGCCCCTTCTCCCGTCTTCATAAGGTTTCCGGCGTTCCAGAAATACGGAGAAGACCTGCCGTTTTTTAGCGTGTATTCTCCGAAATCAAGACCCCTGACATCAGGCCTCAAAGCAAGTGCGGCATATTTGAGCTGGATAGGATTCAAAAGCAAGCTAATCACCTTGACCTTTATTTATTAAATATATCTGAAAGAAATTTATTCTGGTATTGTGCCAAGGCGGAGGGTTTGGGGAAAATATAATAATTTATTTCTTTTCGTGATATTATCCTCATGTTCACCATTTATAGAGTCCCTCCCGGCATGGAAAAATTAAAAATAGAAGGAGTGGCAGATTTGTATTTCGGCGGCCTGGGACAGGAAGACTGCAACGCAATACTTGTGGATGATCATGAACTATACAGGGAAAAGTTCCAGGTATGGGCAAGAAAGGTCGATGAAAACGGGAAGGATATGGGCGGCCCTATCGGTGCATTGGAGATTCCGATGTGCTACCATGGCACGTTTATAGAGGCGCTCAAGTCGAACGGTTTCGTCCCCTGCTACAGGAATATCGGAAGCAAGGGGTACATCATCAATACTTCATCTTCTGCTGGTACTCGGTCTTGACCTGGTACTCGCTCTTAACTGAATACTCGCTATCGTCGATCCCCTGTTCGGAGACGTTTACGTACTTCTCTTCCTCCTTCTCGTCCTCCTCACCCGCTTCCTGGCTGTAGCTCGCCACCCACTCATCAGGGGGGATCGTTGACTGCTGGGTGGTGGACGTCTGGAAACGCCAGACCTCCTTACCTTCCGGGGTGATGCAGTACAGATTGCAGTCCCAGGAGCCGAAGTAGATCCTCCCCCCGTAAAGCCTCGGGTAGCTCCCCGCCATTGGGCCGGACGTCCGGAAGGTCCGGATCTCATTCCCGGTCTTCTTGTCCAGGACGTAGAGCTTCCCGTCAAAGCAGGAGAAGTAGAGGCTGTCGCCGATCACGAGGGCGCGCATGGCAGCGATTTTCGTCCCCGTGGTGAATCTCCAGATTATTTTCCCGCTCTCGAGGTCGAGGGCGTAAACGTTACCCTCCCTGGTCCCCGCGTAGTAGATTATGTTCCCCTCTATCAGCGGGATGGAGGAGTTCCCTTTCTTCCCTGTCCCGACCCTCCACAATTCCTTCCTTTCGTTTATATCAACCGCATACACGTTGTTGTCGTCAGAGCTGAAGTATATCACGTCCCCTTGGATCGAGGGCTTGAAGGAGATGTACCCGCCAGATCGAAAGTGCCAGGATTCCTTCCCGCTCTTCCTGTCAACAGCGTAAAGGTTGTTGTCGAACGAGCCGATAAACAACAGATTCTCGTGGAGAACGAGGGCTCCTGCGACCCAGTTCCCTGCCCTGAACCTCCATACCTCCTCGCCTGTTTTTCTGTTTATCGCGTAAACGTTCCCGTTCCTGGAGGAGGCGTAAACCACCTCATCCGAAACCAGGCATCCTAATGCGGGTTCGCCCACCCTAAATTTCCATGCCTCCTTTCCTGTTCTTGTATCGATCGCGTAAACGTTCCCGTCATATGAGGAGGTGTACACGAAACCATCCCGGAAAACCACCTCGAACATCAGGCCTTCTGTCCTGAACCTCCAGAGCTCTTTTCCTGTTTCCGCGTCGACCGCGTACACGTATCCGTCCGCGGACCCGAAATAAACCACCCCGCCCGCTATCTCCGGCGAACAGAGTATGCTACCTCCGTACGAGATCTCCCAGAATTTGGGGACCCTCTTCTTCACGGTGAAGCTGCCCAGCTCCATCTCGAATTCCTCGAAACCTCCGCCTTCGAAATCCTGAAGCCCTGTCATCGAATAATTTTTGAAAACAAGGCATTTAAATCACCGGCACGTGTGTTTTTTATGGGAAAAATAATCCAGAGGGGCGCGGAGGCGATACTTTACCTGGAGAAGGGAAGGCTCGTTAAAGAACGGATATCGAAGGGGTACAGGATACCGGAGCTGGACCGGAAGATCAGGAGGCAGCGAACAAAGAGCGAAGCCAAGCTCATGGAGAGGTCAAGGCTTTCGGACGTCCCTGTCCCGAAAGTCAGGGTGGAGGATGAATTCAGGCTGGCCATGGACCACTTGGAGGGGAGCAAGCTGAAGGACGTCCTCAACCAAATGAGTAAAAAGGACAGGGAGAAGGTTTGCGGCGAGATGGGAAGGATGATCGCCGGCTTGCACGCGAACGGGATCATGCACGGGGATCTGACGACATCGAACATGATCCTTTCGAAAGGGAGGCTCTTCCTCATAGACTTCGGCCTGGGGAAGTTCTCGGTAAAGACAGAGGACCAGGCCGTCGATCTCTTCCTCCTGTACGAGGCCCTCAAGTCGACTCATTTCCGTTCGCTTTCCGAATGCTGGAAGAAGATCGTGAATGCTTATTCTGAATATCCTAAAGCGAAAGAGGTAGTGCAAAGGATGGAAAAGATTAAAAAGAGGAGAAGATATAAATAAGTATATTTCAATATAAAGATTATTTCAAGTGAAACCATGACGAAGAAAAAGAAAGGGAAGCACGAGGAAACCAGGGATGAGATAGAGAAGGAAAAGGAAGTTCTCGAGGAGAAGGAAGAGGTCGAGAAAAAAACTGACAAGAAAACGGAGAAGAAGATCGAGAGGCAGATAACCAGGGGGAAGAAAACGAAAGAGGAAGTTCTCGAGAAGGCGAAGGAGCCGGAGAAGAAGGAACCCGAGAAGCAAAGGCGCGGAAGAAGGGAGTACAGAAGGGAAGCGGAACACGTGGAATGGATCCCCAAGACCAGGCTCGGGAACGACGTCCTCAAGGGCAAATACAAGAAACTGGAGGACCTTCTGGAGAAGGGGGGAATAATACTCGAACCTGAGATCATAGATTACATGGTTCCCGAACTCAAGAACGAGCTCATCTACATAGGGGGAACCCCGGGGAAGGGGGGAGGTGCGCGGAGGACACCTACAAAGATGACCGCGCGCATGCACAAGTCGGGAAGGAGATTCAAGCTTAACGCCGTGGTGGTTGTCGGAAACGAGGACGGGATTGTAGGTATAGGGAAATCGGTTTCCAACGAGCACAGGACGGCGATAGACAAGGCGATGCAGCAGGCTAAAATGAACGTGATAAAGATCAGGAGGGGCTGCGGCTCCTGGGAATGCAACTGCGGGGGGACGCATTCAATCCCCTTCAGGACAGAGGGGAAGGTAGGTTCTGTCAAGGTAGTCCTTCTTCCGACACCCACGGGAGTCGGGATCGTGGCGGGGGACGAGACAAAGAAAATACTCAGGCTCGCCGGGGTGAAGGACGTTTGGGTAAGGACGTACGGGATGACATCCACCAGGGGCAACCTGGCCTTCGCTGTTTTTAAGGCGCTGAAAAACCTGAGCAGGACAAAGGGTGACATGTGATGTTCGCTGTGATCAGAGTCAGGGGGGACGTGAACCTAAGGAAGGAAATAAAGGACACGCTCAAAATGTTAAGGCTGAACAGGATCAACCACTGCGTTCTTCTGAGGAAGGACCCCTCAATAGAGGGGATGATAAAAAAGGTCAAGGACTTCATTACCTGGGGCGAGATCAGCGACAAGACCCTGGAGAAACTGATAGCGAACAGGGGTAGAATGGCAGGGGACAAAAAGATCGAGGGAAATGAAGTCAAGGTAATGGTTTCCAGGATAAAGAAGTCCGGGAACCTCATGAAGATCGAGGGATTCAAGTCCGTTTTCAGGATGAATCCTCCAAGGAAGGGTCACGACAGGATAAAGCTTCCTTATCCGAAGGGAGCCCTGGGTTACAGGGGAGAAAAGATAAACGATCTCCTGGAAAGGATGATGTAGATGGTGATGAAGAAGACGGAAAAGAGGAGAGGCACTCGGACCATTGGCAGGGGAGGAATCAAGAAATGGAGAGGAAAAGGCCACAGGGGAGGAAAGGGATACGCAGGAACTAAGAAGCACAGGAAGTCCTGGGTTCTCAGGTATGAAAGGGATCACATAGGCAAGCCGAAGGGATTCATCCCCAAGACCTCGAAATCCGTATGCTCGATAAACCTCAGGGACCTGGACAGGCTCGCTGGAGACAAGAAGGAGATAGTCCTTGCGGACCACGGCTATGACAAGGTCCTCGGCTCCGGGAAGATAACCAAGAAGCTCGTCGTGAAGGCGGGTTCGTTTTCTAGAATCGCGAAGGAAAGGATTGAGAAGGCCGGGGGAAAGGCAGTGAGCGAATGAGTTCTGTAAAGAGATGCCCTTCGTGCGGATCGAAGAACGTGACGCTGTGGATGGGCGCCAAACTGGGGATACAATACCAGTGCAAGAAGTGCGGCTATCACGGCCCGCTCGTGGTCGAGGAAGATTCTGAATAGGAAAACTATGCCATAATATCTGTGTGGTTATACAGGAAATGCATGAGATGGGCTTTATGCCCAGCTCTTAATTATGGCTTATTTTTCGCTACAATTATATATTTATGACGATCCGACCAATTCCGGAATTTACGAGTAAACTTGTTTTCTTCGCTCAACAGAACATCAAGACCCGCCTTTTCAATGCTCTCTAAAACTCTTTCCCTCGGTGCTCCGTCATAAACTGTAGTTACTATTAATAAACCGTTCTCCGCCATTCTTGGTCTTATAGTCTGTTCTATTGGTCTTGTGATATACCCGCCTCTCTTTACCGATTCAGCGAATTCTCTATTTTCCGGATCTCCTGAAGCAAGAGCAGCTCCTGCAGCAAGAGTTAATTTTGCATCTGGTCCGGCTGCGAAAATTGTAGCTGCATCATATTTTTCAATTCCAGTCTCTTCCGAGATATAATCCATATCCTCTTTCTTATCAATCCATTGATAAATCAAATCTAATTTTGCTGGACTTAGTCTACCCTCTTTTATTGCCTTTCTCAAAGGTTCCCATTCAAATCCCATAAAGTCCCCTGCCCCCTCCACTCCAACCACGTGAACTGGCCTTGTCTTTTTATCGGTTTTTCCGTATTTTTCAAAAAACGTAATTAATGCATCCGCATAGTTCATTTCCCTGCAACCAATATCAATTAGTCTAACACTATCAGGCAGTTCGCTTTGGGTTTTTCCGACGTATTCATCCAGCATGGCAAGAAAGTTTTTGTTATTGTACGCGTGTTCATCACTAGTTCCGATTCTGGGGACGAAACCATATTTTCTTGCTACATTCTCAATTTGCCCGTTAAGTTCGTTTTGCATGTTTATCGCATAAAAATTGAATTCTATGTTTATATTGTTAACTACTTTTTAGAAGCAACAATATAAGACTTCTTGGGCAACTTATTCTGTTTAAAAAGTCCCTTAATAAATTAATTTATTAAACAAAGCACCCCTTAACAGGAAGCTTTATAAATCATATTACGAAAAGATATATATGAATTCGGAATACATTGTTTCCAAGGACCAGATAAAGTGGATAAACAGGAAATATGGCGGGAGTCTGAGGAGCGATGCGGAGATAGAATCCGCGCTCCACCTAGGGAAGGGTAAGGCAGTTTTTCGAAAGATAGCATATCTGTGGAGGGCCATACTTGTCGGACATCCTTTCACGGACGGGAACAAGAGAACGGCTCTCATGGTCTCGCTTGCAATAATCAAGGCGTGTAAGATAAAAGCAGGTAAGGGGGTTAGTGAAAGTCTGGTCTCGGAAATAAGAAAAATCGCTAAAGAGAACATAACTGATATTAACAGGATAGAGAGGCTGATAAGGTATGCGGTTACGGGAGATTGAAAGGATAATGAAGGAGAACGAGAAATATGCGAAGATGCTGGAGGAATTTGACAGGACCGGGAAGCTGCCTTCGGATAAGATCAGGCGTTCCTTTACGATACGCAATTCCACCTTTAACGCTTTGAAGAACGAATCCAGAAGGTCAGGGAAGTCGATGAGCGATATACTGGATGAGGTTGTGGAGAAGGAATTTGTGGTAAACTTATTTTAACATGTTTATAAATATTATTATTCAAACTCTTTTCAAAGGTTTTTCGCATGGGTCTTGAGGATTCGTATATCGGATTGCTGAAGAGGCTGCCGGGCATAACGGAACCGATCAAGAGGATGACATTCAGGGACAAACTGAAATGGACCGGGATCATACTCTTCATCTACTTCGTGATGTCGCAGGTCACGATATACGGCATCGCTCCGTCAGGTTACGAATATCTCGAATACCTCCAGATACTTCTAGGATCCACGTTCGGTTCCCTGATAACCCTTGGTATCGGTCCCATAGTCACCGCATCCATCATACTTCAATTGATGGTGGGTTCCAAGATAATCCCCTGGGACCTCACGAGCGACAAGGGGAGAACGCTCTTCCAGGGGACCCAGAAGCTCCTGGCGATCATACTCTGCGTGGTCGAGGGATGGGCCTACGTCGTATTCGGGGCGATCCCCGCCCTGGGACCGGGTTTCATACCAATCGTGGTCCTACAGCTTGCCCTCGGAGGTTGGTTGATAATATTCATGGACGAGCTCATCTCGAAATGGGGATTCGGGTCCGGGGTCGGGCTCTTCATAGTGGCCGGGGTAGCGAAAACCATCGTTATAGGCGCCTTCAACCCCCTCACCCAGGAAGGCACCCTTCCGAGCACTGGTAATTACCCTGGAGGCATGATCCCGATAGCCGTTATGTCTCTGATGGAGAGCCTCCCCTTCCAGGCGTTCATGGCGTTCCTTCCCATCCTCGCGACCGTGATAGTCTTTTTCCTTGTCGTTTACGCGCAGGCGATACGCGTGGAGATACCTCTCGCCTTTTCGAGCGTCAGGGGCTTCGGGAGGAGATGGCCCCTGAAATTCCTCTACACCTCCAACATACCCGTGATCCTTATCGCGGCCCTGCTGGCCAACATCCAGGTGTTCGCAAGGATACTTTCCCAGCAGGGAGGAAACGCCTGGCTGGGCATGTTCGATTCCTCAGGCAACCCCACAGGTGGCCTGATATACTTCCTCATGGTCCCGAGATCGGATGCCATAGCAGGCATGATGACATCCATAGGGCTCTTCGCCCTGCTGGGGGCGCTGCTGGTCTACTTCACCAGAAAATCAGGGGGGCTCAAGATAGTCCTGGGGTTCGGGGTCATTGGAGGTATTGCCTGGTTCGTGGGCGTTTCCGCTTTGGGATTCACGGGCCTGGCCGCGATATCCGTTATTGACATAGTAAGGATCATCACTTATTGCATGTTCCTGATAGGGGGCTCGATAGTTTTCTCCATATTCTGGGTGAGCACGGCAGGCATGGACGCAAAGAGCGTGGCAGGACAGATAGAATCAACAGGCATGCAGATTCCCGGATACAGAAGGGACATAAGGATAATCGAGCGCGTCCTGAACCGTTACATACCCGTACTCGCTGTCATTGGAGGGGCGGCGGTAGGCTTCCTGGCGGCCTTCGCGGACTTCACGAACGCACTGGGGACCGGTACGGGGATACTCCTGGCGGTCATGATCGTCTACCAGCTTTACGAGGAGATCGCGATGCAGCACATGGAGGACATGCACCCCGCGGTCAGGAGATTCTTTAGTAAGTAATTTAAAATATAGAATCTTATAATTTATCATGGCTAATCCGTACAGGACAGCCAGAAGATTTGAAAGGTTCTTACCAAACGCTTTTTCCAGGGACATTTCTTTGAGAGAAGATTATACTGAAGGTGAACCGGGCGAAAACATAGCGACAATAATCTATCTACCATGCAAAAAAGAAATCGCTGTCAAAAGGGAAAGATGAGACTCAGAACTCGTCCTCGAATTCTTCTTCCGCGGATTCGAATTCACCTCCCCCCTTCCTGCGGAACTTGAAGTAGTAAACCAGACCTGCCACAACTATCACGATCACTATGATTATTATGGGGATCGTGAGGTCCATACCCCCCGGGACGGCGCCGCCGAGATCCTGGACGGTCACGATCTTCGCTCTCGCCTTGTCCAGGTTGCTCTTGAGTTCGGGATAGTTCCCCACGTCGTAGGCGTCCTGCGCATTGCCCAGGAGATAATGTATGTCGCTGTAAACGTCTGAGTCCGGGTTCAGTCCCAGGTTGTCGAGCTCGTCAATGAGCAGGGAGATTTCGCTGCCCATGTCCTCGAAGCATTCGAGGCTCACGAACATGTATGCATCCCCTCCGCTGCTGGTGACGGTCACTATGCCCTTGTAAGATCCCGTGTTGTAGGGGGTGATGGAGATCTCCGCCGATCCGGTTTCGCCCGCACCTACGGAAACCCCCGACAGGGAAAGATCGAGGTCGCCCGTGGACTTAAGGTCGCTCAGGCTGTTGTCGCTGTAGACGTCGTCAACGTCGTACGTGAATTGCGATACCGTTGAATCCCCCCTGTTCCTGAGGACGAGGGTCTGGGTTATCGTTTCATCCTTTATGCAGTTCTGAGACCACACCTTGGGGGTGATCTCGAGAGAGGAAACCCCGCCAGCGGGGCATTCGGGACATTCATCCACGGGCTCCTCAACGTATATCCTTACCGGGATATCCAGCTCCAGCTCCGGGTCAGCGGAAACCCTGATCCTGCCCGCGAGGTTCACCTGGACGTTCGACACGCTTATGGACAGGGTGGTTGATGCCCCGCCCTCCAGGCTTCCGCTCCCCAGGGTCACGTCGCTTTCGCCGATATCGCCCGTGACAACCAGCGAAAGATTTGTCTCGCCGGTTCCCAGGTTTTTTAAGGTTATGGATTTTTCGAAATCGTCAGATTTGTCGATTTTCTCCCTGACGCTCTTCGGCGTGATCTCTATGAGGTCCGCGGCGGAGAACGTGACCGATTTGACCAGGGGCCTGGATGTCGTGACGTTGTATTTCCCCTCAGGCCATGAAAGGGGGATCCGGAACTCACGGGAGAAGTTATCGGCTGCCAGCGTGATGTCGAAGTTCATTGCCCTTGTCCCGTTGGGGAAGTATACAGTTCCCGAAACCTCCCCCGAGTTGGTCGTGCCGGTTATCAGGGCATTCTCCCCCTTCCAGTAGCTCTCCTCTGAGGTTTTCAGGGTAAGGTAGTCCCCGGAAGGGATGTCGATCCTTGCGAGGTTGGTCCCGTACACACCGTCCTTCTCAGCGTAGAAGGCGAAGTAGTATACCCCGGGGTTAAGGGTCTTGTTGGCCGCGTATCTCGCATGTGAGCCCTGATATTCTGGCACGCCATTCGCGAAAAAGGTGAAGTCGTCATGATATATCTTGTAGGTGAAGGAGTCGTACTGCTCCACGTAGAAATACATGTACACAGTGTTCCCCTTCCTGTAAACGCCGCCCATGGGTATCTCGATGTTCGAGATGTTCATTGCCACGGTCTGGTTCTCCACGTCGTCCGGGGTTATGACGTACACGTAAAGCTCGGTGGGTCCAGCCTCGGTGAAGGGGGAGGGCCCGCAGGTGGCGTTCTCGTCGTCACTCGAAAAATAACATACCCCTTTCCCATTTATTATGGGGAACGATCCTATCCCCTCGCTCCCCGTGTCGTACACGGACCAGGTTATCCTCATGGGCCTTTCATAGGTCTTCGGGTCAACTATTATCAGGAAGGAGGCGTCCTTTGAAATCACGTCAGGCGTCTCGGGCCTGAACTCGACGCCCGGTTTCACGGCAAGAACGTCCTGGGAAAAAAGAGCCAGAGCCAAAAACAGTACAAGCAACCCGACAACCCTCTTCATAATTATAATTTATCAGCGGAGTTAAATAAATATGTTCCGGGTATTCAAAATTCTTATACCCCCGGGATAAATAAATTATATGCACGAATACGTTCTTCCCTTGGGACCTCAGCACCCGGCGCTCCTCGAGCCGCTCCACATAAGGCTTAAGGTGGACGGGGAAACGATAGTAGGATCGGATGTAAAGCTGGGATACAATCACAAGGGGATCGAGAAGTCCTTCGAGGGCAGGCCGTGGTCCAAGGGGATGTTCCTCTCGGAAAGGGTCTGCGGTATCTGCGGCCACTTCCACACCTCTTGTTTCGCTCAGGGCATAGAGAACCTCATGGGCCTTGAAATCCCCGAGAGGGCGGATTACATCCGGACGATCATAGGGGAGATAGAGAGGCTCCATTCCCACCTGCTCGCCCTGGGGGTGGTTGCTTACGAGATGGGACTGGACACCCTCTTCCACTACATCTTCAGGGACAGGGAACTTGTTATGGACCTCCAGGAACTGCTCACGGGAAACAGGGTTCATTTCGCCATGAACGTTATAGGGGGAGCGAGGCAGGACATAAAGACCGAACACGCGAGGAGGGTGGAGGAGAATCTCGAGAAGATAAGGGAAAGATGCGAGCATTACATAAAACTCTTCAGGAAGGATTCGCTCGTCAAGAGGAGGACGAAACACGTAGGATACCTTTCCAAGAAGAAGGCAAAGGAACTGAATCCGGTGGGCCCCAACGTGCGGGCCTCGGGGGTGGACTACGACGTGAGGGAAACCGGTTACTTCGCCTACAAGTACCTGAACTTCAGGGCGGTCACAGGGGAAGGGGGGGACGTCCTCGAGAGGTGCTTGGTGAGGTTCAGGGAATGCCTCCAGTCGGTGAAACTAGTGAACGACTGCCTGACGAAAATGCCCAAGGGGTATGTGAAATCCAGCGTTCCCCTGCTGATAAAGATAAAAGACGGACTGGAGACCGTTTCGAGGGTGGAGGCCCCCAGAGGAGAGCTGATATACTATCTCAAATCTGCAGGTGATAAGCCCTACAGGGTCAAGATACGTACGCCTACATACCAGACCTTCCACATACTGGGGGAAATCATGAACGGGTATGAGATTCCAGACGTTCCCGTTATAATAGCATCCATAGACCCCTGCATATCCTGCACGGACAGGATGACGGTAGTGGACACGGTAACCATGAAGGAAAGGGTGATCACCAAGGAAGAGATAAGGGAGGGAAAATGTTAGGATTCCTCTTCCAGGCCCTGGTCTTCCCCGGACTGCTCGCGGCCTTGATGATAGGGTTCCTCTACGAGGGGATCGTGAGGAAGGTCGCCGCGCACGCCCATCACAGGATAGGGCCCCCGGTATGGCAGCCCTTCATGGACTGGATCA
>Ga0180437_10008236_pt1 | contig 13307 bp, 14 predicted proteins | sample SS_ome_4_FD_132410 | JGI IMG/M metagenome (GOLD analysis project Ga0180437, IMG submission 132410) | Hypersaline lake sediment archaeal communities from the Salton Sea, California, USA - SS_3_D_1 metaG | ecosystem: Environmental > Aquatic > Non-marine Saline and Alkaline > Hypersaline >...
ATGATACTGGAGCTGCAAAATACGATGGTACTAACGGTTACAGTCTGAAGGTGACAGGCACAAACGCGACTATATCGCACCCGTATGTGTCGCCCTGGGTAAAAATATACCACGACGGTACTTCAGCAATTACGCCTACATTTGAAGTGGTGCGTGACGGGTCAGCGACAGCTTACCAGGATGATGAAGTTTGGGGCGAATGGGCGGTTAAGGATAATACCGGACTAAGCAGTGTCACATACTACGACGACAGGGCTTACGTGTTAGATACGCCTGCGAATCAAGCAACCGGGGATCTAGGCGCGAGTGACTGGACAGGCGAGGGTGGGACAGCCTGGTTCGGCAAACTGGTTTGTCCAAGCGTAACACCTGCCGAGATTGGCCACATATCCGGGCGTGTATGTGTGTCAGGCGCTTATACTGTTTACGTTGATCCCACGATTAGGGGCGTGTAATGGCAGTCACTAGGGCGGTCGGAGATTGCATAGTACAAGAAACCACGGACAATGTGACCCGTGGTGTTGGTGACAGTATTCTACGAGAATCTAGTTCAGGTGCAGCACCCGCAGCAGATGTCTTAAATCAAGGATTAGCCGGAATTGAACACGGAGTAGTAGCGAGTGGTGGCGGCGGTCACTCAGGTTTACACCCAATTAACAGTGGATACGTATCGTGAGAATACCAAGCGGAGTAACAGACCAGTATATCTATTTCGTAGCAGTAGATTCAACGGATTTAAAGACACGTGAGACGGGGCTGTCTAGTTTTACGGTCTACCGGTCACGTAACGGGGCCGCAGCAGCAGCGTTCACTACGCCAACGGTCAATGAGACAGATGCTACGAATATGCCAGGGGTCTACGAGTTATTACTTGACGAGGATATGACTATCGGGTCTGGTAACGATTCTGAGGAAATGGCTTTCCATATCACCGCTACGGGCATGGCACCTGTGACACGAACTATTGAATTGTACCGGGCTAAGATTACTGCGGGGAATACACTGGATGTCACGGCGACAGGTGCCGCAGGTATCGACTGGGGCAACGTGGAGAACGCCACTACGTCAAACAATCTATCAGGTACCACGGTTAATCTAGTCAATACAGCTACTACGGTTACGAATGACGTGGGTGTGAACGAATGGAATGGGGTTGCTTTAGGAACAACGAACCCGCTTCCTAATGCCGCAGCAGGAGCAGCCGGCGGGCTACCAACAGACTCAACTGGTAAGACCAGCTTCAATGATATAACTGCGGCAAACGTTAACACGGAAGTAGTAGATGCTTTGAATGTGGACACGTATGCTGAACCGAGTCAAGGCACGCCAGGAGCTACTATTACTTTAGCAGCGAAAATAAATTATTTGTACAAAGCATGGCGTAACAAGTCCACACAAACGTCTTCTACATACTCATTGTTTAATGACGATGCCGCCACAGTGGACCATAAAGCCACCGTGTCAGATGACGGAACAACCGCCACTAAAGGCGAAGTAGCGACAGGACCGTAATGGCGATTGATACAGAACCAAAACGATGGTCCATGCTTGCGGCGGCGAGTGGCCCTGGCCGGAATATCGTATTTAATCCTGAAACCAGTGGTTTGAGTAGCACGGAAAAAATAACCGTGCTTAAACATTATGGTGGGATAACCTGGGATAACCCAAGCGGGTTTCAACCAGCGTGGGCGATGAATATTAATACACTGATAGGTGGTTATTAAAAGTGTTTAAGAAGAACACAGCAGTAACAGGATTCGTATTCGGGTTGGTCAGTGCAACAGATGGCAGTGCGATTACCAGCGATACTGTCACTGGATACTACTTACTTGATGGAGGAACGCAAGGTACAGTTACCGGTAGTCCAGTTCATGAAGGCAACGGACAATGGTCCGTGAATCTTTTGGCCGCAGAAATGAACGGTGATGTTGTGGGGCTGATTTTCACGCATACCAGTGCGATTAACGCATCGTTTACTATTAAAACGACTACGAAACTGGTTAGTGAGTTGAATGACGTAGCAGCTACGGATATTGTATCCAGCGGCGCGATAACTACTTCAGGTGGGGCTGTATCGAATGTGACGACGGTTGCTACGACTACGACTAATACCGATATGCGAGGCACGGACAGCGCTTTACTTGCGGCCTCTGCACCATCGAATTTTGGTGACTTATCAATCACAGCATCAACCGGACTGGTAGACATAACACAAGCCGCAGCAGATAAAGCCTGGGGTACAACGACGCGTGTGTTAACTGCGAATACAAATCTCAATGATCCCACGGCAGCTACGATTGCCGATGCAGTGTGGGACGAAGCGTTATCCGGACACACAACCGGCGGTACAGCTGGTAAAGCCGTATTACAGACTAAGGAAGGTACGGTTTCCGTAGAATCCACGGTCAATGATGCTAGTGCAACGACAACGAGTTTCGTAACGGCATTAACTGAAGCAACGAGCAGTCACTATTCAAACGTTTCACTTGTGTTCATCGATGGTACTTTGGTGGGGCAATCCAGACCGATATTGTCATACGATGGAACCACCAAAACTATTACATTGGAAGAAGCACTCACAGAAGCCCCGGCTAACGGCGATGGCTTTATTATCAAGACGGATCATGTCCACCCAATAAGCGAAATAACTGCGGATATGGACGCAAACTCTACGCAGCTTGCTGCAATTGTTGCGGATACCAATGAGTTACAAACTGATATCACGAATGGTGGTAGAGTTGATCTGCTAATCGATGGTATTAAGGCTAAAACAGACAGTTTAACGTTCACATTAGCCGGGGATGTTGACGCTAATATCCAGAGCATTGGTGACGTTACCGACACGTTAGATAGGATCGAGAGAGCGGTCAAAGGTAACGTATTGTGTACGGTAGGATCTGGGTCTTCTGCCACGAGCATAGTGACGTCAGCGTGCGATCCAGCAGGCGTTAACGCGGATCAGTTCAAAGGTAGGATACTTACTTTTGCCAAAGACACAACTACCACGGCACTAAGAGGACAGGCGACAGATATCACAGCAAGTACAGCCGCTTCTACTCCGGTACTGACAGTATCGACTATGGTAGCTAGTCCCGTGTCCGGGGACACCTTTACCATCACTTAATGGCTAAGATAACCCGGTTAAGTTCAGGGGGCTACGGTACTCGGTTAACGGGGCTCTTTACAGGCCGGGTAGAAGTGACAGGACCGATTACCAGACTGGGTTCAGCCGGTTATGGAGTAAAACGTACCGGTGATTTTACTGGTAGGGTAGACGGTGGCAGCCCCGCAGTAGGATTATTTAATTACCCAATTTACGCGAGAAAACGTGCCAGAAGATAGCGAAGAATTAACACAAGACCCACAAGAAATGCTGGAAAGAGTTGAGGCATTCCTGGCTGAAGAGAAAGAACGCAAGAGACAGCGACTAGAGTCACTGGGTAATATCGTGCGTAAGAAGATTGATCAAGCGGTGCAGTATCGTAAGTCTTCTGGTATTGAAAAAGTGTGGCAGGAAGATGAGGATTTTTATGTTGGTGCGGATCAGTATAACAAGGGACTAATAAACTACACCAAATCTCGGTCGCAAGACGGGCCACTGGTCAGTAAAGAAGGTGACGAGAATCGTTGTACTAGATTCTTTAATTTGACGGCGCAATTCGTAGACGCCGGTGCGGCTAGAATGGGAGACATTCTGTTACCAGCAGGAGACTGGAATTTTGCTGTAAAGAAGACTCCTGTACCAGAGAGCCCATTATCTGAAGTTTTACAAGCAGAAGATGCGTCGACTGAGGATGTACCCTTTAGCGACGGCACAACACCAACGGGTTTCGAGGATGATCTACCAGTAGATGAGAAGGTAAAGAAAGCTGAAACCCGGATTAAAGACTGGCTTACCGAAGGTAAGTTACACATTGAACAGCGTAAAGCGATTCATAATGCAGCGAGGATAGGTACAGGGATTCTGAAAGGTCCGTTTCCGGCCAAACGTAAAACGAAACGGGTAGAAGACGGCACATTGATCATCGAGGAAGTAATTGTCCCACGTAGTAGATCTGTAGACCCTATTAATTTCTTTCCAGACCCTAACTGCGGTACAGATATCCAGAAAGGGGATTACATAGTAGAGCGTAGCCGTATGACGGCTAAACAGTTAAATGCACTAATCGGGGTACCGGGATACGAAGACGATGAGATTCAGAAAGTCATTGACGAAGGGCCGGATGCTAGAAATTACGATAGCAGCAGTGAGTATCAAACTACCGCGGAAGATGACAAGTATGACGTGTGGGAGTATCACGGCACGATAAAAGCGACTGATGCTGACCTGGTAAAGAACCTGGAGACAGTGGAAGAAGCACAGGACGGTGAGACAAAACGCCTAGTCTCAGTGGTACTCGTGGTTGTCAACCGACGCGTGATCAAAGGGCACACAACACCACTAGATAATCGTGAATTCCCATACGACTTGTTAGCTTGGCAGCCGCAGCAACTATCGCCATTCGGTATCGGTATCTCACGCCAAGGACGCGTGGGGCAGGAAATGGTACTAGCTGCGGCTAGATGTTTGATGGATAACATGGGGCTCAGTTCAGGGGTAATGTTAGGTATGCTGGATAAAGCCGTTTACCCGGCAGACGGTAGCCCTGAACTGACGAAGAATAAAGTCTTTAAGATTAAAGAGTCGTCGGGAATCACGGACATTAAGCAAGCAATTACGGCATTTGAGATTCCTAGTAGGCAGGCTGAGTTGTTAGGGATTATCGAACTAGGCCGCAAGATGATGGAAGATGCAACCGGAGTCGTATTCTTGTTACAAGGGCAACAAGGGTCTGCCCCGGATACGGTTGGCGGGATGAATCTGCTTCACCAGAATGCGTCATCATTATTAAGGCGTATTGCGCGTACCTTTGACGAGAATATCACTGAGCCGCATATCGGACGCTACTATGACTGGCTCCTGGTGCACGGTGAAGATGACGAGAAAGGCGACGTAGCTATTGAAGCAATAGGATCTTCATCACTGGTCAAGCGTGAGATTCAAGCGCTACAAGCACAGCAAGTTTTGGCCATGGCTGAGAATCCCGAATACGGGCTATCTAAGAAGAAAGCTGCTAATGAAGTGTTACGTGCTTGGGAATTCGAGCCTTCTAAGTTTGAAATGGATAAGGAAGAAATCGAAGAACTGCGTAATCGTAAACCACCGGAAGACCCACGTATTGCGGCGGCGAATATCAAAGCGCAGACTGATATGCAGATTGCCCAGATGAAAGCGCAGCTAGAATCGCAATTAGCACAGATGAAAGCGCAACTGGAAACCGCAAAAATCGCTGATGATACTGATCGGGATACCGTACACGTACAGGCTCAAGCGCAACGTGACGCACAGAATCAACAGTACTTGATCCAGAAACTAATGGTCGAACGTGATCTTAAGATGATGGATCTAGCACTCAAACAAAATGTGTCACTGGATTCGATCAAAGCAGACCTGAGTAAAGAGGCTATGAAGATCCAGGCCACCAAAGATTTAGCAGCGATGAGTGCGACAGCAGATAGACTACCGAAGCCTCCAGTAGAACCCCCTGGTAGGGCACCCACAGGACAGAGTTTTACTAAATAACCAAGCCTCTTAATCGAGGCTTTTTTTATGTCTGAATTCAAATTAACTAGATCAGAAATAAATGATCCTCTTTGGCAAAAGCTAAAGGCGCATTTTGAAGAGTGTATTCAAACTAACCGGGAGTTGAATGATAATGATTTAGACGAGACACGCACGGCGCGTACCCGTGCAACGATTAGGGTATACAAAGAATTAATTGACTTAGAGACTGACCGCGAGGCCGGTTAAAGGAGTTAGTAAAGTGGCAGAACCAAATGAAACTCAAAACACAGAAGCAGACGATCAGGCGATAGAGGATGCAGCTTTCGCAAAAGTAATGGCAGAAAGTGTACAAGGTGACGCAATTGCGCCAGCAAGTACCCCGGAACCTGTCAAAGAAGTAAAAGAGCCTGAATCTGAAACTAAGGAACCAGGAGTTAAGGCTGAAGTAACAGACACTAAAACTACTGATACGGGGGAACCCGCAGCAGAACGCGAGGAAGTGTTTGAAGGATTCACAGCAGAAGAGCTAAAGACTCAACTGAGTGAGATTCCTAGATTGCAAAAAGCCTTAGACAAAACTAATGGAACTTATGGGCAACAGTTACAACAGTTAAATGCAACTATTGCTCAATTGCAGGAAGCAGCGACAAAACAGCCAGAGACTCCGGCATTAACTCCGGACAGCCTCAAGAATCTACAAGAGGACTACCCGGAACTGGCTGAAAAACTCGCTAGTGATTTGAGCGGAATAATTAATCAATCAGCGGCGCCCGATATCGCCAGTATCGAGCAAAAGATGATTGATGCAATTGACGCAAGATGGAACGACCGAATACGACAAGACAGTATGAGGGCGCTAGAAACAGCGCACCCAGATTGGCGAGACGTAGCCGGGATATCTACAGTAAATGGGATACAGAGGTTTAACGATTTAAATTTCGGAAACTGGGTAGCTAAACAGCCTAAAGAAACGCAGGAGCAGATCATCGAAAGTACTGATGCTCATTTCCTAGCTGGGAAGATCACCGAGTACAAGAAGACGCTAGAGTCTACCGAAAAAAGTAAATCGAAACCTAATCTGGATCTAGCAGTAGTACCCGAAGGTAATGTTTCATCGGAAAGAGTATTCGAGTCAGAAGACGCAGAAATCGACGCAGCTTTTGCGGCGACAATGAAAAAACTGGCTCGTGCAAATTAAACTTTAAATTGGAGTAAATTGAAATGCCAGTACAAACATATGACTTAACACCACAACGAATTGGTGAAGTAAAAGGTCGTATCTTGTCGCATGCCTTCCCTATTATTTCCCTGGGTACCGTGGGCAAGAATGATGACTTTAAACGTAATACCGGTGACGTGGTTAAGTATCGCCGGTACATTCAGAAGGGGGGCACTTCTGCTTCCCCTAACAAATTTTTCCAGGATGGTACTGGGGAACGTGCGGCAGCTTACGCGAATGATCACCTAACCAGTGAGGGCGTGACAAGTGCAGCCGAGACGATTATCTCGCAAGACATTACAGCGACATTGCAGCAATACAATGTCTTGTATGGCTTCACGGATAAGACTTTCGACTTATACGAAGATGACATCCCCAAAGAGATGCAAAAACTGGTTGGTGAGCGTACCGGTCTTATTTGCGAAATGGCGCTTTACGGTGTACTAAAAGCCTGTACCAACATCTTCTACGGTGGGTCTGGCACATCGCGGGGCACAGTAGATGGCGTGCTGACACTGCCGCTATTACGTCGTGTAGCACGTAGTTTGATGGATAATCACGCTATGCCTGTTAAACGCATGTTCCAGCAAATCAAGGCTTCGGGCATGTATAACACTGCACCTGTGTCCGGCAAAAAGTTTCCGGTCTGGATTCACACTGACCTATGCTCTACTGTTAGCGATCTGCCTAACTTCAAAACTGTTGAAGAGTATGCCGATCCTAGTTCAGCAGTGGACAATGAGGTTGGCTCTTGTGAGCAATTCCGTTTCATTGCTACTCCAGAATTGGTTTCTGTACAGGATTCAGGCGCAGCAGTTGCGGGTGCGGTCCCGGCATTGAAATCCACAACCGGTACTAGTGCAGACGTGTATCAGGTGATTGTGGGTGCCGAAGATTCTTGGGGGCATATTGGTCTTGACTTGAATGCTAAGAAGGATATTAGTGTGCTTTTACCAGGTCTAAAAGACAAAGCTGATCCACAAGGCCAGCGCGGGTATGTCGGAGCCAAGTTCTACTACAACGGTGTCATCTTGAATCAAACACAGATGGCCGTGGTTGAAGTAGCGACTGACGCATTGACCTAATCAACTGGGGCGGTGAAAGCTGCCCTTAATTAAGGAAATTCTAATATGTCTTTAGAGAATTTGACACAAAGACTGGCCGCAGTGAACGATCATAAAGAGAAATACAATCTTTATTTATTGTTCCGGGCATTGTTTGAGCAATTCCGCTCACAGTCTAACTCATCTGCGGGGCTAGTGATTAAAAGTGCATCTTCAGCATTGGTTAAAACCGGTGCTTCGGTGTACCACTATGTCGCTCAAGGGATTAAGGGGCGCATCGCTGCGGCTACCGATATGCCTGCTTTATCTGGCACAGTAACGAACGCAGCGTTCAATGTGTACGTTTTTTCCGTGGATAAAGGCGGGACTACATACTCGCAGATGGGTACGGAAGGCGCAACCGAGGCCGGAATCAGGTGGCCGTCGCTAGCGCCAGGTCGCGCAGTGATCGGGTACGTGGTGATTAACCCTACGGGTACAGGTAATTTTGTAGGGGGTACTACGGCACTTGATGACGGTACTGTCACGCCAAACGCAGTTTATATCAATGTGATCGGGGCTTTCGACCCGAATATCACAATACCAGCACAATAAGGAGTAATTATGAAAGAACTAATTGGACGCGGTGGTACCGCATGTTTGGATAATGCGGCTATAGCAGAAGGGACTACTGTGACTGTCACGATTGCGAATGCAGTCAGTATCGCGATAGATGGTAAAGTCTACTCGATAGCAGCATCGACTAACGACGTACTAAACACAACAACTGATGTGACAACTGGGGATGCTTTCGTTGCCCAGGCTGTATCGACTGTTTGTGCTTATGTCTACGGCGCTAATGCTGCCGGTGAGACTGGTATCGCAAAAGGGTCTGATGTAACTTGTGGCGATGGCCTGAGTGATTACGCATCTGGATACCCACAGTTTCCTCCACTGCCTGATGATTTCTGCCCGATAGGTTACATTATCGTGCGGAATGACTCGACAGGAAGTGCATGGACCATTAATACCACGAACTGGACTACAACCGGTATCACGACCGCGTTTACCAGTGTGATGACCTTACCAGATCGTCCACAAGGTCCAACAACTGCTTAGTAGTTAGTACCATCACTATCATGCCCTACGGGTTTCGGCTCGTAGGGTATTTTCATTTTTAAGGAGAGCTATATGCCAAGAGGATACCCAAATAATCCTAGACCAAAAGTAAAAATCGAGACAAAGGATATAGGTACCGATAGTCCTATCGAACGTGATCTAAGTTCCACTAAAACAGAGGACGATTTAGCACAGATATCTGTGGTTACAGGCGAAGGTGTGGATAGCCCCAATATGTCCAGTCGGATAAAAGAATTAGCGTTCAATGAAGATAAGCTGGATATTATGATCGGCGAAACCAGTGACCCGAATGCGGAGAATCCTGTCGCGAGTGGCGTAAATGGGGTTATCAAACATTTTACTCGTGGGCAAATATATAAAGCCGTGCCCCGTAAATTTATCGCCAGTTTAATTAAGAAAGAAGTTAGGGTGACTACAAAAAATTACCTTGACGACGATGGTCTGAATCAAACCAAAACGGTTCATACTCCATCAATCAAGACAAATGTTCAAATTATCCATGATCCAGCAGGGGCATTAGGATCCCACTGGTTTGAATGGATGTGCCAACAAGCACACTAATGAACCGACTTCAGTTAGTTCAACGATTAGCCTTAGAAGCAGGAGCATCTGGTAGTATCACTGCCACAGCAAGTCAGACTGGTGAAGCAGAACGATTAGTTACCTGGGTGGATCAAGCCTGGGACGATATACAACGTATGCGAGTGCAGTGGCAATGGATGCGCAAAACAGCGGGTCCAGCTAACCTAACACAAGACCAGTCTACATACGCTCCTGCTTCGGCACCTTTCTCGTTAACGGATTTCGGCTACTGGTTCAACGGCTCTTTCCGTATCTATAAAACTACTGTAGACAACGAGCAGATCCTTACTCAGTATCCCTATGAACGGTTCAGGGATACGTTTATCTATGGTACTACGCGTAGTACGAGCGGGTACCCAATAGCGATAACCGTGACTCCGGCCAAGGAGTTACAAGTAGCGTTACAGCCTGATGATACGGATTATTACTTAACCGGTGAATATTACGCTAGTCCTACTACTCTTGCAGCAGATGGAGACACTCCTGGCATGCCAGATGAGTTTCACGTTATGATTGTATGGAAAGCGCTAACGTATTACGGGAGTTATGAGTCTTCACCAGAGGCGTACACCCGCGGCATGGCCATGTACACCGAATTAATGGATGATTTGCGCGAGAACCAAGGTGCTGAATTCACCGTGAATAGAGGATTCTTGTGAGAGTAAAACAAGAATTTTCACAGGTAAAAACTGATGTAATCCCGTTAACCGGGGGCATGGATTCAGTTACTACACCAATTCTTGTTAAACCTGGTCGAGTGATATCTTCATCTAATTTCGAGCCAGATATCTTTGGCGGGTATCGTCGGATGTTTGGCATTGAGCGTTTTGACGGACAAACCAGTCCTTCGGATGCAAAGTACCACATATTCACATGCGATATTACCGGCTCAGTTACGGCAGGTGATACGCTCACAGGGTCTACCAGTGGGGCTACTGCGGTTGCGTTACTCGTTGTTAGTTCGACCGAGATAGTTGTAACTAAGGTCACTGGTACTTTTGTCTCGGAAGATTTTGAAGTAAGTGCAGTCGTGGAGGGTACTGTATCTTCTGTCGACCAAGAAGCTGCTAGTACAGGGGCTTTGCACGCTACTTATAAGAATTTGGCAGCAGATGAGTATCGAGGTGACATAACGACGGTTCCTGGTTCGGGGGCAGTTAGAGGGGTACATTACTATGCTGGCGATTTATATGCTTTTCGTGATAATGCAGGGGCTACGGCGTGCGTAATGCACAAGGCTACAGCATCCGGCTGGAGTGCTATTTCATTCGGGCGTGAGATCCAATTTGATAATGCCGTGGGTGAGATATTTGAAGGGGATACTGTAACTGGGCTAACATCAGGGGCTAGTGGTGTAGTACAGAGGGCGTTACTTCGTACTGGTACGTGGTCATCAGCGGGAGTCGGTACTCTGGTGTTCGATAGTGTAACCAGTGGGCCATTTACCGACGGTGAAGCGTTACAGGTTAGTGCTGCTACTAAGGCCGATGCAGATGGCGCGGATAGTGCAATTACGTTGTCACCGGGGGGTCGGTTCGAGTTTGATAATGTAAATTTTTTTGGTACATCTGACTCACTTCGTATGTATTGCGCAGACGGAGTAAATGAACTGGGCGAATTCGACGGTACCAGATGGGTACCGATTCGAACTGGCATAACAGGTGCTAAACCAAAGTTTGTAACCGGACACAGAAATCATCTTTTTACAGCGATAGATAGCTCTATTCAGCATTCAGGAGTGGCATCACCTTACTCGTGGACAGCATTAACCGGGGCGGCGGAATTGGCACTGGGGGCCGAGTGTACTGGGCTTTTACCGCAAACTGGAGACGCTAGTTCAGGGGCTTTAGTAGCATCGACAAATGATAAAATATTCATTCTTTACGGTACTAGCAGCGCTGATTGGAACCTGGTTACTCATAGTCCTGATTCAGGAGCTAGGGCGTACACTTTACAGAATATTGGCTTCGCGCATTTTCTTGACACGAAAGGAGTTACGCAACTCATTACGTCGCAAGCCTTTGGCGGATTCCAGTTAAATGTATTGACTCAGGCAGTACAGCAATTCGTGGATAGTAAACGCGGATTGGAGAAGGCTACGTGTATTGTCAGAAACACAAATCAGTATCGTATATTCTTCTCCGATGGCTCCGGGCTGATATGCCAAGTTATCCCTAATAGCAGTTCTTATTCGCCTAAGTTCGGCGCGATCATGCCTTTTGACTACGGGGCGTACACAATGAATACGATTCACTCTTGCATCGATACGAGTGGCATTGAGCGGCTATTCGGGGCTGGGGACGATGGTTATGTGTACGAATTGGATAAAGGGTCTAGTTTTGACGGAGACGTGATATCCGCGTACTTCATGACAGTATTCGCGCATTCCAAATCTCCACGCGTCAAGAAACGGTACCTACGAACTATACTACAATTTCGTGCAGAAAATACAGCAGACTTGGCGGTGGGGTACGATCTTTCTTACGGCAACCTGGACCCCGGCTACGGCGAAGCGGTATCTATTGGTCAGAACATGAACAAGTCTGTTCAATCCGCAGGGGGGTTATGGGATACATTTGATTGGGACTCGTTCACGTGGGACTCATCTTATGCTCAAGAGATTAATGTTGATACCAAGGGGCGGGGAGAAAGTTTAGCGCTTATTGTGTCCAGTGAAACCGACGAAAATGAACCTTACACGATCCACACAGCTATCACCCATTACAGTGTAGGTAGATTGAATAGATGACAGATTACACTAAGACAGCTAAACCTTTACAAGGCTCACGTGGTATCTCTAAACAGATGCGTGATGAATTTGCGCTGATAGAAACAGCGGTAAATTCTAAATCAGATACAGCCGGAGACACGTACACGGGAGCGCATGACTATACCGGCGGCACGATAGCGGTACCTACGCAATCTCCCGGTGATAATACGACCAATGCTGCTAGTACCGCTTTCGTCACAGCAGCGGGGTTATCTTCGGCACTACCTGGTCAGTCGGGTAATGCTGGAAAACTGATCAATACAGATGGTGCCACAGCCAGTTGGGGGACTGAGATCAATGCCAGTATCATGCGATTTGCTGACGGCACGGATAGCACGAAACAGTTAGCTTTTGACCTATCTGGGTACACCACGGCTACTACCAGAATCGTTACGTTCCCTAATGCCGATGTAACCGTAGTGGACCTTTCTAGTACGCAGACGTTAACCAATAAAACGTTAACTACTCCGGTGCTAACTGTAGATGATGACGAACTGACTATCCAAGACAATGCGGATAATACTAAAAAATTAGTATTTCAATTGTCGGGGATTTCTACGGGCACAACACGGACTCTGACAATACCGAATGCTAATACGACTATCGTAGGTACAGCGGTTACGCAAACGCTAACAAATAAAACGATAACTATTGACGATGATAATTTCACGTTACAAGATAACTTAACCACGTCAAAGAAAGCACAGTTTCAATTATCTGGTATTTCAGCATCTACTACCCGTACCATTTCCATACCTGACCGGGACGTGACAATTGGCGGTGAAATGGCGCGATCATCACAGACCGGAGCATACACTGCTTTGGCCACGGATATCGGTGACTTAATTGACTGGTCAGGCTCAAGTGACAATACGCTATCGTTTACCGCAGTAGCGACGTTAGCTGATGGGTGGTACTGCTATGTGCGTAATTCGGGTACCGCAGACC
>Ga0180437_10008238_pt1 | contig 13305 bp, 13 predicted proteins | sample SS_ome_4_FD_132410 | JGI IMG/M metagenome (GOLD analysis project Ga0180437, IMG submission 132410) | Hypersaline lake sediment archaeal communities from the Salton Sea, California, USA - SS_3_D_1 metaG | ecosystem: Environmental > Aquatic > Non-marine Saline and Alkaline > Hypersaline >...
CCGGCCGCTTCGACGGCGGCGGGGATGTCGTCCTCCTCGCGGATCATGTGAAACGTGTCGAGATGGACCTTGACGTTGGGCATGCCGACGTCCTCGATAAACTTCACCGCGTCGCCGGCGACGTTGATGAAGTGCGACTCGAACCGATTGAGCGGCTCGATGCCGATCACCAGGTTGGGGTCGGCCGCTTGGGCGTGTTCCGCGGCGAGTCGGGTCGCCTCGACGCCCCATTGCCACTCGTCCGCGGTCCGCATCTTGCCGCTGCGGTAGCCCCAGCCGCAGTAGATGGCGCCGCCGAAAACCTTGGCCCCGCACTCGACGGACAAGTCCACCAATCGCTTGCTGAACTGCTGCCCCGCCTTGCGGACCGCGGGATCGGGCGAAATCGTGTTGTACTGCTCCGGCATGCCGTAGCCGGTGTTGAGCGTGATGCCCAGGTCGGCCGCCACCTGCTTCGCCTTGGCGGCGGGAAAGTTATCGGGATCGAACGGGATGATCTCGACGGCGTCGAACCCGAGCTTCTTGCACTTTTCCAACAGCGGCAGGTCTTTTTCCAAGAACGTCTCGGTGAACAGCAAAGAGTGAATGCCGAATTCCATGGGTCGTTCTCCAAAGCGCCGCCCGCGGCGTAGCGGCCAAACGCGGCGGCAAGACAACAAAACGGGGCCAACACCGCCACAGTTTGCCGGGAAAGCGGCGAATTCGCAAGCGGAGGGAGTCCCGCGAATCGCCCGCCTTAGCGGCGCCCTTACGCCGCGTTCTTTCGCAAGGCGAGCGACGACGATGGGAAACAACGGCGACCCTCACGCCGCCGGGTCGCCAACCGGCGCCAGTAGCTGATCAAACTCTGCGGCAAACCGGGCGACGGCCTGCCAATCGGTATATTCGTGGTCCCACCGGGAATCGGTGTCTTTGCCTGTTTCCTTGGCGAGACGTTTCATGAACCATCGCTTCAGCCAACCGTACTTGCGGTAGGCCAAGGCCCCGGCAAAGGTAACCTGTAGATTCGGCCGCCAGGCGGTCGCTTCGAGCAGTTCCGCCACGTAGCGGTCGGCCTCGGCCTTTCCGGCCTCATCCCCGGCGGCCGAGAGGCTTACCGAGAAAAACGCCGACGGCAAGTCCTGCCACCGGTCCTTGTGTTCCGCGATGAACGCCGCCACCGCGGGGTCGTGCCGGCCGACATGAATCGAGGCGCCCAGAATAACGCCCTTGTAATCGGGCGAAATTCCCTCGTTTTGACGCGGGCCGATCTTCACCACCGCCACCGTACGGCGACGGCTTAGCAGGCTGATCTTTAGCCGTTCTGCAATCTTCGCTGTCTGCCCCTCGAGCGAATGATACGCGATAAGAACACTCGCCATAATTGCCTGCCCCGGTGAACCAAACGGCCGCAAGAATAAACCGGACGCACAAAGGGATATTTTGCGATGAGTATAACCGGCCCACGGGCCGTGTCAAACGTGTCGCTCCGCCGCCAATGCCAGGCGGCCCCGCCGAGGGGGCTGGCTAAACGATCAAAATGGCGCCACACTTCCGAAATTCTCCGCTGCCCGACCGCCCCAACGCGAATCCGTTTGAAAGACCCATGGCCGACGACTTCCGCGACGCCCTCGACACCTTCCCCAATCCCTACCCAGACCGCGATTACACCGTCGAAATCGTCGCCCCGGAATTCACGTCTGTCTGCCCCAAGACCGGTCAGCCCGACTTCGGCACGTTCACCTTCACGTATTGCCCCGACAAATCATGCGTGGAACTGAAGAGCCTCAAGCTCTACTTGCAGCAGTACCGCAACGAGGGGGTTTACTACGAGAAGGCGGCCAACCGCGTTCTCGACGACCTGGTGGCGGTGGTCGCTCCGCGGTGGATGGCGGTCGAAGCCGAATGGACCCCGCGGGGGGGGCTTTCTTCGACGCTGGTGTGCGAGTACCAGGCGGTTGCGGTCGAACAGACCGACGCCGACTGATGCCATCGTTGGCAATCTCGATGCGGGCTCGACGCGGTGGGTCTTTTTTAGCTGCTCGCGCTGCGGTACGCCTTGATTGCCCGCTGAAACACCCAGCGGCTGGCCAGCACGCTGCCGACGGAGGCCAGCACCGCGAAGCCCGCCAGCGGCCATTCCCACCAGGCCCGCGGGCTCAGCGGCTGGGCCAGTAGCCGCGCCGGCACGTTCACCACCACCAGCACGGGCACGATAAAGGTAAATATGTACATCAGCGCCGCGCCCCAGCCCGCATTATAGATCTCCATGGGGTAGCGGGAGAAGTTGGTGATGTAGAACCAGAAGTTCGTCAAGGACTGGTTCCGTCCAAGCCACACGCTGGCGGCCGACATCGTGATCATCAAGCTGTAAAGGATCGCCACGCCCAGCAGGATGTAAACGGGATAAAGGATCGCCGCCACGGGACTGATCGCCAGCGGGTTGATTTCCCGCGTCGTCAGCCGCCACAAGCTGTAGCCCAACAGCCCCACGCCGACCAGGAAGTTCGAGATCGAGGCCCAACTAATTTTCTGCAAGGAAATGATGAACTGCGTGTCGATCGGCTTGACCAGCGCGAAATCGAGCCGGCCGGTGCGGATCAGTTCGCTGAATTCCTCGGCGTTGGGCATGAAGAAGATTTGCACCAGATTGTTCACCAGCATCGTCGTCGCCAGGAAAACGAAGAACTCGTATTTGCCCCAGCCCAGCCCGTCGCCGATCTGCGTAACGTAGGGGTTATTGAAAATAAGCAGGTAGAAGCCGAGGTTCATCGCCACCCAACTCGTCGAGGCGACGCTCTCGATCACGAAATTCGAGCGATACGAGAGGTCCCGCACGAGACTGTTGCGGACGAAGGTGAGATAGACCCGCAGGTACGCGGCGCGGGGCGCGTCCCGGCCGGGCGGGTCGTCGAGCTGGGCGTGCGACTGGCTTATCGTCATCCTCCGTACCCGCTGTATCGCTTCAGCCCGTAGTGCAGCGCGACCCGGCTGAGCGCGATGAACAGCGCCACCCACGCCGCCTCGATCAGCAAGCCACGCCACAGTTCCGGGCCTTGAATCTTCCCCAGGAAAACCGCCGCCGGGAAATAGGCGAGATATTGAAACGGCGTGAACTGGACGATCACCTTTGCCCAGGCCGGCAACATATCGAGCGGAAACATGTGGCCGGACAGAAAAAAGCTGAACAGCATGTACACGAACAGAAGCGACGACACCTCCAGGAACCAGAAACCGATCATGCCGATCGTCAGTTCCAGGAAGAATCCGAGCAAAAACGCCATCAGCAGCGATGCGAAATACGCCAGCCAAACGGCGCCGCTGGGGGGCGTGTCGAAATAATCGCCGCACAGAAAGAACACCAGGGCGAATGGCCCGATCGCGACCGAGTAATACGCCAACTTGTGGGCGATCCGGCCGAGCAGAAAAAAGCCGCCCATGTCGATCGGCTGAATGATGAACTTCTTGATCTCACCGTCGCGAATCTGCCGGGCCACGCCCGACGCCAGCCCCGGCATGCTCGAGAAGGCCCGGCTGAGCATGCTGAGCAGGTAATAGGCGACGACGTTCTGATACGTGTAGCCGAAGAGTCGCTCCGCCTCTTGCGGACTGGCGCCCGAGGAAACCGCAGTCGCATGGGCGCCGGCGAACACGGCGTGCCACAAGAATATCTGCGTGATAATCGGCAGGAAACGAAGCAGTGTGCCGATTGCGAAGTCCCCGCGGTACACCAACCGCTCCTGCAGGGCGATACGGAAGATAGTCCAGTGGGTAAAGGCGGAGGTGAACATGACGCATCACAAAGCCGCGACCGCGCGTCGCGGCCTTCGGGTTTACGTGACCATCGGCGCGCGGTCGTCTTCCGCTTGTTCGATTTCCGGCGCACTGGACCGTGAAAATAACTCGGCGATGACGTCCTCCAGCGGCGGGTCGCTGACGACGATGTCTTCCAACGGCCAGCGGCCCAGGACTTCGGCCAGCAGGTGCGAGACCTCATGCCGCGGAAGCCGGACGCGCGCCTTGGGCGGCGTCACTTCGAGCACGTCGCCGAACCGGCCCAGGTCCGGCGGCGCCCCGCCCACCAGCGCCTCTTCCGCGAATTGAAGCGTGACGATCTTATGCCCACTGAACTGGTCGATCACGCCGTCGAGCGAGCCGTCGAACTCGATCCGCCCATTGGCAATGATGACCACCCGTCGGCACAGGGCGGCCACGTCCTTCATGTAGTGGCTGGTGAGCAGGATGGTCGTCTTCCGCTCCTCCTGATAACTCCGCAGGAATTGCTGGATGGTGTGTTGGGCGACGACGTCCAGCCCGATCGTCGGTTCGTCCAGAAACAGCACGTCGGGCGAATGCAGCAATGCCGCGATCAGTTCCATCTTCATCCGCTCGCCCAACGAAAGCTCGCGCACCGGCTGCCCGACGAGCCTGCGGACGCCGAGCAAATCGGTCAGATCATCCCGCGTTCGTTCGAATTGGGTCGGTTCGATTCGGTAGATCTGCTGGTGCAGGCGAAACGATTCCTGCGCCGGCAGGTCCCACCAAAGCTGGTTCTTCTGGCCCATCACCAGCGCGAACCGGCGGCGGTAGGCGTTGGCGCGCTCCCACGGCACAAAGCCGAGGACGGTGGCTGATCCCGCCGTTGGCGTGATAATGCCCGAGAGCAGTTTGAGCGTGGTCGTCTTGCCGGCCCCGTTCGGGCCGAGAAAAGCGACAAATTCACCGGCCTGCACCGACAGGTGGATGCCATCGACCGCCCGCACCTCCCGGAACCGGCGGTGAAACAGACCCCCCAGCGACGCCAGCAGCCCCTCCCGCTTCTGATAGACGTGGTAGGTCTTGGCGAGGCCGCGGATTTCGATGGTGGGATTGCGGGTTTGCAAGGAAAGGTTCGTCGGCGTAGCGGGCGCGGCAACGTGCGCAAGATAACAAGGACAAATCCGATCTTTGGCGTCCGGTTCCGCCCCGCCCTTTCTAACCGCGGGGCACGCGCCGGCACAAGCGGCGCCCTGCGATTTCCCCAATCGGCCGATCTTCATTGTCGAAAACCCGCCGCGTCGCTAGAATTCGGCGGAATCAGTGATTGGGTCGCTTCAACCTGTCAGAAAGGAAGCCCGTGCGGATCGGCATCGGCCACGACACGCATCGCCTGGCGGAAGGCGGTCCACTGCGGCTCGGGGGAATCGACATCCCGCACGACCGGCACGCCGTGGGCCACAGCGACGCCGACGTCCTGCTCCACGCGGTGACGGACGCATTGCTGGGGGCAGCGGCCCTGGGGGACATCGGCGACCTGTTTCCCGATACGGCGGAGGAAAACCGTGGCCGCGATTCGGCCCAGATGCTCACCGTCGCGGCTTCGCGGGTCGCCGAAGCGGGTTATCGAATTGTCAATCTCGACGCTATCGTTTTCGCCCAGCGGCCCAGAATCGGTCCGCGGAAACCGGCGATGGCGCAGCGGATCGCAGAGATTTTGAACCTGCCCGCCGACGCCGTGTCCGTAAAGGCGAAGACGGGCGAAGGCGTTGGCGCCATCGGCGCCGAAGACGTTATCGCGGCCCAGTGCGTTTGTCTCTTGGACTGACCGCTCGCGGCGAAGCACGTAAACGACGGAGCGAAACATGAACATGACCGGCAGCGCGACGAACCTACCGCCCATCCAAGTCTACAGCACGCTTTCCAAACAGAAAGAACCGCTCAAGACGGAGCGGCCGGGCCGCGTCGGCGTTTATCTTTGCGGGCCGACCGTCTATAAACCCGCCCACATGGGCCACATGGTCGGCCCGATCATCTTTGACACCATCAAACGGTACCTCACCTATTGCGGTTACAAGGTCACGTGGGTCGTCAATATCACGGATGTCGATGACAAACTCATCGCCGAGGCTAACAAGCGCGGGATTCCAATGCGGCAGGTCGCGGAGGAAAATATCGAGGATTACCTCTTCAACTTGAAGCATTTCGGCGTTACCAGCATCGACCAGATGCCCAAGGCGACCGAGCACATGGATGACATCCTCTCCTTTATTGGGGACCTGGTGGAAAAGGGATTTGCCTATGCGTCGGATGGCGACGTGTTCTTTGATGTCATGAAGGATTCGCAATACGGCAAGCTTAGCAATCGTTCTGTTGACGATCAGCAGGGCGAAGGCGGGGAGGCGGCGGCCCGCAAGCGTTCACCCGGCGATTTCGCATTGTGGAAGTCGGCGAAGCCGGGCGAACCCTACTGGGAAAGCCCCTGGGGCAAAGGCCGGCCGGGTTGGCATATCGAGTGCTCCGCCATGAGCCGCGCGATATTGGGAGAGACCTTCGAGATTCACGGCGGCGGGCTCGACTTGCTCTTCCCGCATCATGAAAACGAAATCGCCCAGAGCGAATGCCGCCACGGCAGGGCGATGGCCCACCACTGGATGCACAACGGGTTGATGCGGGCGGCGACGCAGGTCGGTAAGCTTGGCGGCCGCAGCGAACGCCAGCGGGAAGCCGCGGCGACCTCGTCCGAAACGGATCAGGACGACGCGGCGGGAAAGATGAGCCGCTCGAAGGGGGCCGGCGGTCTGGCCGATCTCGTCAAGACCCACGGCGGAGAACTGCTGCGATTCTTCCTCGTCCGCACCCATTACCGAAGCACGATCATCTTCGGCGAGGAGCAACTCACGGAGGCGAAAACGGCGTTGGATACGTTTTACCGCTTCTTTGAAAGATATGGGCGGATTACGAAAGAACGATTTTACGACATCCCCGCCGCAGAAACCCGCAGCGCCGGCGCCATCGCGGAGTTGCACGAGGGGCTACTGCGGCTCGCGGCCGAGCGGCGCAACGCGTTTCTGGCCCATATGGACGACGATTTCAACACCGGGGCTGCGATGAGCGAATTGTTCGAACTCGTTCGCGCGCTCAACAAACATGCCGATACGGCCGGGCTCGAAGAAGCGGCCGCGGGCTCGGCAGACTACGCGGCGTTCAAGCAAGGCGCGGCCGTCCTGAAGGAACTGTCGGCCGTGCTCGGTCTCTTTCTCGCTCCGCCGGCCACGGAGGAAGAAGAAGATCAGGAACTGGTGGACGGCCTGGTGCGGCTCTTGATCGAACTCCGCGCCGCTGCCCGCAAAAACAAGGACTTCGCCACGGCGGACAGGATCCGCGGTGAGTTGGCGGCGCTCGGGATCACGCTCGAGGACCGCAAGGGAGGGACCGACTGGCGGAAGGCCTAGTCGTTTGACACGATTCACAGCGAGGCTTTCGATCGCAACCAAGAGGAATTAATGGCTGAACGGATTCTCGGTATCGACCCCGGTCTGAATATCACCGGCTACGGGGTCATCGAACGTGTCGCCGCAGCGCCGCCGACATTGGTTGAGGCGGGTGTCATTCGCAGCATCGCTTCGCATACGCTGGAACGACGAGTGCAGGCCATCTATGAAGGTGTGGCCGATGTTATTGGGTCTTTGAAACCCAGCGTGGTGGCTATTGAAGAGTTGTATTCTCATTATGAGCGTCCCAAAACGGCGATCTTGATGGCGCATGCCCGCGGGGTGATCTACCTGGCGGCGGCCGGGGCGGATTTGGAGGTTGTGTCCTACCCGTCTACCAATGTGAAGAAGCTCATCACGGGCGCCGGCCGGGCGCCGAAGCTGCAAGTACAGCAGTCGATCCAGCGCGAACTCGCATTGCCGAATCTGCCCGAGCCGCCGGACGTCGCCGACGCTTTGGCGATCGCCATGTGCCATTACTACGTCGGAAACAAGAGGAAGATCGCATGATTACGAAACTTGCGGGCAAGCTCGTGCGGGTGCTCGAATCGGCGGCGATTATCGAGTGCGGCGATTTCGAGTATGAAGTGCTGATCCCCGATTTTACCCGCCGGCAGATTTCCGGCAGCGTCGGCCAGCGAATCAGTCTGCATACCATCCAATATATGGAAGGGACGGCGATGGGCGGGCGGATGATCCCCCGGCTGATCGGATTCGCCAACGAGGCGGAGCGGGAATTCTTCGACCTCTTCTGCAGCGTAGACGGCGTGGGCGTGAAGAAGGCGCTGCGGGCCATGGTGCGGCCCGTTCAAGATGTCGCCACGATGATCGAGCGGCAGGAGGCCAGGCAACTCAGTGCGCTGCCGGGCGTGGGGCCGGCGACCGCCGAGCGGATCATCGCGAAATTGCGGCGAAAGGTCCCCAAGTTCGCGCTGCTTGTCACGAAACAGGCCGCGGGCGAGCCCCATCAACCCGACATGGTGAGCGAAGCCTTCGATGCCCTGGTGTCGCTCGGCCATAGTGAAAGCGACGCGCGGCGGCTGGTCGAGCGGGCGATGGCCGAACATCCGAAGGTCAAGGACGTGGAAGGGCTGATTCATGCCGTGTATAAATTGAGCCGCTAAGGCCAGCCGAGTTGGAAGCACGAGCGACCGGGCCAGGCGGAGCCGGACGCCGTAAGCGACGGAATGGATCGCGAGTCAATGAGCGAATTCGTGAGCGGGCAAGAATACCTCGATTCCGTCGAACCCATCTCCGACGAAGACCCCGGTGAGATCGCGGTCGCCGAATTAGCGCCGGAGGAGGACATCATCGACGCCGAGCAGGCGGCGCCGAGCGGGCCGCCGTGCCAGGCGTGCGGTTGCCCAATCGAGGCGGGCGACAAGTTTTGCCCGGCCTGCGGGACACCGTTGGCCAATGCTTCGCCGCTTGCGGTTGACTCGCGCGACGCGGAAATCGTCGAGGCCGAACAGGCCAACCGCCACTTCCGCTGCGACACGTGCGGCGCCGAGGTGATGACTCAGCCCGAACAGCGCTCCATTGTGTGCCCCTTCTGCGATTCGACGTACGTCGTCGAGTTTGCACGGGACATGACGACGCGGCAGCCGCCCGAATTTATCATCGGTTTCGCGTTCACACCGCAACAGGCCAGGGAGAGATTTCGCCGGTGGCTTGCGCAAAATAGCTGGTATCGCCCGGGGGATTTGAAACAGGCCCAGATCGAGGACAAACTCAAGGGCGTCTACCTGCCGTTCTGGTCGTTCAACATGCTGGCCCAGAGCCGTTGGTCCGCCAGCATTGGCGAGTACTGGTACAAGACGGAGACGTACACCACGACCGATTCCAAGGGCCGCACCGTGACCCGCACCCGCCGCAAACGGATGACGGAGTGGTGGCCGCTCTCCGGCCGGCATCACAAGTTCTATGGCGGGTACCTGGTCTCCGCCGCGGACGGCCTGCCGCAGCAAGAGGCCGAGACCATCAAGCCGTTTCAACTGCCCGCGCTCAAGCGCTACGAGCCGTTCTACATCGCCGGCTGGTTGTGCCAGGAGTACAAAATGGAGCGGGAAGAGGCGGTCGAGCGGTGCCAGGAGGAATTCTACCGCCGCGAGCAGAATAACATCGCCCGCTTTCTACCTGGCGACACCTTCCGCAGCCTGCACGTAAATACCAGCTTCGGCCAGATCCATTCCGACCTGATCCTGCTGCCGGTGTACATGCTGAGCTACCGGTACAAGGACAAGGTGTACCGTTTCCTGCTCAATGGACAGACGGGGCGGTGCGCCGGCGCCAAGCCGATGGCGTGGCATCGGATTGGGGCGGTGGCGGCAATCGTGACCGCGTTGATCGTGTTGATCGTGATCGTTCTCATGTTATTGGGAGCGTTCTCAGGATAGCAGATTGTCGAACCCCGAGCCGCAGGCGACGGGGGCCTGTGAGCGTGGGCGCCCCGCCCCATCGCCCGGGGCCTGGAGTTCACTGGGGCTCGGGGTTAACCGGGACCGACGGATTGCCATGGAAACCGCCATTCTCGACGACCGTTGCACTGTTTGCGGGGACCTCTTGGATGAGGAGGACCTCTTCTGCGCGAACTGCGGCACGGAAACGCCGATCCGCGACAAGGCGCCGCCGGCGCGCAGCGAGGCGGTCAAGCACAGCTTTTCGTGCCAGGGCTGCGGGGCGTCGATGAGTTACGATCCCGCGGCCCAAACGCTCCGCTGTCCGTTTTGCGGCAGCGAGAAGCTCGACAGTAAAGGCGGGGCCAAAACGCTGCGGCCGCACAAGGTCGTCCCGTTCACGTTCGGCCGCGAGAAGGCGATTCGGGAACTCAAGGAATGGCTCGGCCGGGGCTTCTGGCGGCCAGGCGACCTCCGCGAACTGGCGGTCGTCGAAAAAATGCAGCCGGTATACGTACCGTACTGGGCGTTCCGGGCCCGCACGCACACCTACTGGACGGCCGACACCAGCGAGACGCCGTATCATGCCCGCGGCGATTGGCTTCCCCTCTTTGGCGAGCACCGGTCGGAATACGAAGGTCTGCTGGTGGGCGCCAGCAGTGTGCTCGCGCCGGCGGAGACGGACACGATTTGCCCCTTTGATTTGGCCGAGGGCAAGCCGTTTCACGAAGTGGAAGAGCAGCTTTCGCGCTTTACGGTCGAGACGTTCGGCGTGCGGCGAAAGTACGCCCGCCCGCTGGCTCGCCGCGGCATCGAGACGCTGGAAGCCCACGCCGTGGACGCGCATTACGTGCCGGGCCGCAGCCGCAACCTGAAGGTCAACACGCTCATCTCCGACATGTCGAGCGAGCCGATCCTGCTGCCGGTGTGGGTGGTGGCGTATCGGTACAAGGCTGAAGTCTACCGCTTCTTGATGAACGGCCAGACCGGCCGGTTCACGGGCCGCAAACCGGTTTCCACCGGCCGGATCCTGGCGGCGATCGGCATCGGCATCGCGATCGTGGTGGCGATCATCTTCCTGGTGTTCATTTGCGGCGGCCTGGCGGCGGTGGGTTGATGGTCGCTGTTCGCGGAACAAGAAGCGACGAAGACCCGGCGCCTACGGCTTCGGGTTACACGAGTGGGCTTTGGGCAATTCCCAAAACGTAGCTGAGCGGGCTTTTCGGGGAAAGCGTCCCGTGGGTCGCGGCCGCCGCCGCGTTTCACCTTGCGCCGGCGTAGCAATGGGCGTAGAATGCAGGCTTGGAGTCGGCCAGTTCGCGCCGCGCCAAAGATTGCCGCCGACGTTCCGTCGGCGGCTAAACGTGACACGGCGCCCCCAATCTTCAATCCCCAATCCCCAATCCCCAATCCCCAATCCCCAATCCCCAATCCTCAATCCCCAATCCCCTCCATGTCCGACGCTCCCTGGACCATCGGCCGTCTGCTCACCTGGACGACCGACTATTTGAAGAAGCAGGGGCGGCAGAGTCCGCGTCTGGATGCCGAGTTGCTCTTGGCCAGGGCGCTGGGCTGCGAGCGGATCGAACTTTACACCCGGTACGCGGAAGAACCGGACGAGAGAACGCGGGCGAAGTTCCGGGACCTGGTCAAACAACGGGCCGCGGGCAAGCCCGTGGCCCAGCTCTTGGGCTACAAAGAGTTCTTTTCGCTCAAGTTCCGCGTGACGATCGACACGCTCACGCCGCGGCCGGAGACGGAGACGCTGGTGGTGTTCGCGCTGGATCGCGCTCGCGAGGTCGTCGCGCACAACGGCGCCGTGCGGGTCGGCGACATCGGCACGGGCGCAGGGCCGATCGCGATCACCCTCGCTTCGCAACTACCGGAAGCGACGTTCGTGGCCACCGACGTGAGCGACGCCGCGCTGGCCATCGCGAGAGAGAATGCGGCCACGCACAAGGTGGCGGAGCGAATCCAATTCCGCGCGGGTGATCTGCTCGATCCGTTGGAGGAAGACGAGTCGTTCCACGTCATCTGCGCGAATCTGCCTTACGTCGGAGAACGCGAGTACCCGGAGGCCTCGGTCGATGTGCGGGATTACGAGCCGCAGGTGGCGCTGGTCGGCGGGCCCGAGGGGAACGAGATCATCGAACGTCTCATCGCCGCGGCGCCGGAGCGGCTCAAGCCGGGCGGGTGGCTCGTTTGCGAGGCGAGCCCGCAGCTTATGTCACCGCTAAGCGACGCCTTCGCCAAGGCCGGCGCGTATGAAGACGTCCAGATTCTGCGAGACACGGCGGGAATGGAGCGGGTGATCGCCGGGCGCCGCAAGCATTTTGCAGGTTAGATCAGAGCGAATCCGCTTGCGGATCTTCGGCCGCCGGGCCGTCGTCTTTCTCGTCCACTTGCTCCGTGTCCAACGCGTCGCCGCCGGTCTTCATCTGCAGCGTCCTCGGCTCAATCACGATCGGCGGTGGTTCGACCGGTGTTGGCCCTTCGCCTTCGTCAATGTGCGTGCAATTGCCGCCGGTCTCTCTTGCCGCATGGACCGCTTGCTCCAGACGATCAACGACGTCTTCGGTCGTGTCTTCCGGGTGGAATTCCGTTACCCCGCAGGAACAGGTGAGTGCGAGCGAGTCGGCGTCCCAGTCGAGCTGCGACGCCGCCAGGGTTTGCCGGAGCCGTTCCGTGGCGGCCAGTGCCTCGCGCGGCTGCGCATCGCCGAAAAAGATCGCAAACCGATGCCCGCCGAACGGGGTGACGGCGTCGAAACCGCGGTCCTTTCGCACCATGCCCTTCAGGGCGTTGGCGACGGCGGCGAGAACCTTCTCGCCAAGTTCCGACCCGTGAGATTCGACCAGATCACCCAACTGGTCGATCTCGAAAATCGCCAGACTGGCGGTTCGCCGTCCGTCGGGATCGTCGCGGCGCCACTGATCGAGGATCGCCTCCAATCCCGCGCAAACCTGCAGCGCGGGCGCCGAGTCGGCGTGCGGCAAATCGCGCAGCCATGCGGGCCGGCGCCAATGCTCCAACGCCAGCGCTGCGGCGAAGCCGAGAGCAAGATTGGTCACGGCGATAAGGAGGATGAACACTACCAAGGTGGGCTTTCGGCAAGTTGCGCGACGGTAACCCGCGGCATAAGCGAGGGATGCTGCGCTAAAGCAGGTCCCTGGCTTACGCTGTGGGCTTCGGTCCTGGCTCGGGTCCCTTGCTGACGCTGTGAATTTCCATTTTTCGTTCGACTACCTAAACATAGAACATAACCTCCACCATAACCCCGCTCGTCCGCGCCGAAATGTGCGGGTTACATGGATTTTCCCAGTTCACGCCCGCACGACGCAACCGTCTTTATTTTGCGAGCCTACGACGCAACCAGGTAAACAACCGCGCCCACCTATATCAGCAGGTCAGAAAAGGGAGCAGGACTGTGGCCGACGTCTTTTCCGTCCCCGCGTCGCCCCACTCGTTTGCGATTCGCGATTGCACTAGGCGTTAAATATACCCCGCGCGGCAGTGAATGAGGCATTCGATCGAACGCCGGTTTGTTGTACAAGGCTTTCCTGTCGCCGTCGAGGAGGACGGCGTGGTTCTGGCAAGGAGGCTTCCGATGGCTTGGTTTCGCGTGGAATTAACGGACGAGGAGCAGCGGGTGGTAAACGAGGAACGGGAATCACATCCTA
>Ga0180437_10008239_pt1 | contig 13304 bp, 7 predicted proteins | sample SS_ome_4_FD_132410 | JGI IMG/M metagenome (GOLD analysis project Ga0180437, IMG submission 132410) | Hypersaline lake sediment archaeal communities from the Salton Sea, California, USA - SS_3_D_1 metaG | ecosystem: Environmental > Aquatic > Non-marine Saline and Alkaline > Hypersaline > Sediment...
CAGCCCTGGCACGCAGGGTCTCTGCACTGTAGATGCCAAAGCCATCGCGGCTGTTGATGTCGACCTACAGTTGCAGGGGCATGCTGGCAGGCTTGGCCACGCCCGTTCCGGAGAGGCTGGCCGCCACAGCGTCCTCATCGTAGATGCTAAAGCCATCGCGGCCGTTGATGGTCTCCCAGACTTCCTCGGGCATGCTGTCGGGCGCTTGGGCAAGCACCGGTACGGCCACCAGGGCCAGGACGAGCGCCAACACTAGCATAGAAATTACGCTTTTCATCATTCTTCCCCTTTCTTGGGATGGATTGGATGTCTCGTTTTGATGCCAGTAGATCCGGTTTCTGCCCAGCCATCGGTCAACACTTCTGAGCGTCCTCGTGCTGGGAGGCTCTTGTTGCTGGCGGCGGTGCCGTCCTACTGCCACTCGGTTGCTGTATGGGGACATGATAGCACAGGATGGGGAGATGCACATCGTCGTAATGACTGGACCTGGCTACGCCAAAAGGACCATCCCGTGGATGGTCCCTGCGCAACAAATGACTCATTTGGGGCCGGGGGCTACGTCAAATGACGTAGATGGGAACGTCAAGGCGTCCTGTCTGATCCTGGGTCGACGCAAAGCCGCAGGCATCGAGTCACGGGCTCGATGCCTGCGGTTCAGAATCAGAATGGAAAAGCGGGCCCAGTGTTGGGAGGTGGAGGCAGCGCTAGCTCCTTGCCGTGTACCGCACCCCCTCCATGCCTTCAAAGTCCGCGTCCTGCGTCCAAAGGATCGCCCTCTGGCTTTGGGCGGTGGCGAGCATCACACTATCTGCCATCGGCAGCTTCAAGTCTACCGACAGCTTGGCCGCGCTCAGGGCGAGATCCATATCCAGGTCGACCGTGGTGCCCTGGATCATGATTGCCACCGCCTGGAGGGCATCACCCTCTCCTCGCTGCTGCAGCACGCGTTTGAACACTTCATACAAGCTCAGCGTCGGGACTACCAGCTCGGCGGTGTTCTCTATCGCTGGTGCGAAAAAGTCGGCGTTCGGCCCATCCGCAAAATACTCCAGCCAGCCACTCGAATCAACGACGTTCATGGTCGATCGGGCTCCCGAGGCACCTCAGTGTCGATCCCCTTCAAGAACCCCCTGGCTTCGCTGACAGGCATGACGGGGATCATCTCGATGCGGTTATCATACAGGATAACTTTGACCTTCTGTCCCGGCTCAACCCTGAGCACCTTGCGAATCCTGCTGGGAATGACCACCTGGTACTTGGGGGACACCGTTACCGTCTCCATTTGACCTCCTCTATCGATAGACTGCAAGTATTACACACCTATATTATGCCATACTCTTGATGGATGGTCAACTCGGCAGGTCATAGGCAGGAGCACCTACTAAGAAACTCGTCATTGCGAGGTCATCCATGGCCCACGCCGCCACTCTATACAAATGACACCGCCATTCTGTCATTGCGAAGCCCGCATTTTGGGCCGAAGCAATCCCCAACTGGGTCATGGGAGACCGCTTCGCTGCGCTCGCGGTGACAGTGCTCGTGTCATTAGTAGCCGCCCCGCCTTTGGGCGGCGAAGCACCGCCACGAGGACCTCGCGGTGGCAATCCCCGACGTTGACCAGGGTTGAGATTGCTTGCAAACGACGCTCGCTCGCAATGACGTTTCTGGTGTGATGAGTGACGGCCCACGCCATGGAACACTCGCAAGGACAGGTATCGCCTCCTCCGCCCCAGTGACCTTTACTCGCCGTTGTATCCCTTAACGACGAGGGGTAGGTAGACATGAAGCCCGGCTCCCCCCACGCGGAGGCGCGCCCAATCGCTCAGCGCCTCGTCCCGCCACAGCAGGTAGGCGGTGTTGGTGAGCCAGGTACCCGGCGCTAAATCTTCATCCAGGTTGACGCCGATGGTGGCCGTCAGCCGCGCCCCTGCATCCAGCACCAGGCCGCTCCACACCACCTCATGGACCACCGGGTCGTAGGCGCCCGCCGGCTCGCTCCAGCCGTACGCTACCCCCGCAGGCAACGCGTCGGAGATGGTGATGCCCGTCTCGAGGCTTCCGTCGTTGCCATAGATGAGGGTATAGGTCGCCGGAGCGCCGGGCAGCAGGTCCCCGGCGGCCACGGTCTTGGTCAGGTAGAAGACGGGCCACGGGCTCTCCACGCACAGGGACAGCGGCACCATCGCCGGATGCTCGTGCTGGGGGTCGTCGTGGAGGAGGCCCAGGCTGGCGGTGTAGCACTGGCCGACGGTCAGGACCGAGGTGTCAAAGATGACGTCGACCGCCATCGCGCTGTCCGCCGTGGTCACGCCAGCGGTAGGGACCTCGCTGACCCATGGCACGTCGCCCCAGAAGGGGCCCCCGCCGCCGGTGGCGAAGGCAAAGCAGTCGACGCCGGTGTAGCCCGGGAAGTAGCCGATACGGAGGCTATGGCCCGTGGTCGTGTCGATGTAGCGCAGTTCGCCGGCTTGGTTGACAGCCGCAGCCCAGTAGAGGGTGCCAGTGTCCTCCTCAAAGTCGAGGCTTTGGGCGTTGTTGGCATTGACGCCCAGCAGGCCGATGGCAGTGGCGGCGCCGGTGGCGGGGTCGATGCGGAAGAGAGCATCAGAGGAGATGTCCACCGCGTACATCTCGCCCTGGGCGTTGATGGCCACGTCGATGAGGCACGGCGCGGCGGTGGTTGTGCCCACCAGCGTCGCCTCGCCGGTGAGCCGGTGGATGGTGTATAGCGCCGAGGCCACGTTGCACTCGGTCGACACGCCATAGATGGTACCATCGGTGGCGATGGTCATGCCAGTCCAGTGATGGCCGGGCAGGGTGTGGGCGGTGCCGATGACTGTTCGAGCTCCAGTGCTCATATCGAGCGTGACGAACTCGTTGGTGTAAAAGTCGAGGGCGTACAGCTTGGAAAAGTCACCGTGCCAAAAGTCACCGCCCGAGGGGAAGGGACCGACGTTGGCCAGGACGTTCCACGTGCCGGGATCCTGGGTGTCGGGGATGTGGACCAGGTTAAAGGTGCTGGTATCGAGGCCGTAGGCCGGCTCGCCGATCAGGAGCCCGGCATCGGGATCCGCGGCCGGCTGTGGCGCGCCAGGCGCCGGTGCCCGCAGCGGCTCGACCGACAGGGGCGCGTCGTCGGCCGGCACCTCGCCCTCGAAGCGACCGAGGGGCGGGAGAGCAGGCACGCGCAGCGTGTCGGTCGTCTCGCGCAGGGCCCAGAGCAGGTCGCAGGCGCCGCTGTTGGCCACCGTCAGCGTCTGAGTCAGCCGGCTGCCTACCGAGAGGGTCAGGCCAATCGTCGTGGGTTCGATGGCCAGGCAGGGCTCAAAGAGGCGCAGGCTGGCGTCGTGGATGACTGTCTGCATGGCCAACACCTGCACCGTGTCTGTGCCGGTCAGGTGCAACGGTGCGCTGACCGTGGCGGTGTAGGTCCCCGCCGGCACCCAGCGGCTGTAGGCGCCGTCGGCGGGGTCGCTCGTGACGCTGTAGGTCACGCCACCGGCCGCTTCTAACACCACCAGCGCTTCCAGCGGGTACAGCTCGGCGTCGCAGTAGCCAGTGCCCGAGATGGTCCCGGCGACCTCGCCCAGGTCGCCGCTGGCGAGCACGGTCATGGTGATGGGCACGGGCAGGTCGGGGAGGAGGGGATCATTGCTCTGGACGTGGAGATTGCCCCGGTAGGTGCCCGGTCCGCCGACGCCGGAGGCGTCAAAAGTCAAGTCGATGCCCAGGTCGTCGCCCGGCGGCACGGTGCCCACAGTAGGCGTCTCGGCCAGCCAGGGGATGTCCACCAGGCCGTCGGCGGCGATGGCCAGGAAGGCCAGCGCTGCTCCGGGCGGGAAATACCCTACGAGGGTCGTCGCCCCGGTCGCTATGTCCACCACCCACAGGTGCCCCTGGCCTGGCAGGTATTCGTAAGCCGCCAGGTAGAGCACGCCGGTGTCGTCGTCAAAGTCCAGGGATCCGTTCCACAGGTCGAAACCGAGGGGGCCGACGAGGACGCCCGCACCCGTCACCGGATCGACGTGCAGCAGGACGTCCTGCTCGGAATCCACGCAGTACATCTCGCCGTCAGGGCTGATGGCGCAATCGGACGCGAGCTCAGCGTTCGTGATCTGGCCGATCTGGGTCGGGGTTCCATGGTCCGGGTCGACGATCCATAGGTACGACTCGATGGGATTGATAAGATCATAGACGTAGGTTACGACAAAGAGCGTGCCGGCGGCGTCGATGGTCATGCCCGTCATCTCGTGTGGGTAGGAGATGGGGATGTCGGCAACCAAGTCGTAGTCGCCCGTCGCGGTATCGAGTGTGGCCAGGTAGTTGCCCCAGATGACGTAGAGCTGACTGTAGTCGTTGAGCCGGAAGTCGCCGCCCTCAAAGTGCTGGTAGGTCCAGGTCTTGATGATGTTCCAGTCGCCGGGCGCGTCGAGGGAAAAGCTGACAAAGGCGTCGTTCTCGTAGTCAAAGCCGTAGGCCTGGGTGCCCTGGGCGCTGGGCTGCCAACCGAGATCCTCCTCCAGAAGCGCAAAGTCGAGGTCGCGCAGGCCATCGTTGGCGACCGTCAGGCGCTGGGTGGCCGTCATGCCCCATACGACCGTCTCCTCCACGGCCGGGGGTTGGGCGGCGACGCCTGGCGCGTCGAGAACCAGTTCAAAGTCGAGCAGGACGGTCCCGCCAACCGGCACGTCGATCGACGCTGTCTCGGTCAGGTAGCCGGCTGCCGAAGCCGTCACGGTGTAGGCGCCGGCGGGTAGCCAGCGGTCGTACTCGCCCGTTGCCGGGTGGCTGTAGAGGGTAAGCGGCGCGCCACCGCCCCCCTCGACGAGCAACTCAGCGGCCAACGGGCCACCGGGGCGGTCGCTGGTGACTGTGCCCCGCAGCCGGCCCAGGTCAGCCGTCGGCTCGACGGTAAGGGTGACGGGCACGGCAGGGGATGGGCTAAAGGGGTCGTTGTTAGGGATCACGAGGTCGCCGTGGTAGATGGCGGGCTCGTCCACCGCGCTGGCGTCAAAGGTCACCGTCAGGGTGAGGGCACCGCCGGGCTCGACGGTCGCCGAGACCGGCTCCGTCGCCATCCACGGGACGTCCCCATAGAGCCAGCCAAAGGTGTTGCGGCCGAACCGCGTATTGTCGGCCTGGAAGTAGACGCCATCCCAGAAGGACTGGTCGGCGATGACAAACACCTTGCCGCTGCCCACCTCGTTGACGGCAGCGGCGGGCTCCCCACCCAGGTCATAGACCACGACCTCGGCGGTGCCGGTGAGGGTCACCGTCATCAGGTACTGGCGGCTCGGCAGATCGACAGAGCCGACACCCTGCGTCGTGGGATGGGGGTAGATGTTGTGGGTCACGCCGCTGGTGCCGCCGCGCCCTTGGAAGATGATGTCGAACATCCCGGTCACCGCTGGGGCGGTGGCGTCGTCACAGCATTCATAGGAGACAAAGAGGCCGCCACCCTGGCGCACAAAGGCGTCGATGGCGTCCAGCTCGTCGAAGCGATACGGTACGTCCGAAAAGTCGCCGAGGAAGAGGATGTCATACCCCACCAGGGCGGTGGACGTGATGGGGCCGGTCGACCAGAGGTCGATCGTAGCGCCGAGCGACTGGAGATCGGCAAAGAGATCGTCATAGTAGGTCGGATTGCTGCCGTGGTAGTCGTCGAACAGGATCCGCGCACCGTTGACGCCCTGCGGGTGGACATCCTCGGTCGATGCCGGCAGCGGCGTCGCGCCCCGGTCGCGCTCGTTCACCTCAAAGACCAAGGCCTCGGGGCCGCTGTTGGCGATGTGCAGCGTGCGCGTGGTCGTCGCGCCGAAGGGGAGCACCTCCTCCAGGGCCAGGGGTGTCAGTGACATCTCGGGCGCAGCAAGGGTCATGAAAAAGTCCTGGGTTACTGTCACCCCGGCCACCACCGTCACCTGGGCCGTCTCGGTGTAATAGCCGCCGGCGCTGACCGTGAGGGTATAGTCCCCGGCCTCAAGCCAGTAGCCGTACCCGCCGGTCCACCAGTCGGAACCGAGGGTCCAGCCCGGGCCGCCGCTGCTGGGCTCGATGAAGATGCCGGCCTGCATCGGCCCGCCGGGGCGATCGTTGGTGACCGTGCCGGCAACCTGGCCCATCGTCGGCCGCGGCACCACCGTCATATGCACGGGCCCGTCGCGGCGCGGATAGATCTCGCCAGCGGCAGCGGGCCTCACGTGGAGTTCGGCGTAAAAGTCGCCGGGCTGTTCGATGCCCGCGGCCGGGGTCGCGTCGAACTGGCTCAGGATGGCCAGGCTGCTCCCGGCCGGGATGGTGCCGCCGCTCACGTCAGTGGCGTACCAGGGCGCCGTCACCGGATAGCCCAGAAGCCAGAGCATGGCCGGATAGACGACGGCGGTCTCGTCGGCGTCGCCCGGCTCGCGCGCGCCGATGCGGTTCAGGTCAAAGCTGAGGTAGATGGCCCGGTAGCCGGCCCGCTCGGTGCGGATCCCGCTGAAGTGGCCACCCGGCGCCTGAAAGATGCCAACGCCCTCGGGACCGGCGAAAGAGTCGTAGACGACGATCATTGAGCTGATGTCGGGGGTGAGGCCAGCCATGATGTCCAGGCCGATCTGCGGTCCTGCCCACTCCTCCAACCCGTCGAAGTAGGCCTGGAGGTAGAGGCGGTGCAGGCGGCTGTCCTGGTGATAAAGGGTAAAGCTGCCGTCCGCCAGGAGGAAGCGGCCGCCCGCGTCGAGGTAGGCGATGATGTGATCATGCTCCGGGCCCAGGTCTGCGGTGCCAGCATAGATGACGGCGGCATAGTCGAACAGTTCGGGGACGGTGATGTTGAGGAATCCCGCGGCGTCAACTCGGACATAATCGTACCCGAGGTTCTCGAGGGCCACCTCAAAGGCGACGGGGTTTTCCTCGAGGTTCTCGTCGTCCACGAGTAGGATGGGCCCCTCACCACCAGCCTGTGCTGCGTCGTGCGACAGGCTGAATTCGTAGGCGGCAGGGGTACGGTTGGTGATCACGGTCGTCACGTCGAGGGTCCCCGACAGCTCCACGACGGCGTGGATCGGCCGGGGTGCCAGGGCCAGGGCAGCCACCAGGCTAAAGTCCTGTAGCAACTCCTCGCCGGATAGAATGCTGAGCGTCTGGGTCACGCTGGCATAGTTGTTGGCCTCAACAATCACGTCGTGACTGCCCTCACCGAGGCGGATCGAGTAGTAACCCGAGGCGGGATCGGTCTCCACCGGCTCGACGTCGGGCGTGCGGACGGTGGCAGCCAGCGGTTCGCCCGTGTCGGCGTCGGTCACATAGCCGTACAGCCGGCCCTTGAGCAGGAGCTGAAAATCGAGGGTGGTCACCGCATCGGTGAAGACGGTGACGCCGGCGACGGTGGCCGGGCCGTGCAGGGGGCCATCGGCGGTGACGGTATAGGTGCCCGCAGGCAGTGTCTGGGTGTAGTAGCCGCTGGCGTCGGTCTGGACGCTGTAGGCATAGTCGGTGGTTTGCCCTTGAGCGCGGATGGTGACGTCGGGCAACGGGTCGTTGGGGGGCGAGGCATCGGTGACCGTGCCGTCCAGGGCGCCCAGCGCCCCCGCGCCCGCCATATGGACGGCGGCCAGGGCATCCAGGTAGCCCCAGCCAAGGTCATAGTTGGGATAGCTGTTCGAGCCCGCACAGGCCGGCTTGCCGCACAGGGGCGCCGGGAAGTCGCGGTTGGCGGATTGCTCCAGGATGGTAAAGGTGGCGTCGATCTGCCCGATGAGGCCCGGGTTGGCCGACCAGACCAGGGCGACGGCACCGGCGGTGTGGGGACTGGCACCCGACGTGCCGCCGAGGGCATAGTACTGGGCCTGCTCTCCGGATGCCGTCTCACCGCCGGTGGGCGCGTTGAGGTGGGGGTCGATGTCGTGGGCTTCCGGGTCGCAGGTGGGCGTGGGATAGAAGCAACTGGGGCCGCCCGCGTAGGCGTTGTTGCCGTCCGTAAAGTGGGCGGCGGTGCCGAAACTCTCGGGCAGGTCGCCGGGAGAGGCGACGGTGCCGCAGCCGCCTGCGTTGCCGGCGGCAAAGGCGGGAAAGATGCCCGCCGCAACCCAGGCCTGCACGTAGGGCTGGTACCAGGTGCGGCAGCCGCTGCCACCCCACGAGTTGTTGACCACATGGGGCCGCAGGTCGGGATCGCAGGCGGGGTCGCCCGGGTCGACGCCGATGGGGCAAGGGGCCAGCATCCAGTCGGCGCAGCCCGCCAGGGCGACTTCGGTGCAGTAGGGCGGGTCGTCGCAGCCCTGGCAGGCGATCCACCTGGCGTCCGGTGCAATGCCGATCTGCTTGAGCTGGTCCGGCGTCTCGCCGATCATGATGCCCATGGTGCCGCTGCCGTGGACGTCCGAGTCGCAGGGGTAGGTGCCGTTGCCGCACGGCATAAAGTTGGGCTGGTACCAGTTGTAGTCGTGGTCGTAGGGCCCCCCGATGTTGCCGGTGGTGTTGCCCCGGTACTGGCGGTCGAGGGAGACGTGCTGGTAGTAGACGCCCGTGTCGATGTTGGCCACGACGATGCCCTCGCCTGTGACACCGTACTGCTGCCACACCTGGGCCGCCTGCATGCCATAGAGGCCACTGCCAGGGTCGAGAGTGTCCAGGTTCCAGTTGTAGGCGTCGGGGTCCGCCTGGACCGTCTCCAGGCCGGGCTGGATCTGGGCCACCTCGGGCTGGCGGATCCACGCCACGCCGGGCAGCAGGGCCAGGTCCTTCACAGCTTCGAGGTCGCCACCCTCAATGTAGACGGCGTTGTTGGTCAGGAAGGAACGGTGCGCCAGGCCGTGCTCCTCAGCGTACACAACGACGGGCGCCTGGCTCTGCTCGGCCGCTTGGAGAAGGCTGTCGTACACCGCCCGCCCGCGAGCCTGCCAGTCCCGAAGCGCGGACGCAGGAGCCAGGTCGGCCTGGGCCCCCATGAACACGAAGAAGTCGGCTGTGGCATCCGGTTGGGAGAGTGCGTCGAGCAACGCAGCCTCGACCCCAGCGGGGCCGGTGGGCTGCTGGCCCAACCCCGTCGCGGGGAGCAGGACTACCAGCAGGACAGCGACCAGTACGGAAGGGGGTACCCACTTGCCACTCATATTCTTCTTCTCCTCTCATCCTTGAAGCCGGACCTGCGACGACGAAAGGTGCAGTACGGTGCGCAATGGAAAGTGGCTGGGACCAAGCGTCCAGGACGGCGACCCACAGCGAGCCCTCACGGTCATTACAGTATAGCACGCGAGGGATGGGGCGTCAAGGCGATTTTGACCGAAATGGTCCCCTTTTGGACAACTGTAAGGATTCTGTAAGATTTCTTGGGCGAGGGGCAAGCACGGATGTGGGGCTAGGTGGATCACTGAAGCACTGAGGGTGGCTTGAGCAGGCGCTCCCTCCGCTGTTTCCTGTTCCGGTCCACCTATGGTAAAATGGCACCAGGAGGGCTTGGATCATGGGGAGTGGCATCGAGGCATCCGACTGGCTGATCTTTTGGGTTGTGGCAGGCGCCCGTTTTCTGCTGCCCCTCACGATCCCGCGCTATCCACTGCCAGGGATCCTGGCGGCGCTGGTCCTCGACGGCATCGACCAGACACTCTTTCAGCAGTTCACGAACCTGCCGTTGGAGGGCTACCAGGGTTATGACAAAGCGCTCGACATCTATTACCTGGCCGTCGCCTACATCTCGACGATGCGCAACTGGGCGAACGGCATTGCCTTCCAGGTCAGCCGCTTTCTCTTCTACTGGCGGCTGGTGGGCGTGGCCCTGTTCGAGCTCACACACCTGCGTCCCCTGCTGCTGATCTTTCCTAACACCTTTGAGTACTTTTTCATCTTTTACGAAGCCTACAGGCTGCGCTGGGATCCCAAGCGGATGGGCAAGGGGCTGGCCATTGGGGCGGCCGCCACCATCTGGATCGTGATCAAACTGCCGCAGGAGTACTGGATCCACATCGCCCAGCTCGACACCACCGACTGGCTTAAAACCAACCTGTTCCACGTACCCACCGACACGCCGTGGAGCGAGATCGTACAGGCCTGGCCCGGGGTCTTTTTCGGGGCGATCCTGGTGGTGATCCTGGCCGTGGTCGCTGTCTGGTGGTTCGCCAGGCGGCGGCTGCCGCCCGCCGATCGCCCGCTGGCCTTTTCGGCCGACGCGCACCAGCCGGCCTTCAGCGCGGAGCAGGTGCGCAGCGCGGTGACCAGCGAGGCCAGGCAGATTGTGGATGCTGCACTAGTAGAAAAGATCGTGCTGGTCACCCTGGTGAGCATCAGCTTTGCGCAGGTGCTGCCCGGCGTGCAGGCCACCAGCCTCCAGCTTGTCATCGGCGTGGGGTTTGTGGTGACGGCCAACACGGCACTGAGCCACTGGCTGGCGCGGCGCAGGTTCGGATGGGCGTTTACGCTGGGACAGTTCGTGGTCCTGGCCGCGGTCAATGTGGGCCTGATCCTAACCTACGCCCTCCTGCGATCCAGGTTCGATGCCCCGGTGAGCCTGGCCAACGCGCTGTTCTTTGTGCTGCTCCTGACGTTGCTCGTCACCCTCTTTGACCGATACCGGCAGGTGTACCTGATGCGCTTCGGGGCCCTCCCTGCGGGATCCGCCTGACCTGGGACTGGACCATGCCGGGCTCAAGTCTTTGATCCAGGCGAAAAAGGCTAGTATCGCCGGAAACCGCCTAGTCACGGACTAGGCGGGAGCAGGGAAGGTAGCCAGTCAAGGACTAGGCGGGAGCAGGGATGGTGGCCAGTCACGGGCTAGGCAGGGCAAGTAAGCCGCCAGGCACAGATTAGGCGGGAGCAGCGAAAGCGGCCGGCGACGGATTGTGCATGAATGGCGAAGACGCCGGCGTGTGTTCTGTGACGGGCCAGCAGGGGTTGGTGGTTTGGAGGAGAAGCCGGGTGGCTGGGCTTATGGGGCCGATACGTGGAGGATCTGCAGCCCTGGGAGGGTCGAGATGGCATCGACGACCGCCTCCTGGCCGGCGCCCTCCACGCGGAGGGTGATGTTGATCCGCTCCGGCTGGCCGGCGGCGTAGGCCACGACGGAAGAGATGTTGCCGTTCACCTGGGCAATGCGTCCGGCCAGCTCGGCCAGTTGTCCGGGGCTATCGGCCATCTGCACCGTCAGCCGGAGCGAGTCGGTCCCCCCGCCCAGCACAGCCGCGAATTGCCGAAAGATGTCAGTCTCGGTGATGATGCCCACGACCTGCCCCGCGTCCACCACGGGCAGGCTGCCGATCTTGTGCTCCAGCATCAGGGTAGCCGCGTCCTCCAGCGGGCAATCGGGAGATACGGTCACCACCTCGCGGGTCATCACCTGGTCCACGCGATGCTGGCGCTTCATGACGCCCGGCGATTCCGCGCTTGACAGGAACAACTCCAGGTCATCCCGGCCCAGGACGCCAACCAGGTTGCCACCGGAATCCACCACGGGCAGATGCCGGAACCCGCGGAACTTGAGCACCATCGAGGCCACCATCGGATCGCTCTCCGGACGGACGGTGGTCGCGTCGAATGTCATGCAATCCCGAACAAACATAGCCCGACTTTCTAGTGTTCTTATTGTGTATGAGTATAGCACATGGGACCGGCAACGGCAAGCCTCGATGTTCCTGAACAGAGGGCTGCCCACCGGCGCCGTGTGGCTCAGCAAGACCCGCAACCCGGCCGCCCATGGGCTACCACCCCGCGTCTCGTCGCTACGGATCCCGTGCCAAACGGGAGCGATTGGGCATCGCCGCCCAGCGATCAAGCCAGCTCTCGCACCATGGCGCGCACCTGTTCGTCCGCGCCGCCGACGATGGGCGCACCGTGTCCGGGACAGAGCACATCGAACTCCAGCTCGGCCAGGCGGCGCAGAGAGGCGACGGCCTGGTCCATGTCTGCACTGAAGGCCTTGGGCGGCAGCCCCAGCCGGCCCCCGCGATGGTCGATGACGTCGCCGCAGATCAGCAGCCGCTCGGACGGCAGGTGCAAAGCTATTGATCCCGGCGTGTGACCCGGCACGTGGACAACCGTGGCGCCGCCCAGCAGATCCAGGCGGTCGCCATCCTGGAGCGTCACATCGACCGGCACAGGGTCGGCGCGGGGCATCAGCGGTGCCACCAGGCGGAAGAGGACACGCATGACTACCCCCTGTGCTGGAGGTGGGGACTGTTGGCCAGAGATGAACGGCGCGTCGCCCAGGTGGGCCGACATGCGCGAGGAGGTGCGCTGCACGATGGCAGCCGCGCCGCCCACGTGGTCCAGGTGATGGTGGGTAATGACGATGCTGGCCAGGTCACCCGCGGCCAGATCCAGCCCCTCGACGTAGCTCAGGATCGTCTGCGCGCTGCCCGGCATGCCGGTATCCACCAGGGCCAACGTCCTACCCGACAGCAGGTAGACATTGGCCCCCCGCATACCAGGTACCAGGTGTACATTCGGCACGATCTCCATGACAAACCTCCCCAATTCAGCCACAGGCGTACCATCAGCAGGCCACAATCCGCCCCTGCTGGATCGCGTACAACCCACAGTTGCCATCCGGCAGAGAGGCACTGGATGCGGCGATGCAATGCAAGCCGTTGCGACGTACCGATCATGCTAATTGCCCTGTGGCCTATTATCCTGCGGAAGGTCATCCGTGTCAAGTTGTGATGAAAGAAGAAGAACTCGACATCTTGACGAGGGGATGGCAGTTCGCACTCCACTGGGCAATCTGGCCGCAGGGTGATATTAGAATTGTGTAAAAAACATTTGCAAATCATTGACAATATAGGTGCTATAGAGTATAATGACTCTACACTTCCACTCAATGACAGAGTGAGATAAGAAGAAGGGGGAACAACAGCTAAAAAACATTCAACAGCACCCGTAGTCCTAAACTCAAGGTTTATAGCCTCATAGTACTCAACCAATCGTCGACCCAAGATTGCCAGTGAAAATGAGAAAGAGAGGAAAAACAATGAAGCGGATTGCCCTGGTGGTTCCAGTCGTGCTACTCATTCTGGTCGCGGTGGCTGTTGTCTCCGTCGCGGCCCAAGATCCTTTGAATCCCGAACAGAATGCCAACCTGCAGGTGGCCCACCTGGCGCCCTTTGCCATGGACCCGGGCACAGCGGTCACGGTCACCCTGGATGGCGTCCCGGTGCTGACCGACTTTGCCTACGGTGACTCGACCGAATACCTGCCAGTGCCAGCGGGTGAATACCTGGTAGAGGTCTTCCCGGCAGGCAGCGCCACACCCGCCATCAGCGGCACGGTGGACCTGATGGAAGATACCGACTATACCGCCATCGCCACTGGAGATGGCGTCAACCAACCTCTAG
>Ga0180437_10008241_pt1 | contig 13302 bp, 11 predicted proteins | sample SS_ome_4_FD_132410 | JGI IMG/M metagenome (GOLD analysis project Ga0180437, IMG submission 132410) | Hypersaline lake sediment archaeal communities from the Salton Sea, California, USA - SS_3_D_1 metaG | ecosystem: Environmental > Aquatic > Non-marine Saline and Alkaline > Hypersaline >...
ATCGTTGTGATAACGCCGGCGCCGACGACCTCGCCCTCGCGCTCCACCAGGATGCGACCCAGCGCCGGATTGCAGGCTGCTTCCTCCATGACGAACGAGCGTTGCGCGAAGAGCGTCACCTCGCCCACATCATCCTCCTCGAGGCGATCGGCCACCTCCGCCAGGATGTTCAACGTTGCCGTGTCGACGCGCCGATGAATCGCAACGGCGGTACATGGACCCTCCTGACAGGCGATGCGGGCGTTGAATGTCTCTCCGCTGAGAAGGGGACGTTCGCCCAACCAGAACAGACGGGCATTGAAGGAGGTCGCCGTGGCCGGGAGGTCGTCCGGATCGCTGAGCACCTGACCCCGGCGAATCTCTTTCGTTTCGGCCAGTGTGACGCCGACGCACGCCCCGGTTTCGGCAACGGAAAGGTCCTCGGGAAATCGCTTGACGGCGCGGACGGTCACGTCGAAGCCGTCCGGCAAGACTCGCGCTTTCTCTCCCGCGCGCAGCATACCGCTCTCCACGCGTCCGGGATAGACAGGAGAATCTTCCCATGCATACGCATCCTGAACGCTGTACCTCATGGGCAGTTTCGTCGTTTCGGTCGCCGGGATGCTTTCGAGGGCCTCGATCGCGAGCGGCCCGTCGTACCATGGCATGTTCCCGGAGGCGACGACAACGTTATCGCCGAACTTCGCACTGGCGGGAATCACGGCCAATAGCGCAAGGTCTACTCTCTCGGCCAATTCGAGAACGGATTCCCGCAACGCCTCGAAGCGTTCTTGTTCGAAGGCGACGAGGTCCATCTTGTTGACGATGACAATGCAGTTCCGGACGCCGAGAAGCGATAGAAGGAATGCGTGGCGCCACGTCTGGTTGCCCACGCCTTCGGCCGCGTCCACCATCAATACGGCCGCGTCAGCCTCGCCGGCGCCCGTCATCATGTTGCGAATGAATTCGCGATGACCGGGCGCATCCACGAAGACGTAATCGCGCGCGGCCGTTTCGAAGAACACTTGGGTCGTGTCAATGGTCAGTCCGCCCTCGCGCTCCTCCTGGAGGCTGTCCATCAGGTGCGCCAATTCCGCCCCGGTCGTTTCGCCGTCTTCCGAAATGCCGATTTCCTCCAGGCGTTCCGGCGGGACAGCCCCCGTGTCATAGAGCAGCCTGCCGATCAGGGTGGATTTGCCGTGGTCCACGTTGCCGACGAAGGCGACCGCGCACCGTCCTCTTCCATCGTTTTCGATGTCGCTCATTTCCCGCGCCTACATGTATCCGAGAGCCCGAAGTTTCTGCATATTGTATGCGTCTTCCTTGTCCTGCGCACGCCCGGCGCGCTCGGAGGTGGTGGACACCATAAGTTCCTCGATGATTTCCTCGACGGTCGCCGCCTCCGACTCCACCGGAGAGCAGCAGGGCTCGCACCCGATACTCCTGTAACGTTTCCCGTTTCGAGCGAAGTAGAGGCTCACGATCGGGAGCTTCTCGCGATGGGCATACCGCCACACGTCCAATTCCGTCATGTGCAGCAGAGGGTGAATGCGCATGTGCTGGCCCTCGTCGGTGCGCGCCTTGTACTGCCGCCACAACTCCATTGGCTGGTTCTGGTAATTCCAGCGGAAGCCCTGGTCGCGCGGACTGAAGTACCGTTCCTTGGCCCGAATGCCGTGCTCGTCGCGGCGGATTCCCAGGAGCAGCGCGTCGAATCCGTGATTGCGAATGGCCTGTTTCAGCGCGTCGGTCTTGAGTGCGGTACAGCACTCGAGCTTCGTGCCCTTCTTGGGCCCCATGCCAGCGGCGCGCGCCTCGACGTTGCTCGCGACAACCAGATCGAGGTTCCACTCTCGAACGATCCGATCACGAAACTCGTAGATTTCCGAGAATTTGTAGCCGGTATCAATGTGCAGCACGGGAATCGGGACCTTACCGAAGAACGCCCGGCGCACCAGCGAGAGGAGAACGGTCGAGTCTTTTCCGATGGACCAGAGTATGGCCAGGCGCTTAAAGCGATGAAACGCCTCTCGAATGACGAAAATGCTGCGATTCTCGAGTTGATCCAGATAATCCATGGGAATTCCGAGAGAAATCGGAAGCCGTTCCCCGCGCGTCAGGGAGCTTCGGCGTTCGCCGCCCGACCCTTAGCGAGCCGGAGCCAGCCATTTATCAATTATACTCCAAGCGCGTTTCCCTGCAAAGATTGGTTGCTGCGTTCTTGACTGAAAAGCCTCGTGTTCCTGATGCACGGGCGTGCCATGGAAGTGAGCGACAGGTCCAGCGACGTAGGGCTATTGTTCGATTTCCCTTGCCGCCTGCTCGGCCGCGTGCCGCGTTTTCGGCGGCGGGAACGCCTGGTTTGCACTTGCGAGCCGCGGACGGCACAATGGAACGGCATGCGATTTCCCGATGGAGGTCCCTGTTCTATGTCGAGCGATATCGTCGCCCGTATCCGGGCGATTCGTGACTCGCTGCCGCCGGACGTGGACGTTCTCGCCGCGGCCAAGACGCGCACCGCGGATGAAGTCCGCGCGGCCGCCGAGGCCGGTATCGAGATGGTCGGCCACAACTACGTTCGGGAAGCGGCGGCGATGCGCGAGGCGCTCGAGGACGCGCCCCCGCTCCGGTGGCATCTGATCGGACACTTGCAGCGGAACAAGGCGCGAAAGGCCGTAGAGATTTTCGACGAGATCGAGACGATAGATTCCGAGCGCCTCGCCCGCGCCGTGGACCGGCATTGCGCGGGGATCGGAAAGGTCATGCCGGTGCTCGTCGAGATCAACAGCGGACGCGAACCGAACAAGTCGGGCGTTCTTCCCGAGAATGCCCGCGCCCTCATCGAAACAATCTCGGTCTTGGAACACATCCGCGTCACGGGCCTGATGACCATGGGGCCGTGGACGGAGGACGCCGAGTCGCTCCGGCCGTGCTTCAAGGTCACGCGGGAAGTCTACGACGATCTCCTCGCGCATCCAATTGCGCGTGTCGAGATGAGTCGGCTTTCGATGGGCATGAGCGATTCGTGGCGGGTCGCCGTCGAAGAGGGCGCGAACCGGGTGCGCATCGGCACGGGCATTTTCGGCCCGCGCGAGGCGAAGTGACGGCGAGCGCGATTACTCCGGCAGGCTCTCCAGACCGGCGCGGACCTTCCACACGCCGCCCTCGCGAACGAGCTTGATCTTGAGTCCGCACGGCTTGTCCAGCGGAGACTTCCCGGCGGCGAAGACCTCGGCCTTGTCGCCCGTCACGGTCTCGCGTTCGACCTTCGTTTCGTTCTTCTTGAAGAACGCGTACGTCGCTTGCCACCCGGCCGCCGTCATCGCCGCGACGTTCTCCGGCTTCAGCCGGCTTGCACGGCCGTGCCGGCGATAGATCGCGTCCACGGCCTCCACCTCGTGTTCGACGGCGACGAGTCCCAACAGCGTTGCCTTGTCCTCCGAATCGAGCGCTGCAATGAGAACGGTCGCGACGTCGGTGGGGGAACTTTCGGCCGAAAGGCCGGCGGGATAGGGCGCGAGCGCTGGCGCGGATCGCTCCGTCGCCGGATCCGACGGAGTTCCGCCGTTTCCCCCGTTCTCTCCACATCCCCAAAGGATCGCAAGGACAAGAAAACAGAGGAGAAGATATCCGGATCGTCGAACCATTCGTCCACCCGCCTTCTTAGACTATGGACATCCAATAGCACGGCCCGCGATCCTGTCCGAGGGCCGCGGGCCGCGACTGCAAAATTCGAAAGAGCGAACCTACCGCAACGTAAAGACCAACTCCCAACGCGCGTAAACGGCTTCGTCGGCGCTGGAAGCGTAGTAGCGTCCCGGTGTGAAATATTCGAGCAGAACGTTGGCGGATACATACTTGTTGAAATCGTAACTGACCGTTCCGGAATAAAGATTCCCGCGCGAGTTCCCGCCCGCGAACTCGGGCCGCACGCCGGCGAAGATCTCCTCGTCCGTCCGCAGGTGGTTGAAGTCGGCGCCTATCTTGAGTTTTTCCGTCGGAGAAATCGAAACGCCGGCATTGTAGCGCTGCACGTTGGTCATCAGGGCCGGGGCGCTCTCCGCATCGCAACGGTACGCGAATATCTCGCTCCACCGCGCCCAGCGGCCGAAGACCGGGTCCCACCCCTCGTATTTGTTCGTGGTCGGGTCGTCGCCGGAGAGGAACTCGAACCCGGCGTGAACCCTGGGCTTCCAGATCACGCCGGGAAGGGCGCAACCCAGTTCGGAATTGAAGCCGAAACCGCGCCGGCGAACGGAGCCTTCGCGGCCCCACTGGAAGCCGGCCTCGGCGTAGTAGTCCGGCACGACGGCGTCGGCGATGTCCGGGAACGAGCCGCTGACGAGCCCGCCGATCGTATGAATCACGTGACCGCCGCGCAAGCCGACTTGCGGGCGGGGGTCCGGGACGGGATTCAGCCGGTTGCCGCGCGTATCGGTCTGGTCGCCGTCCTTGTAAATGTAGTAGGCGTGAATGTCATGGTTCTTCATGTAATTCTTCTGCAAGTACAACCAGAGTCCCCGCTCGTCGTAGTCGCTGGTGCGCGCGTCCTGTTCGTTGATGGGTGCGAGGCGCGTCTGGTATCCCTTGTTGTCGAAGACCACGAAGTCCAGGCTGGCCTTGGCTTCGTCGAAGTGGAGCGTCGTCTTGATCGCGTCGAAGTAAATCGTCCGGGACGTGTCGTACGGCGTCCCGTCGAGAATCACCCAGCCCCGGCCGTACATCAGGTCCTGGCGCCCGACGCGCATCGAGACGGGCAGGGCGAGAATCCGCTGCCATTCGACCCACAAGTTGTCGAAGACGATTTCGTTCCAGTTGCCCTTCCGGAAGAAGTGGTCATGCGGATCGTTCGGGGGGCGTCCTTCCTGCTGAAACCAGACATACGCCTCGTTCGTCATGCGCACGTAGGCACTGAGGCCGTTCGGCGCCTCGAGTTCGGCCACCTGGCTGAACGGAAGCGGCCCGACCTTGGCCCACAGCCGTGTGCGCACGCTGAGGTAATGGCGGTTGTCGTCATTATTGCCCCCGGGGAAAACGAGGGGCGTATCGTCCGTCATAAGGTCCTCGTTGTTCTCCTGATAGATTTGCCGCAATCGCAGGTCGGCGCCCCAGGAGAACCAGTCGGTCGGTTGAAGAATCGTTTCGAGCGTAGTCTTTCCTTCGGGTACGCGCACGTCTATCTCGGCCCGGGCCGCCGAAACCAGGCACGCCAGGACCAGCAATACCATGCATCCCCTCAACGCCATTCTTCGCCTCACCTTGCAACCCTCCCCTTCTGAAAGAAAGCTTGGACCAGCGTTCCCTGTTTCCGACGCAGGGCTCCGGTCGTGCAAAACCGTTTATGGAACGGGTCAATGTGTACCACGTCCGAGACGAAATTTCAACCTTTTTTCTCGTGACCCGCGCCCCGTCTTTCCAAACGAGGGCCCTCCCGCAACGGAAAAACTCGGCGCACGGCATCGAGAACCGTCAAAAAACCGGTGCTCCGGGTTTGGCAGGGCCTTTTTTGTGGGCAATTTGGTCTTGACCGGCAATATACAGACGGATACGCTGACCGAAGCATTGGGAGACCGCTACGATGGCAATTTCGGAAGGACTGCCGCTCCAATATGCGGCCCAGCGCGATGCCGACGCATTCGCCGCCGCCGCTCGCGCGCATGCCGGGATGGTCTTCGCCACGTGTTACCGCATCCTGGGTGACGCGGCGAGCGCCGAAGATACCGCGCAGGAGTGTTTCCTGGAACTCGCGCGCAAGGCGGCCGATGCGCCCGAACGCATTGGCGCATGGCTGCACGGCGTGGCGACCCGCAAGGCATTGCACGCCGCGCGTACGCGTAAGCGGCGACGTTATCACGAAGCCCGCGCGCGGGAAGTCCGCACCGAAACCCATACCGATTCAACGTGGGCCGAAATAGGGCCGGTTGTTGATCAGGCCATCGAGAACCTGCCTGCTGACCTGAGGGAAGCACTCGTGCTCTATTACCTCGAAGAAAAGACCCAAGCGGAAATCGCCGAGCGCGTCGGCACCTCTCGCCAAACGATCCAGCGCCGGATCGGGGACGCGATTGCAGCCTTGCGCTCTCGGTTGAAAAAGTCCGGTTTCTTTGTCGGAGCCGCTGCACTGACGGGCATGCTCGCCACCCAGACAGCCCATACCGCGCCCGCGGCGGTGAGCGCGGCCATCGGCAAGATCGCCGCCTCAGGAGTAGCCGCCCAAGCGACCAGTGCCGCCGGAGTAAAAGGAACCGTTATCGGAGTCACGATGAAAAAAGCCGTCGCCGCTGTTGTCCTCACCACCGCCGTTGCTGCCGGGGGAGTCGCAGTTCACAAAGCTATCGGCACGAGCAAGTCTCCTTCACCCGTAGTTGCGCCGCCGATTGTTCAGAAGGAAACGCCGAAGTCGGTCGAACAACCGACGGCCATTCTCGACAACCCCTTCATTCAAGACCTTATGCAAATGGACAAATGGGTTCAGGCGGAGAAGGATGCAGGGCGGCTTGGACCGGAGGACGCGACGCATGTTGAAGTCAGAGAACTCAACATGACAAGAACCAGACAAGTCAGTTTTGCCGACTTCAGCGAGCCCATGCTGAAACGCCTCGTCGAGGCGGGAAGATATTCAAGAGAGACCGGCATTCTGACGATAGGCGAAACCCTTTTTGAAGGCGACTCGGCCTTTTATGACGTGGGTGGAAAGGACATCCCATTTCGCTTCCAGAGAACCGCGGAGGATCGTGGATATCTCCATCTGGATCTTGCGCATGCAGCAATGCCCGAGGGTGTGCTGAAGTTCATCATGTCGAACCAGAGAGAACTACAGAGTATGCAGCGACACAAGAACCTGTGGAAAGAAGGAGAGTTTTGGCATTTACTGAGCGGAAACGGGTCGCCCAACTACTTGAACTATTACAAAGTCATCCTCCCCAAGACGGCGATTCTCGTCGGCGCGTCCCCCCGTCCGATTGCCGTCAATGAAGAAGACGGCAGACTCGCTTTGACGATAAGACACCGAAACTTCGAGACGGGATACAACTATCACGTTGTTTTCTTATGGCCGGAAATTGACGGTTCCACATTCCTTGACCTGCCGATGCAGGTGCAGTATGGGAAATCGGATTCAACAACCGGAAAGGAATAGCTCATGAAAAGGTCCGCTGTAGCATGCTGGATTGTCATTGCGGCACTTCTTCTTCTCGTCGCACCCGCAGCGCAATCCGGCGGCGCCAAAGACACCGAACCGCGAATGAGCTGGGAAGACGCTTCGATCACGGACGCCATGCTTATTGAACAGGTCCTCCAACTGGACCAACTCATTCAGGCCGAAAGGGAAACCGCCCAGGTTCCGATAGATTTCGTTATGGCCAGTATCCTTATGCTGGATGGTCAGGAAGGATCCCGCCTTGCGGCCATGGTGGAAGAGCACATGGAGCGCTTCGGCGGCCGGTATTCAAAGGATGCCGGCACGCTCAAGTTCGGCCCGGTGAACCCCGATGTGAACCTCACGTTCTATGACGAAAGGGGCAAGAGGATACCCGCTGAATACGATGAGAAGACGCGGGATCTTATTCTGAGACTGCCCGATCCGCCGGAGGCGGACGGGACCTGGAAGCGCTTTTCCATCGCCAAGGCGCCCGGAGTCGGAGACACGCATCGGGAAGAGAATGGCGTCATATGGCACAGCCTGCGGGGCGGCGGAACGATCAATTCGCTAGCCTATTCCAGGACGATACTCCCAGACTCGGCGATCCTGGTGGACGCCTACCCGCGGCCCTTGGCCATCGAGGTTATTGACGGCCGAACATCCGTGACTCAAAAAAGCTATTCCGGCGAGCATGGTTCCGGCGCGGTAAAGCAGGTAGTTTTCATATGGCCCGAGGCTGATGGAACCTCTATTGAAGACCTGCCACCGGAGTATCGCGGGCTGCGAGATCCGCGCGAGATCGAGCTTGCAGCGCAATACAGCGCTGAGATGGAGAAGATACTTGCCGGTGCGGAGTACAGAGATCAGAGCACGCCGCTCGCTGCGTTATTGACATGGAACTGCGCAATCGTCAGTGGCAACAAGGAGCTCTTTGCCGAATGCGCATACGATCCGTCGCCGCAAGCCATTAGAAGTTACCTCGAAAAGCCCTATGCCAATTATGCAAAACACCGGCTGACGGAATCCATGGACTTTCTTCGCACGACGGAATGGCCCGAGAAGCCTCAAGAAGGCGATGTGCATGTCATCCACATGTCCTGCCCCGGCACAATCATCTGGAACGGCATGCACGGCATGATCCACCACAAGGGCAAGTGGCGTCATCTTCGGCATCTGGGCGTTTACGACGGTGGCCCCGACGAGAGCGCCTTCGACAGATTCAAGTAGGAGAGGAAGGGAAGCTTGACATAAGAGGCTCCGCCGTGAAGAATGCGGTGGGGTCGAGAGGAGCGTGCGTCGTCCTCTCCCCCCGGACGAATTACCTCGGCCCGAGAGGAGACGCCATGCTGGAGAGCAAGCGCGCCAAAGTGCGCATCAGTGTCGTCGTGATTCTCGTCGCGCTGTGCATTATCCTCGTCTTCCAGAACACTACCTCCGTGGACACCCACATCCTCTTCTGGACGGTTTCCACGCCCCGCATTATTCTGCTGTTCACCGCCATGGGGATCGGCTTCGCCGCGGGTGTGGTCGCGGGCGGTGCTTTGGCGCGAAAGGGTAAGAAGTAGCACCGGGGTCACATCTTCATTTGTCATTTTGACAGTGAGGTTTTAGCGGACTACTTTGCCCAGGATGTGCCTGCGCGCAGCAGATAAGAAATAGACGAGCCCAAAATGACAAATGAAGATGTGACCCCAACTTCCACCAACTTCCATCACCTGCCAACCGCTTTACGATACAGCCCCTGCAGTCGCACGGTGAGAGGGCCGGGCTTGCCGCCGCCGACGGGACGGCGGTCGAGCGAACGCACGGGCATGATCTCCATCAGTGTGTTCGTCAGGAAGCATTCGTCCGCGCCGAAAAGATCAGCCGGCGAAAGCACGCGCTCGTCGCACGGAACATCGTTTGCCCCCGCTAGTTCCATGACGACCGCACGGGTGATCCCCGGCAGCAGCCCGCAATGCACGGGCGGCGTCGCGAGGCGTCCCTCGCGGACAATGAAGAGATTGCTGAGCGACTCCTCGGCGACCTGTCCATACTCGTTCAGCATGACGGCGCCGAACGCGCCCGCGTCCACGGCCCCTTGTTTGGCGAGCAGACACGGAAGGTAATTCAATGTCTTGTGCCGGGGCAGGTCCGAAGCGGAGTTGCGGCGAACGCTTGAGAGAACAAGCCGCGCGCCGCGCTTGTAGAGTTCATCCGGATGGGGCGAGAACGGACGAACGCGAATCAGAACCGTGGGGCGACCGGAGCCATCCAACCGCAAGCCTTTTTCCAGCGGACCTCGCGTCAAGGTCAGCCGCACGTAAGCATCGGGGCAGGCGTTTCGTTCCAGAAGCTCGCTGATCGCCTCGCCGACGTCCGCGTCGGTCAGGTCACAAGAAATGCGGAGGAACTCTGCCGACTCTCGAAGACGTGCGAGGTGCGCGTTCAGCCGAAAGACGCGGCCGCCATACGCGCGCATTGTCTCGAAGAGCCCGTCGCCGAGAAGGAACCCGCGGTCGTCCACCGAAATCGCCGCGTCCTTGTCCTCGATAATCTCGCCGTTCAAGTACAGCCATGCCATCGAGCATCTCCCATGGAATCGAACACCGCGCCGGACCGCGGCCATAGTACATGAAACCCGGCATCTTGGAAAAGCCTGTTTCTCGCCCCGAGGGCAAATCGCGTGGCCTCGCACTCGGACATCGCACAGTCTCCTCGGTTCTTGGGCCACCAAGTTACGACGCCACGAAGCCGAAGACGGTCTGCCGTTGGCCCATTCCGGGGTGAAATCGTCTGTCGTTTTCCGTTCACGAAGTAACGCCGGGAAAAAAACACACTGCTTAGCAATGTCCCCCGCTTCGATGTCGTGTCGCAACCCATGCTCTCCGAGTAGCTTCCGACCGATTTGCCACTTGGTTGCTTAGCAATGTCTAAGCAATGTCCAAGCAACCTCCCAAGCAACGTCCCAAGCAACCTAATCCCACCGGAAAACCGCAGACCGCGAAGCGCACGCCCCGTTCCGAACCGCCGAGCGGGACGGAAAACGAGACGAAAAGACTGTAGACCCTAGACTGCAGGCTGCAGGTCGTAGGATGATACGCATTACTCCAGTCTCTGGTCTGTTTCTAGTAAGTATACGGGCCAGTCTGACAGACGGCGGACGTGGACCTCCCGTATAGCAAGGGCTCTTGACACGACCGTTATCCTGACCGATAATGGCCGCATCATCGGGCGGATGCTGACGATCCACGCGAACGTGGCGTAGCGTTGGTAGCGGCGTTTTCATGGGCGCAAGCAACAGGAAGGGAGGCAACCGAAAAAAATTCGTTTCTTGCGAGTAAATCGCCCCTGACCGGCGTCAAGACGTATAGGAGGACGTGTGCGGTCGCGCCGAGCCTGAATTTCCACCAACTTTTGGGACGAGACCGAAGGAAGCACCGGAGGACGGTGGTAAAATGAACGCAGAGAAACGCCACAAAGCGCGCGGATCGTTTACGCTTAAGCCACAGGCATGCCCTTTTTGCGATTCAGAAGTTGCGCTTCTTGTGTATACTCCGAGCAATCTTGTTAGAATTGCTGTTAACGTTGCAGTAGGGCTGTTCTTGCCGGCATGGTTATCCTGCAAACGAAGGTGTTCCAGCTGCAAGAACACCTTTGACTCATCTGAGTCAGGGATCGTCTTCCTTTTGCTTTCCATCGTTTTCTACGCTGTCGTGGCCCTGTTTTTGCAAGTTTATAGAGGCATATTCTAAAGAGACAAATTGGCAAAAGGGTCAAGAGCCCGCTGGACGGCTCTTGATCGATAACCAAGGGAGCATATGCCGCGCGCGTGGCAGGCGGGGTGCATGAGAAGAAACTATATAAGCTACAGTTAGGGCGTGGATTAGCGATATGACATTATGGGAACGAAAAGGAAAAACAGGGATGTCGGACACAGTGAAAAGCTGGATGTTGGCCCACACCACGCCACGCATCGTGATCGGCCTATTACTTGTAACCGGGATCATCTTAGTCGCTGCTGCCAGTTTCATCATAGCCCTATACCCCGAGGCTGGCGACAAGAACCCAATGTACTACGTTGCTATGTTGGGCTTGTTCATTGTCGGCTACGCCGCGCACAAACGCCGGGTGAACGTGCTCTTGCGTGACTTAAGCGATGTGATTGACAAAGGAAAGAAGCCCTAACCAGCGCATGCAGCGGACCCGTGAGCTCGGAACGCTTAACGCATGGAGAAATCGTAATGCCTCGGCGAGCCGTCAAGATACTCAATTTGGCACAATGGGGATTGTCGCCTTCCGCCTTGACGCGACTTGGCAATCGGCCTGTCAGCATCTGGATTCACCAGAAGGGGCCAAGTATCCGGCGCTTGTTTCCGCTGCCGCCCGCCGAGCGCCAGGCAAGAGTCGCAGCCTTCTTGGCGCGGGGCCTCAAGGCCCTGGAGAAGCGGTGTCCTCAGGGCGCCCTCAAGGTGCGAGGCGACGGCGTCGAGGCATGGACAATTGATGCCCGAATTCCCGCCAAGACTGTTGTCGAGTTATCGCGGCTGCCCAGCGTCTCCTCCGTCTTTATCGAGAAAATCCAAGGTTTGCCGCGCTGCGGTCCGCGCAAGGATCGCAGCGGGTGGTTCGCGGTTCGCGAAAAAGTCGCGGTTCAGGTTGAGGGGCAGGTTCGCGGATATCAGACAGTCGAAGACCGTATTGTGCTGTTGAAAGCCCGATCCGAGCGCCACGTGAGGCGACTGGCTGCCAGGAATTCGAAGGAATACGGCGAGCCGTACCTGAACTCGGATGGATACATGGTGCGCTGGAAACTCGAGGAGATTGTGGACGTGTACTCCTTAAGTGAAGACGAGATTGACGAAGCCGGCACAGAAGTCTATTCGAGGCTGGGAGCGCGGAGAATGCGCCCGGAGTACGAATGGCATCCGAGGGGACGCAGGAGTTCCAAGAGTTCCTAGGACGCCACACTCATCTCCTGCACGGGGCTATCGAGGCGACGCGGCAAAGCGGATGGGCGATGCGGTTTCCTGTTCCGGTTCGCTGCCCGGCGAAAAGCGGGTTCGGGGATCGGAGAGCCTGCCCGCCATAGCCCTGCAAGGGCGACGGCGGGATTGCTTCGGTCGGACGGAAAGACGCCCGCCAACAACCATACACCTCCGCCTGAACTGCCCCCTGAGGATTCTCCGCAGAACAAAAACCGCATTTCTCATCAACACCGGGGCGCTCCCGAGCATTATAATAACGGAGACCAAAGTGGCTTTCCGGAGCCGGGACGCAAGCGAGGCAGGCGACAATTCAGGGAAATGGGAAGGTCTCGTGCGGGAACGTGTCTGAGCGCCGGTCAGGTGAAATCCTGAGAGACCATGCGAAATTGCTCAGGCGAGTGATCGCCGGAATGGGCCTCAACAGCACGGATGCCGACGATATTCTTCAGGATGTCTGGATGACCGGCTCCAGGCTGCCGGGGGGAATCGGGGCCTTGGAAAAACCGAAGCAATGGCTCGTCCGCGTTACGATGAATTGCTGTCTCCAGGAACACCGGAGAAGGAGGCGCTTTCATCGGGCGGCGACCGAGATCATGCATTCGCGACACGATCGTTCCTCGGATGTTTCGCCCGTCGAATCCTCGCTTGTGCGGGCGGAAGAAATCGAGAAGTTGAGGCTGGCCTTGAGAGAAATGGACGACGCATTGCTTCAGCCTGTCGTCTTGCGCTACTTCTGCGACATGACCTCGACGCAGGTTGGGGAGACGCTGGGACTGAATGCCGCAACCGTCAGGAGCCGTCTGGTCAAGGCCAGACGCACACTGGCAGCCCAATTGGCCCGGGAGGGAATTGAACTGTGAAGACGGACCCCTGCAATGAAGTTCCGACGGAGGTCCTTGTGGACTACGCGGACAATGAGCTTCCCGCGGACGAGTGTGCGCGGGTCTCCGAACACCTGACGACATGCCAACACTGCCGGGCCAGGTTGGAAGCCTTGGAACGATCCCTGGAAGTGACGCAGTTGATCTGGCGGGATGTTGAAGAACAAATCGGCCGCGACCACGCACCGGCGGGATCGAAGTCCCGTGCCTTCTATTCCACTTGGCGAGTCGCCATTGCTGCAAGCGTTCTGCTTGTTGCGACCGGTTTTTTCGTAAGGCATCTCACCCGTCAGCAGAAGCAACATGCGGTCCCCGGACCGGTTCAACATGCGAC
>Ga0180437_10008242_pt1 | contig 13301 bp, 10 predicted proteins | sample SS_ome_4_FD_132410 | JGI IMG/M metagenome (GOLD analysis project Ga0180437, IMG submission 132410) | Hypersaline lake sediment archaeal communities from the Salton Sea, California, USA - SS_3_D_1 metaG | ecosystem: Environmental > Aquatic > Non-marine Saline and Alkaline > Hypersaline >...
AACAAGTGCGTTGCACCTCGACCCCGCTTACCTAAATTGATGACATTGCATTGTCATTTGGCTCTCTGTGTGGTATAATAACTTCAAAAGATAAACCAACAAGGGGGTATTCGCATGACTGATATTATTGACTACAAGATTTACGGGGACGATATGCAGATCGTAGAGATTGAACTAGACCCGGGTGAAGGAGTGAGGGCAGAAGCCGGGGCCATGATGTACATGGATGAGGGCATTGTCATGCAAACCTCGACCGGCGGCGGCTTGTTTCAAGGCTTCAAACGGATGGTCACCGGGGAGAGCTTCTTTATCACCACTTTCCTTAACAACGGGAGCGGGAAAAGACGCGTGGCCTTCGGAGCTCCCTATCCAGGCAAGGTCATTCCTCTTGATTTGAGCCAACTTGGTGGGAGATATCTATGTCAGAAGGATTCCTTCCTGTGCGCAGCACAGGGCACTGAAATCGAAGTGGCCTTTACAAAAAAGCTTGGAGCTGGGCTCTTCGGCGGTGAGGGTTTCATCTTGCAACGACTCGAAGGGGATGGGATGACCTTTGTCCACGCCGGAGGGACGGTTATTCAAAGAGAGCTGGCCGCCAATGAAACCCTACGCGTAGATACAGGCTGTCTGGTCGCTTTCCCCCCATCTGTAGACTATGACATTCAATTTGTTGGAGGGTTCACGAACGCCCTCTTTGGTGGAGAAGGGCTCTTTATCGCCAAGATGACCGGCCCGGGAACAGTATATCTACAAAGCCTCCCCTTCTCCCGTCTCGCCGATCGCATCTTTGCCGCAGCCCGTTTTCAAAGAGGAGAGCATAAAGGTGCTGCCGGTATCGGTGGCGAGATATTAGGTGGCATCCTGGGAGGCGACAAACCCTTTTAACAGCGCTGATCGTTGTGTATCAACAGCCCGTACTCCAGGCTGTCGGCCAGGGCCTGCCAACTGGCCTCGATGATGTTGGTGGACGAACCCACTGTGCTCCAGGTGCGGGTCCCGCAACCCGAATCAATCAGCACACGGGTCTGGGCCGCCGTGCCGGCCTCACCGTCCAGAATGCGCACCTTGTAGTCAATCAGATGGACGTCAGCCAGTTCGGGGTAAAAGGGCAACAGCGCCTTGCGCACCGCCACGTCCATGGCGTTGACCGGACCGTTGCCCTCAGCAGCAGTGTGCATGATCTGGTCGCCCACCCGCACCTTGACCGTAGCTTCTGCGGCCATACCCCCATTATAATTGCTGCGCACCAGAACGTGGAAATCGAGCAACTCGAAAGGAGGCGCATACCCTGGCTGGGCACGGCGGATCAGCAGTTCCACCGAGCCCTCGGCCCCTTCAAATTGAAAGCCCTGGTTCTCCAGTTCCTTGATGTACTGCAAGACCTGTCGCGTCTGGTCGCTGCTGAGGGACAGGATCAGATCGAATTCCTGCACCTTGTAAGCGATGTTGCTCTTGCCCGCAAGTTCAGAGACGACGACCCGTTTGCAATTGCCCACCAACTGGGGATCAATATGCTGATAGCTCTCTTCGCATTTGACCAAAGCGTTGACGTGCGTGCCACCCTTGTGAGCAAAGGCGCTGCGCCCCACATAGGGCTGATGAGCATCCGGGCTCAGATTGGCCAGCTCGCTGACATAGTGGGACAGGCTGGCCAGGGTGCGCAGTTGCTCATCGGTGATGCAATCGCAGCCCAGCTTGAGCTTGAGAGCAGGGATGATGGAACAAAGGTTGGCATTGCCACAGCGCTCGCCGTAACCGTTGATGGTGCCCTGTACGTGAACGATGCCAGCCTGAACCGCAGCCAGCGAGTTGGCCACAGCCAGCTCGCTGTCATTGTGAGCATGGATACCTAAGGGGATGCACGTCGCCTTTTTCACCTCCTCGATGATACCCACCAGGGCGGAGGGCAGCGTACCCCCATTCGTATCGCACAGGACGAGGACATCGGCCCCGGCCTCCTCGGCGGCCGCCAGAGTGCGTAGGGCGTAGGCTGGGTTGGCGCGATAGCCGTCGAAAAAGTGCTCGGCGTCGTAGATAACCTCCCGCCCCTGGGCCTTGAGATATCCCACGCTGTCGGCGATCATGCGCAGGTTCTCCTCCAGGCTGGTATTCAGTACCTGATGGACGTGCAGGTCCCAGCTCTTGCCAAAGATGGCTACCGCCCGGGTACCGGCCGCCACCAGCGAACGGATGTTGTCATCCTCCTCGACAGCCACACCGGCCCGCCGCGTGCTGCCAAAAGCAGTGACGACAGCCTGTCTCAATGGCAGATCCTGCGCACGGGCGAAGAAGGCCATATCCTTGGGGTTGGAGCCAGGCCAGCCGCCCTCGACGTAATGCAAACCCAACTCGTCCAGTTTGCGAGCGATCTTGAGCTTGTCATCCACAGAGAAGGAAAGCCCCTCCCCCTGGGTACCGTCCCGTAAGGTTGTGTCGTAGAGCGTTATCTTCATAACATCAAACCCCAATCATTGCCACTCGCCATTCGCTATCCGCCATTCGCTAATTCATATCAATATAGTCTCGTGAGCAGGAAGTAGTAGCGCCGGTCGAGTAGGTTCGGAACGCAGTGGAGAACCGTATCGAGACCAAGCGTTTGTATGTTGTGGCCGCTTCGGGCCCTTGATTTCGATACACTTCGTTACTCAATCGGCGTGCCCTCCGCTCCCTCTCACAAAACTAAAGTGTTACGCCAATTCTATCCGCGATCAAGCTCCCCATCTCACGGGTCCCGACCAGTCGTGCGCCCTTCTCAGCGATGTCCCTGGTGCGGTAGCCCGCCTCCAGGGTGGCGACCACGGCAGCTTCCACGGCAGCAGCCTCATCCTCCAAACCCAGCGAGTATCGCAGCAGGAGGCCTGCACTGAGGACGGTAGCGATGGGGTTGGCCACGTCCTGGCCGGCCAGTTCGGGCGCCGAGCCGTGAATGGGCTCATACAGGCCCAGGCTCCCTCCAGTGCTTGCGTCTCGACTCGGGACACCGCCCAGTGAGGCAGAGGGCAGCATCCCCATCGAGCCGGCCAGCATGGATGCCTCATCGGTCAGAATATCGCCAAACATGTTGCCCGTCAAGATGACGTCAAAAGTAGCAGGCCGACTGATGAGATGCATCGTGCAGGCATCCACCAACAGATGCTCACACTCCACATCCGGATACTCGGCTGCCACAGCGTCTACCACGCGCCGCCACAGCCGCGAGCAGGCCAGCACGTTGGCCTTGTCCACCGAGGTCACCTTACCCCGCCGCCCACGCGCCAGGTGGAAGGCCACGTGCGCCACCCGTTCCACCTCTGCTGCCGTATAGACCATCGTATCCACCGCGCGGCCACCATTGCCCTCGATGCGCGGCTGTCCGAAGTAAATGCCACCCGTCAGCTCGCGCACGACTACCAGGTCTGCACCAGCGACGATGTCAGCCTTAATAGGCGAGACATGCGAGAGTTGGGGATAAAGCTTGACCGGACGCAGGTTGGCGAAAAGCTCCAATTCCTTGCGCAGCCTCAGGAGGCCCTGCTCAGGTCGCACCCTGGCGGCAGGGTCATCCCACTTGGGGCCGCCCACAGCCGCCAGCAGGATGGCGTCGCTTTCACGGCACAACTGGAGCGTTTCGTCCGGCAGAGGGTCGCCCGTGACGTCCATAGCTGCTCCGCCGATGAGGGCCTCCTCGAAAGCAAATTCGTGCCCATAGACATGAGCGACCTTTTTCAGCACTTTGACCGCTTCAGCGGCAACTTCCGGCCCGATGCCATCGCCGGGCAGGACAGCAATCCTGGCTCGCATAGCTATGTCGTCAGCTCCTTCCGCGTGAATTCGATGAGCCCGCCCGCAGAGATGATAGCCATCATGAACGGCGGATAGGGCGCGGCCTGAAAGACCTGGCCCGTATCCAGGTTGCGGATGGTGCCCGTCTCCAAATCCACCTCAAGGATTTGGCCAGCAGCGGTGCCTGCCACCGCCGCAGGACACTCCAGGATGGGCAGGCCGATGTTGATGGCGTTGCGATAGAAGATGCGGGCAAAGGTCTCCGCGATGACACAAGACACCCCTGCTCCCTTGATGGCCAGCGGCGCGTGTTCTCGTGACGAGCCACAGCCAAAGTTGGTAGTGGCCACGATGATGTCACCTGGTTGCACCTCTCGAGCGAAACCGGTGTCTATATCCTCCATACAATGCCGGGCCAACTCTTCCCTTGTAGAGAGATTCAGATAACGGGCGGGGATGATGGCGTCAGTGTCCACATTAGCGCCATATTTCCAGACTTTGCCCTTAAACATCAAACGTCTCCTCCACTATTTGCAATTCGCTATCCGAGATTCGTGTCTCGTGATTTTCTTTCCCAACACCTCCTGCGGTCCCCCGATGCGGCCCAGCACGGCCGACGCCGCCGCCACGGCCGGCCCGGCCAGGTAGACCTCGCTATCGGGATGGCCCATCCGTCCGCGAAAGTTGCGATTGGTGGTGGCAACGGCTCGTTCGCCCGCTGCCAGCACCCCCATATATCCGCCCAGGCACGGGCCACAGGTAGGCGTGCTGACCGCCGCCCCCGCCTCGACGAAAGTCTCGACTAGGCCCTGCCGCACCGCTTCCAGGTAGACAGCCTGAGTGGCAGGGATGACGATGCAGCGCACGTCCCGGTGAACTTGGCGTCCGGCCAGCACCTGGGCTGCTACCTGCAAATCTTCCAAGCGGCCGTTGGTGCAGGAGCCGATGACCACCTGGTCAATGGGCACGTGGTTCACCCGACTCAACGGGCGGGCGTTTTCGGGAAGGTAAGGGAAGGCCACCTGGGGCTCAATCTGGCTGGCATCTATCTCGATCACCTGGGCATATTCGGCGTCGGGATCCCTCGCGTAAACCGTGTATTCACGCCTGGCACGGGGCTGGACGTAGGCCTGCGTCTTATCATCCACGGGGAACAGGCCAGCTTTGGCGCCGGCCTCTATGGCCATATTCGCCATCGTAAACCGTCCGGCCATCGGTAGCGCGTCCACGGCTTCGCCGCCGAACTCTATGGCCGCATACAGCGCGCCGTCCACACCAATGTGACCGATAGCGTGCAGGATCAGGTCCTTGCCCCCCACCCAGGGTTGGGGTTGGCCGCGATAGACGAACTTGATCGTCTGCGGCACCTTCAGCCAGGTCCGACCACTGGCCATGGCGGCGGCAATGTCGGTGGAGCCCATGCCGGTGGCAAAGGCACCCAATGCGCCGTAAGTGCAGGTGTGCGAGTCTGCGCCGATGACCAGGTCACCCGGCAACACCAACCCCTGCTCCGGCAGCAGCGCGTGCTCGATGCCCATCGTGCCTACGTCGTAGTAGTGTGCCAACCGCTGGGCGCGGGCGAAATCGCGCATCATTTTGCATTGTTCGGCCGACTGGATGTCCTTGTTGGGTACAAAGTGGTCGGCGACCAACACCACCTTGCTTCGGTCAAAAACCTTCCCTACCCCGATGCGCTCGAACTCGCGGATGGCAATGGGCGCAGTGATGTCGTTGGCCAGCACCAAGTCCACCGGGACATGGATCAATTGACCGGGGGACACCTTACCCAAGCCCGCGTGAGCGGCCAGGATTTTTTCAGCCAAGGTCATTCCCATTTACAGCCTCCTAAAGATTTGATGGAGTAGCAGAACAAGTTCTGCGCCGACCAAACGCGAAACAAGTTTCGCTACTCCAGGCCGGCAGCCGATTGCATCGGTGGAGTAGCAGAACGGCTCGACTGAACTCGCCAAAGTCTTGTTCTGCGCCAGCCGAAGGCGAAACAAGTTTCGCTACTCCAAAAAGTCGGCATCGTTTCATCCTGGGGGAAACCCGGCTTTACAATTTGCTCCTGCCGGACGACAGTCCGGCGGCTCCCAAAGCGTTTCGGGGCGCTGGATTGTCATCCAGCGCGAGCAAAAGTGTAAAGCGGTCTGGGTGTGCGCTGAAAAGATGCCAAAAAGTCCTATAACATCAAACTGGTATCAACTCACGTCTTGGCCTGCCCGTGAAGTGCAGCCTCGCGGCGAGCGGCCAACAGCCGGTTGAGGGCAAACATATAGGCTTTGGCGCTGGCCACCACGATATCGGTATCCGCGCCGCGACCGCTAAAGACCCGTCGCTCGACGCCGTTCTCGCTGACCGGATCTTCGGCCTCAATGCGAATGGTTACCCGGCCCACGGCATCAATCCCTTCGGTCGCAGCCTGGACGGAGAACTCGATCAGTTCATTGGGCTCGCCGACGATGCGATTGATAGCCCGGTAGACGGCGTCCACAGGCCCCGTGCCCAGGTCAGCATCCTCCACCACGGTACCCTCTGGTGTGCGCAAGCGGACAGTGGCTGTGGGGATGCTCCGGTTGCCACAGGTCACCTGCACATGTTCCAGTTGGTAGGTCTCCTCGAAGAACATTTGCACTTCGTCGGTGACGATGGCCTCCAAGTCGCGAACGTCAACCGTTTTCTTTTTGTCGGCCACCTCCAAAAAGCGCTGATACACTTTCTCGAACTGGGACTCGTCGTCCAGGCTGTACCCCAATTGCTCCAGTTGATGGCGCAGACCGTGTCGCCCTGAGCGGGCGGAAAGGATAATCTCCGAGTTGGGCACACCGATATCACGCGGGTTGATGATCTCGTAAGTGATGCGCTCCTTGAGCACGCCGTCCTGGTGGATACCGGACGAGTGGGCGAAAGCGTTGGCCCCCACAATGGCCTTGTTGGGCTGCACCATAATGCCAGTCAGATCGCTCACCAGCCGGCTGGCGGGATAGATCAGGCGGGTGTTGATGCCCGTCATCACGCCAAAGACGTCACGGCGAGTGTGCAGGGCCATCACCACTTCTTCCAACGAAGTGTTGCCAGCTCGCTCACCGATGCCGTTGATGGTGCATTCCACCTGGCGAGCGCCGTTGACAACGCCTGTCAGCGAGTTGGCCGTGGCCATCCCCAGATCGTTGTGGCAGTGTACAGAGATGGTTGCCTTGTGAATATTGGGGACGTTCTCTGTAATGCCCTGGAGCAACGCCCCCCACTCCAGGGGGGTGGTGTAGCCCGTGGTGTCGGGGATGTTGACCACGGTTGCCCCGGCCTCAATCACCGCCTCCAGCACACGGTAGAGATACTCGGGGTCGGCCCGGCCGGCGTCCTCGGTGTAGTACTGTACGTCCTCGACCAAGCGTCTGGCGTACTTGACCGCCTCTACGCCCTGCTCCAGCGCCTTCTCGCGCGTGGTCCGCAGCTTGTACTGAATGTGGACGTCGGACACGCCCAGACCGGTGTGGATACGAGGTCGCGCCGCCCCCTGCAATGCCTCGGCGGCTACGTCAATGCCCTTCTGATTGGCCCGCGTCAACCCGCAGATGACGCAGTTGCGCATCTCCTTGGAGATGCGTTGTACAGCTCTGAAATCGCCCGGCGAGGAAATGGGAAAGCCGGCCTCGATGATGTCCACGCCCATCTGCTCCAACAGATGAGCAATCTCTATCTTCTCGTCTACGTTGAGGGCCGCACCGGGTGATTGTTCCCCATCGCGTAGGGTGGTGTCGAAAATCATGACTCTGTCCATTGCTAGTCCGTATTCCTCCTGATTCTGATAATTTTCGCAAGCTCTTAAGGTCAGCAAGGCCATCGTCTGCCATTGGCACCACCCCCTTTCCCATTTCCCATATTTCCCTACTTACCCCAATTCTCGGGCCGAAGTGCGCGAACTGCAGCGCCCGCCCGCCACATCTCCGATTCCCGCATCTCACGCAGCTCGGCGTCCAACTTTTCCTTATAGTCGGGCGCGCTGTTGGCTTTGAGAACGATCCGCGTTTGTTCACCGGAGACAACACTTTCGTACAGTTCATCAAAGACCGGCAGGACCGCCTCTCGGAACCTGTGGCGCCAGTCGAGCGCGCCGCGTCGCGCCGTTGCGCTACAATTCTCGTACATCCAATCCATGCCAGTCTGGTCAACCAGCCGGATCAGGCTCTGGGTCAGTTCCTCGACGGTTTCGTTGAACGCCTCGCTTGGGCTGTGCCCGTTCTTGCGGAGTGTGGCATATTGGGCTTCCATGATGCCAGCGAGGGCGCCCATCAAAACCCCTCTTTCCCCCGTGAGGTCGCTGTGTACCTCTTTCTCAAACGTGGTAGGGAAAAGGTAGCCCGAGCCAATGGCAATGCCGAGGGCAAGGGTTCGCTCCGTCGCGCGGCCGGTATAGTCCTGGTGCACGGCATAACTGCTGTTGATGCCACTGCCTGCCAAAAAGTTGGCCCGCACGCTGGCTCCCGACCCCTTGGGCGCTACCATGATGACATCTACAAATTCAGGGGGAACGACGCCCGTCTGATCGCCATACACAATGGAGAATCCGTGAGAAAAGTACAGTGCATCCCCCTCCTTCAGACCTGGCTTCACATTGGACCACGTCATCATCTGAGCGGCATCGGAGACCAGGTACTGAACAATGGTGCCTCGCTCCGCAGCCTCTTCGAGCGAGAAGAGCGTCTTACCAGGCTCCCATCCGTCCTGCAGGGCCTTTTCCCAACAAGCCTCGTCCCCTTCCCACTGCCCCACGATGACGTTGATGCCGTTGTCCCACATATTCAGTGACTGAGCCGGGCCTTGCACGCCATAGCCCAAGACCGCGACAACCTCATCCCTCAGCACCTCGCGAGCCTTCTCCAGTGAGAACTCGTCTCTCATGACAACCTCTTCCACCACTCCGCCAAAGTCAATCTCGGCCATTCTTTGTCCTCCTTTAGTCATAATTCAAATTACGTGTATTTTTATTAGCTGACCTTATTCAGATCAAGTCCTCTCCCCTTTGGGCCATCAGCCATCGCAAAACCCGAGTAGTTTGCTGATGGAGGCGTTTGTCCATTGCTGCCCCGCACCATCGCCACGCGGCCCGTACGCACCATCTCTTTGATACCGAAGGGACGCAAAAGCTGCACCAGAGAGTCTACCTTATCCTCCAGGCCAGTGATCTCAATGGTCAGAGACTCGGCAGACACGTCTACCACGTTGGCGCGGAAGATATCCACCAACTGCATGATCTCGGCGCGAGTGGGGGCTGTCGCATGTACCTTGATCAAGGCCAGTTCCCGGATCACCGTTGGCTCGTGGCTGACGTCGCTGACTTTGGTAATGTTGACCAGTTTGTACAGTTGCTTTTCCACCTGCTCAATGCCTCCTGCGTGATCCGCATCCACTACAATGGTCATGCGCGAGATGCCGGGCGTCTCGCTGTGGCCCACCGTCAGGCTGGCTATGTTAAAGTTGCGACGACGGAAGAGGCTGGCTACCCGGTTTAACACGCCGGGCTTGTCTTCCATCAGGGCGATCAACGTATGTTTCGACATGGTTTTTCTGTCCTTTCTTGATCAATGTAGGCTTAATTGCAGTGTACTCATGCCAACTGTGGCCGGCGGATCATCTCGTGGATAGCAGACCCCGGGGCAACCATTGGATAGACGTTCTCTTCCTGCACGATACGAAAATCAATCAGGACAGGCCCGTCCACCTCCATAGCTTGCTCGATAGCTGGAACGACCTGGGGTTTCTCTGTGACCGTGAGACCAGAGATGCCGTAGGCTTGGGCCACCTTCGCGAAATCCGGCCCCAGGAGGGGCGTACCGGAATAGCGGCCCTCAAAGAAGATTTGCTGCCACTGGCGCACCATTCCCAGATAGCCATTGTTCAAAATGGCCATCTTCAGGGGCAACCTCTCTTGAACGACAGTAGCCAATTCCTGGATGTTCATTTGGAAACCGCCATCGCCAACCGTGGCCCAGACCATCTGGTCGGGGTGACCCATCTGAGCGCCAATGGCCGCTGGCAGAGCGAATCCCATGGTGCCCAGGCCACCCGAGGAAAGAAGACCGCGGGGTCTATCGTGGAGGAAATACTGGGCCTCCCACATCTGGTTCTGCCCCACATCGCTGACCACGATCGCCTGGCCGCCCGTAGCGTGCCAGATTTGACGGACAACGTACTGGGGGACCAGTTCATCGGTCTCCTGGTTCAGAATATCGCGGCTGGCCGATTCGCGACGCCACTCGTTAATCTGCTCCAGCCAAGCCGGATGGCTGGCTGCTTTGACCGTGGGCAGGAGCAATTGCAAGACGTTCCCAACATCGCCCACAATGGGCAAATCGCACATCATGTTCTTGCCAATCTCGGCCGGATCAATGTCCACATGAATGATCTTGGCTCGAGGGATAAAGGTATTCACCGGGCCTGTCAGCCGGTCATCGAAACGGCAGCCCAGGGCCATGACCAGATCAGCCTGCTGAAGCGCCTGGTTGGCATAAGCCTCCCCGTGCATACCGCCCATGCCCAGACAGAGAGGATGGGTTTCGGGCAGAGCGCTGATACCCAGCAAAGTGGTGACCACAGGGATTTGGGCTTTCTCTGCCAGTTGTCTCAACTCAGCCTCAGCTCCAGCCAGGATCACCCCATGGCCAGCTAGGATCAGAGGGGTTTCAGCCCGGTTGATGAGATGGGCAGCCTGTTTGATCTGAGAGGTGTCCATCGTGAGGACAGGCTGATAGCCAGGTAGGGACACTTCAGAGGGTTCTTCGTACTCAAGCTCAGCGGCCTGGACATCCTTGGCAATGTCAATCAACACCGGGCCAGGCCGCCCCGTGCGGGCGATGTAAAAAGCCTCTTTGATGGTCATAGCCAACTCGTTGATGTCCGTCACCAGGTAGTTGTGCTTGGTGATGGGCAAGGTGATGCCGGTGATGTCTACTTCTTGAAAAGCGTCCTTGCCGATGAACGGAGTGGCCACCTGGCCGGTGATGGCCACCATCGGCGAAGAGTCCATGTGTGCCGTGGCAATGCCCGTCACCAGGTTGGTAGCCCCTGGCCCGGAGGTAGCCAGGCAAACCCCTACTTTGCCCGTGGCCCGCGCGTAGCCGTCGGCAGCGTGGGCCGCGGCCTGTTCGTGGCGCATCAGGACGTGATGGATAGGATATTCGGGCAGAGCATGATAGAGATGGATGACCGCCCCGCCTGAGATGCCAAATACAACCTCCACTCCCTCGCGAACCAAGCTCTCCCATACAATGTGTGCACCGCTCAGCTTCATAGTTTCCTCCTCGTTACTGCGCACTTTGAATTCGATGTCTCTACGTACAATGGATCTATCTCTTGAGGACCGCACCCGTACTGGCTGATGAAACCGCCTCGGCATACCGTTTGAGGTAACCCGACTGGATACGGGGCTTCCAGGAAGGTAGCCGGTCCAGGCGCTCCTTTATCTTCTCCTCTGGAAGCTCCAGAGTCAGGGTGTGGCCAGCGATGTCAATAGCAATGAGATCACCGTCTCGCACAGCAGCCAACGGCCCACCGGCGGCTGCCTCCGGCGAGATGTGGCCAATGGCCGCACCCCGCGTGGCTCCAGAGAAACGCCCATCAGTCAACAGGGCCACCCTATCGTCCAGCCCCATCCCCGACAACAAAGAGGTCGGCGTCAGCATCTCTCGCATGCCAGGGCCGCCCCGTGGCCCTTCGTAACGGATGACGAGAACATCACCGTCTTCGAATCGCCTGTCCATAATAGCCTGAGTCGCGTCCTCCTCAGTCTCAAAGACGCGGGCCGGCCCACGGTGGGCAAGCATCTGTGGAGCAACGACGGCCTGCTTGACGACCGCACCTTGTGGCGCTAGATTGCCAAACAGAACAACCAGTCCACCGCTGGCCGAGTAGGGATTATCGAGGGAACGGATGACCTGGCGGTCTCGGACATGAGCCGCTGCCAGATTCTCCGCCAGATGCTTGCCCGTCACCGTCAAAGCCTCGCCGTCCAGCAGATCAGCCGCCAGCAACTCGCCCATCACTGCCGGAACGCCACCCGCTGCATCCAACTCCTCTATGTGATGCCCGCCTGCGGCCGGGCTCATCTTGCACAGATGTGGGGTGCGGGAGCTGAAATCGTTCAGCTCGGCCAGGGATACGTTGCCCCCCGCTTCGTGAGCGATGGCCAACAGGTGCAAGATGGAATTAGTGGAACCGCCCAGGGCCATATCCACGGTGAAAGCGTTGCGGAAGGCGGCTTCGGTCAGGATGTCCAAGGGCTTTACATCCCGTGCTAAAAGGTCCATGACCTGTTGTCCGGCCTGCTTGGCCAGTTGGATACGGGCCGCGTACACCGCCGGGATCGTGCCATTGCCGGGTAGACCCATCCCCAGAGCCTCGGTGAGACAGTTCATGGTGTTGGCCGTGAACATCCCGGCGCAGGAGCCACAGCCTGGACAAGCCACCCTCTCCAGCCGCTCCAATTCCTCTCCCGCCATCTCCCCGCGGGTCACGGCTCCCACAGCCATAAACACATCGGCCAGATCAACCAGTTTATCGCCCAGCCGGCCAGCCAGCATTGGCCCGCCGCTGACCACGATGGTAGGGATGTTGAGACGAGCAGCGGCCATCAGCATGCCAGGGATAATTTTATCGCAGTTAGGGATGAGTACCAGGGCATCGAAGGCATGAGCTTGAGCTACAACCTCCACCGAGTCAGCGACGAGTTCTCGGCTGGGCAGAGAAAATTTCATGCCCAGGTGATTCATAGCGATGCCATCGCAAACGCCGATGGTGGAGCACTCGAAGGGTGTGCCTCCGGCCGCGCGGATGCCAGCTTTTACTGCCTCGGCAACCTGGCGCAAATGGATATGGCCCGGAATGATTTCACTGAAAGAATGGACCACTCCAACAAAGGGTTGATCTATCTCCCACTCCGTGCAGCCCAACGCCCGCAGCAGAGAACGATGGGGAGCCCGCTCCACACCTCGTCTTACAACGTCGCTTCTCATTGCCCCTCCTTGACACTAAAATTAAAAGCCTTAACCTGCACATAACTGCCCAACAAATGAAAAAGCCTCCCGGTTGGGAGGCTTCTCAAAAACAAATAAACGACGATTTGTGTCTAATCCGACTTGCTCCCAACCACCATTAGCTCCTCTACGAGGAGCTCAATCAATACCAGGCTAATAATAATGGTATTGGGAAGCAATGTCGAACTCACAGACAGACTATCCTTCTTGGTCTTGTATTCTGTTAATCTTATCACACTTTTAGCTGTTTGTCAATACCTCTCGCAAAATTTTAAGGTATGCCAAGCGGATTAGGGTCAGTCACCGATATTTGGTTACTCCACCACCTCAATCTGCTCTGGTTCCTCGACAATGATCTCTGGCGCACCCTGATATTCTTTGACCAGCCCCTTTACGCGCACCTTCTTGCCCAGGAACAACTCTTCAGGCGGTTCCGGGAATTTCGGCCAGGCGTCGGGAAAGATGACCACCGTGAAGGTACTCTTATAGTCCTCGTCGAAATTGAGG
>Ga0180437_10008243_pt1 | contig 13300 bp, 14 predicted proteins | sample SS_ome_4_FD_132410 | JGI IMG/M metagenome (GOLD analysis project Ga0180437, IMG submission 132410) | Hypersaline lake sediment archaeal communities from the Salton Sea, California, USA - SS_3_D_1 metaG | ecosystem: Environmental > Aquatic > Non-marine Saline and Alkaline > Hypersaline >...
CCCATTGACGGCTTGTGCTCGCCTGTTTAGAATGTAGCCTCAGGGGTGGCCAGGCTCTATCGCGCGCAGAAAGGAGGGGGAGCAGTATGACTAGACGAGCTGTTGCGCTGTTTGTGATCTTGGTGCTCATTTCGGTGACAGTTACGGCGCGGGCCGCGGATAAGCGGTTGCTGTTCGATGTTCCGCGACTCGAAGGAATTGTTATTGACGGGGATCCGGTTGATTGGGGCGACGGGGCGTTTCGCGTCGATATCATGACAACGCCCGATGTCGAGTTGCTTCCGCCCGACGATTTTCGACCCAGGTTTCAGCTTGCCTGGAGCGGCCTCGGGCTGTTGCTCTTGGTTCGGGTTTCGGATGATATTCCCGTCGAAGGCACGGACCCCGGTTCGCTGTGGATGAAAGACTGTATTGAGGTATTCGTTGGGGGCAGACTCGGCCAGGGGGGCTATTATCAGGCGGTTGTGGCCCCGGGACGCGACCCGAGCCATCCGGAGCTTCGTTACAAGTTCTATGACTTTCGTACAACCGAAGAGAAACCCGAGCTGACGATCGAGGCCGCGGCCACGCATTCGCGCGCCGGTTACGTGCTGGAAGTCCTGTTTCCCTGGTCGAACCTGGCGATTGCGCCTGGGCTGGGCTACGAAGTGGCCTTGCAGCTTTTTATAGACGACGCCGACGGCCCCGATGACCGTTACCAGCAACGCTGGTTCCCGGACGTATCGGCCAATATCAGCAACTTGATGCATCGGGTCAGGCTGGCGGAGCAGGGCAGTCCGGCCGTGCGAGCCAAGGCCCGTGCGGCATGCGTTGACGCCGAACATGCGCGACTCATCGTGGACAGCGTGCCCGAATTGGCAGGAAAGCGCATCAAGGTGAAAGCGGGCAAGAGGACGTTGGGTAAGGGAATCGTGGGGGACGCAGACGGGTACGGGCGCGCGAGGGTGTTGGTGCCCATCGACGGGAAAGGGAAGACCTTGGATCGAGCAACGGTTCATTCACAAGGCACCGAATTGTGTTCGGTAGCATTGCCGGACCCGGCCGAGGCCCGCGCAAAGATGCTGACTGAAGCCAAGCTCCGGTTGAAACCGTTCGTGTTTACGGGGGCCGATTTCCCGGCCTGCGACTTCGAGGATCCTCAGGAAGTGGCGAAGTTTCTGAGAGAATACGCCATCAAGACGACCTACTATGACAAAACCTACACGCTCGTGTCGAAGGCGGAGAGCCCGGGGCGCTACGGCGCCGTGATCGACATCGTCCCGGAGGATGGCCGGCCCATTCGGCGTTTCCGGACGCTGTTCAGGCTGCCGGAGTCCGCCGAGGCGTTCCCTTGGTGGACCTTCGACAGCAGCGCGAGCATTCTGCTCCCGCCGGCGTATGGCATCGACCCGGCGGTGTTGCGTGAGCACAAGAGGAACGTTTCCGACTATCTCGGGATGCTTTTCTTCGAGAACCTCGGCAAATCTACGTCCGGCGCCACGCTGCTTGCGGGTTTATATGAGGGGCTGCCCATGGGTCGAGAGGCGGGGGCGTTTGAGGACGTCGACGCCGTCGACCGGCAGTGGTGGGTCGGGCTTAAGCGGCAACTATTCGGCACGGCGGAACGATGGCCTGGGGCGTTTATATGCCCCAGACCCATCGAGGGCAAGCCGGCCCCCATCCTTCGGAAGGGCAGTGAGAAGGAAGCGGGCGTGAAACCGGGCGCGGGGAAGAGGATCGACGCCGTGCTGCGTGCGTGGGCAGCGGACAGCGATGAGGCGTTTGCGGCCTGCGTTGCCAGAAATGGTGTAGTGTTCCTTCACGAAGCCTACGGGCAGCGCGACGGCCGCCCCATGACCACCACCACCAAGAGTTGGATGGCTTCGCTTACGAAGCTGCTTTCTGCGACGCTCATGATGATGCTGGTCGATCAAGATTTGGTCGGCCTTGACGACACGGTGGACACGTTTCTGCCGCCGTTCCGCGATATCGAGGCGCCTAAGCCCCTGACGGTAGGCAACCTGTACAACCACACGGGCGGACTGTGGGGCCATTGGGGCGACGACCTGCACGACTTTGAGGAGGTCATTGCCGGGTACTACCCGTTTCTCAAAGTCGGCGAAGAGTTCGTATACGACGGCGCGGGGCCAGCCCTGGGTTCAAAGATCATCGAAACCATCAGCGGGGAAGCGCTTCCGATGTTTTACAGAAAACACCTGCTCGAGCCGCTCGGGTGCACGAATACGGACGTGACGAACAGCAGCTACGATGCGCAAAGCGTCCCCGAAGACATGGCAAAGGTGGGTCAGATGCTGTTGAACGGGGGCGCGTACGGCGATATGCGTTTCTTCTCGCCGGAGACCCTCGAGCAGATGCTCCCCAGGAAACTCACCAAAGAACTGGGTGAGCGAGGAGAAAACATCGTTTGGGGGATTGGGACGATGGCGTTGCCCGAAAAGGGACTCGGGGAGCGCACGTTTGCCCATTCCGCGGCGTCGGCTGCGACGCTCCGTATCGACCCGGAAACCGGGCTCGTCATCTCGATGACGCGCAACGGCGCCGGGGCCAATTTCGCCGAGTACCACGAGAAATTCATCGCAGCAATCGTCGACAACCTCGTAGATTGACGCAGGGGTGCGAGATCGCTCCTCGATGACGCCAGGCGAGGCGGCAGGCGTCGCTGACCCGGCGGCGCGATGGCGGTTGGTGGTGACCGGCTATGCTCAGGCGGCCCGTACAACGCGTTGTCGAATCCGAGCGCCATGAAGGTGAAACCGTCCGCGACGGCTTTCTCGACGTTCTGGTCGTCGTCGGCGACGGCGGCGGCAATAGCAATCAAGCGTTCAGGACGTTTCCTTTGCGCCAAGGTCTTACGTGGCGTCCTCGATGGCGGCCCGAGCGGCGGCGAGGGCGCTGCGGGCGCCTTGCTGCAGGAAAACGCTGTCCAGTCCGAGGGCGATGAAGGTGAAGCCGTCAGCTATGGCTTTCGTGACGTTCTCGGGTGTAGGTTTGACGACGTGCAAGCCGGCTGATTTACCGGTGCTGGCGCACGCGGCGACGACATGCTTGCAGGCTTCCACGACGGCCGGTGCGTCCGTTTGGCCGGGAATGCCGTAGGAGCCGCTTAGGTCGTAGGGGCCTATGAAGACGCCGTCGACGCCGTCCACCGCAAGGATTGCGTCGATGTTTTCGACGCCCTGCTTGGATTCGATCATGACCACGATGGCGACGTTTTCGTTGGCCGATGCCGCGTATAAGTCGAAATTGGCGCCCCACTCGTTCATTCGTGCGAAGCCGTAGCCGCGCACGCCCTGTGGCGGATACTTGGACGCGGCCACGGCCCGCTGCGCTTCTTGCGGGCTGGCGATCAACGGGATGATTACGCCCGCGGCGCCCGCGTCGAGCATCTGGCGGATTGCGAGCGTGTCGTTCTCGCGGACGCGCACCAAGGGCGTGCAGCCTCGGCCGTGCAGCCCCCGGAATAGCTGCGTGCACGATGCCACGTCGAAGTCTGAGTGTTCCGCGTCCGCAGCGACCCAGTCAAATCCGGCGTGGGCGAAGATCTCGGCGGTCGCGGCGTTGCCGCACTGAATCCAGCCGCCGAGCGTGACCTTTCTCTCGAGCAGCGCCTTGCGCACGGTGTTGTTTGTCATAGCGTTCTCCGGGTGCATCCCGACCAGACATCTGGGCGGCTCCTCTGTCGGCTGGTGATTGTCTCACGCATTGGCAAAAGGGCGAGAGGCACAACCCCAAAGGAGAACGCCGTGAGGACAGTATACTCAGGAATCGATTTGTGTTCCAACAACAACGGGCCCCGTGATGCCCGGGTAAGCCTGAGCGCAAAGCGTGGACTGACGCAAGCGAGCGCCCCGGCCTCAACGGCGGGGCTCCCGCCTCAAGCGGGGAACGAGACGCGTCTCTGCGCGGTTAATTCGTGGCGAAGGTGCGGATTTCTTTCGGGGTGACGAAGACGTCCATATTCTTCTCGAGGGCGAGTTCGCGATAGCGTTGTTGCGAGATATCTGCCTGGAGCGGGGCGCCGCGCGCGTCGGCCAACTCGACTTTCACAAACGGCCCTGCGGGGTTGATGTGGATGACCTTTGCAGGAAAGGAGTTCCGGCCTGCCGCGTCGATGGAAATGTCAAGGAGATGGGGCCGGACAAAGACTTGCGCCGACCGCCCCGCGTGTTGCGCATGGTCCTCCGGTTCTTCTCCGGCATGCCCGACGATCATTGCCTCGTCGCCGTGAATCCTGCCGTGAAAGAGGTTCACGTCGCCCAAGAAGTTCAACACGAAGGCGTTTGCAGGGTGATGGTACACCTCTTCCGGCGCGCCGATCTGTTCGATGCGGCCTTCATTTACGATGACGACGCGATCCGCGACCTCGAGCGCCTCTTCTTGATCGTGGGTTACGAACACGCTGGTTACGTGGATCTCGTCGTGGAGCCGCCGGAGCCAGCGGCGCAGCTCTTTGCGCACCTTGGCGTCGAGGGCCCCGAACGGCTCGTCGAGCAGCAGCACTTTCGGCTCGACGGCTAAGGCCCGGGCAAGCGCCACGCGCTGCCGTTGGCCGCCGGATAGTTGCGCCGGGTAACGGGTGGCGAAGTTCTCGAGTTGCACAAGCCGCAAAAGCCCGAAGACCTTCTCGCGGATGGCCGCCTTGGACGGCCGGAGTTTCCTCGGCCGGACCCGCAACCCGAAACCGACGTTCTGAAACACCGTCATATGGCGAAACAAGGCATAGTGTTGGAACACAAAACCGACGCCGCGCTCGCGAGGCCGCATCGCGGTTGCATCTTCGCCGTGGAGAATCATGCTGCCCGCATCGGGCGCATCGAGTCCGGAAATGATGCGCAACAGGGTGGTTTTGCCGGAACCGGACGGTCCCAGCAGCGCGACCAGTTCACCGGACGCGACGTCGAGGCTCACGGTATCGAGCGCAACGAAGTTGCCGAAGCGCTTGGTCACGTTTCGTATCTGGATGCTCATCTGTTTGTACCTGCGTTTTCGAAAGGTCCAACGGCGGATTCTTCCGTCCGCCACTCGGCAATCTTCTTGACAGCGAGCGTCGCGATACTGACCGCCGCCAGCAAAGACGCCACGGCAAACGCCGCTGCAAAGTTGTATTCGTTGTACAGGATCTCGACGTGAAGCGGCGTTGTGATCGTGCGTCCGCGTATGTGGCCCGACACGACGGACACGGCGCCGAATTCGCCGATAGCCCGCGCCGTGCACAGGATCACGCCGTAAAGCAGCCCCCACCGAATGTTCGGCAGCGTGATCCGAAGAAACGTCTGCCACCCGCTCGCCCCGAGGGCCAGTGCGGCCTCCTCGTCGTCGTTGCCTTGCGACTGCATCAGGGGTATTAGCTCGCGCGCTACAAACGGGAAGGTGACGAATACGGTGGCCATGATGATGCCCGGTGCGGCAAACACGATCTTGATGTCGTGCGCGGCCAACCAGGGCCCCATGGCTCCCTGCGCGCCGAATAGGAGCACAAAAATCGCGCCCGAAATCACCGGGGAGACGGTGAACGGCAAGTCGATGAGCGTGATGAGCACGCTCTTGCCGGGGAACTCGAACTTTGCGATGGCCCACGACGCGCATACCCCGAAGACGAGGTTGAGCGGCACGGCAACGCCTGCGGTAAGAAGCGTGAGCCGGAGGGCCGACTGGGTATCGGGTGCGCAGATGGCCTCCCAATAAGGCACGATACCGTTCCGCAGGGCGTTGCCGAACACCGCTATTAGGGGTAGGAATAGGAACAGGGAAAGGAAGATCAATGCAAGTCCAATAAGCCCACATCGCACCGGCGCCGATTCGGTGATGGCGACGAGCGGCGGGGCGTTCGGGGCGTCCACCGGTTGCGGCGTATGTTTCCGATGGGTAGTCATTGGCTTGGCCATAGCCCCGAATGTTGCTGTCGGCGCGTCCACCACTGGAGGAGATTAATGCAGAGCAATAGCGTGAATGAGATGGCCAGCATGGACACGGCCAACGCCGTGGCCCCGGCGTAGTCGTACTCCTCCAATTTCGTCATGATGAGCAGCGGCACGATCTCGGTGCGCATGGGCATGTTCCCCGAGATGAATACCACTGAGCCGTACTCGCCCAACGCCCGGGCAAAGGCGAGCGTGAAGCCGGTGAGTGCGGCGGGGAATATCAGGGGGAAGAGGACCTTAAGAAACGTTTGTCGCCGGGTAGCGCCCAAACTCGCGGCCGCTTCCTCGATTTCCGGGTTCAGATCGCGCAACACCGGCTGCAATGTACGCACCACAAACGGCAGACCAATAAACGTGAGCGCCACCACGACGCCGGGATACGCATAGGCGATCTTTATCCCCCCGGCTTCAAAGCGCCGCCCCAAGAGCCCCGTCGGCGCGTACAGGGCCGTCAACGATATGCCCGCGACGGCCGTAGGCAATGCAAAGGGGAGGTCCACAACCGCGTCCACGAGCGCTTTCCCGGGAAATCGGTAGCGCACAAGGACCCACGCCGCCAGGAGGCCGAAGATTGTGTTGATGGATGCCGCCAACGCTGACGCGCCAAAACTCAGTCGGTACGCGGCAAGGGCTCGGGCAGAGGCAACGGTGTGCCAGAACTCGCTCCACGAGAGCGTAGCCGCTTTGAAATAGAGGGTCGAAAGGGGGATCAGCACAATCAAGCTGAGATACATGATCGTAAAACCCAGGGTCAGGCCGAACCCGGGGATTATGCTCCTGTGTCTCGATGCAACGGCCATCTTTCTCCGCCTTTAGCTTTTCGAACGACCATCCCCTTGTGGCAACGCCATAGACTCTCCTACCGCGTCGGCTGATAAATCTGATCAAACGTGCCGCCTTCGGCGAAATGGGTCTTCTGGGCAACGTCCCACCCCTCGAAGAGCTCCTCAATCGAGAACAGCTCTACGTTGGGAAACTGGGAGGCGTACTTCGCCGCGACGGACGCAAGTGCCGGACGGTAGTAGTGCTTTGCACAGATCGCTTGGCCTTCTTCCGTATACAAGAATTCGAGATAGGCTTGGGCGACATTGCGGGCGCCGTGTTTGTCCGCGTTTTTGTCGATCACGGTAACAGGCGGTTCGGCGCGTATGCTGATGGAAGGCACAACGATCTCGAATTGGTCTTTGCCGAGCTTGTTGACGGCCAACAGTGCCTCGTTTTCCCACGAAATAAACACGTCTCCGATCCCCCGCAGAAACGTGGTCGTCGAACCCCGCGCCCCCGTGTCCAGCACCGGCACGTTCTTGTATATACGCGCAACCAAGTCCCGGGCTTTCGAGGCGTCGCCGTCCCATTGTTTCAGCGCGTAGCCCCACGCGGCAAGGTAATTCCATCGCGCGCCCCCCGAGGTTTTTGGGTTGGGGGTAATGACGGCCACACCGGGCTTGGCCAAATCGGGCCAGTCGCGGATGTCTTTCGGGTTTCCCTTCCGGACGAGGAAAACGATTGTGGACGTGTACGGGCAACTGTTGTTCGGAAGGCGGGATTGCCAATCCTCGGGGATCAGCCCTGCCTTCTCGCTTATCGCGTCGACGTCATAGGCGAGGGCTAGGGTCACGACGTCAGCCTCGAGCCCGTCGATTACGGCCCGGGCCTGCTTGCCGGCCCCGCCGTGGGACTGACGGACGGTCACCTCCTGCCCCGTTTCGCTTTTCCAGTGCTCACAGAATACCCGGTTGAACTCTTGATACAATTCCCGGGTCGGGTCGTAAGACACGTTAAGCAGCTCCAGGTCTGCGGCGTGCCCCGAGCCCGCCGTCAGTCCTGAAAGTACGGCAGCCGCGACGATGAATAGTCTTCCCTTGGCAAAAAGCGAGATGCCCTTGCCCTTACAGGCTTTCTCGGTTTTTCTGAGGGGGGTAGGCCAAAACGTTCTCATTTGTGTACTCCGATGGGTCAAGAAGCTGGAATTTTCCCGGTCTATTAGTAGGTGTGCAGTTCTTGTGCCAAGTTTTTCGTTAGGATGCGCAAGTACATCCATTACATAATGTTATGCTTTCAGTTTTCATAACGGCCGCCAAAACCTTGTATATATGCTTGAAATTAACGAGCATATATGCTAATCTATCTGTTAAATAACAAAGTTTTGGAGGTTTTGCGATGATCAAGTTCCGCGAAATACTCTTGGACGTATGGCGTGAGGCGTGCCGTCATATCGATATTGCCGAATCGACGGCCAATATTGCCCAGATTCTGGTTCAGCACATGCCGCTGGGGCAGCTCCTTGTTCGTCGCGGCGATCCGGAAAGAGTGTGCCTGGAAACGGTGGCAATCGGGTTTCCCGAGCGGGACACCGGGGACCTTGGCGTTCGTGTCGAGTGTACGGAACGGCAATGGCAGCAACTGGTTGCATGGTGCGCCGAGGGCAACGTCGTGCAGCGTCGAGGGCAGTCGACATTCTGGGACGAGCCGGGCCTGGTTTTCCCGAGCAATGCCAGAGGCGACGTTTTGTCCGGGCCGCTTCGGAGTCCTGGCGGCGCGCCGGGCGTGTTGACGCTGACAACGCCCCCTGACGAGATGTTCGAGCCGCGCCATCAGTCCATGGCTGAAGTATTGCTCGAACCGTTTGCGGTCGCATTGGAGAATGATCGGCGGCTTCGGGAAATGGCGACGTTGCGCGAGGCGGCCGAGGCGGACAAGCAGTCGTTGCTGGCCCGGCTTGGCCGCAAGACGTTAGGCGATTGCATCATCGGGGCCGATTCCGGGTTGCGGTTGGTGCTGGAGCGCGTCGAACGTGTTGCGCAATCTGACGCCCCGGTTCTGCTGCTCGGCGAGACGGGCACCGGCAAAGAATTGATTGCCAGGGACATACACCGGAGGTCAGGCCGCGCGACTGGGCCGGTGATGCGGGTGAACTGCGGGGCCATTCCTGCCGAACTCGTTGACGCCCAACTTTTCGGCCATGATCGAGGGGCATTCACCGGCGCGTCCGAAGCGCGAAAAGGCTGGTTCGAACGGGCGGACGGCGGCACTCTATTCCTGGACGAGGTGGGGGAGTTGCCGCTTGCGGCACAGGTGCGGTTGCTCCGGATCCTTCAGGACGGCTGGCTCGAACGCGTCGGCGGCCGTCAGCCAATCCATGTGGACGTCCGCGTCATTGCCGCGACAAATCAGGACCTTGCGGCTATGGTGTCGAACGGAACGTTTCGAGAAGACCTATGGTACCGTATTGCCGTGTTCCCGATTCTGCTGCCGCCATTGCGTGATCGTGTTGAAGACATACCGGCCTTGGCGCGGCACTTTGCCGAACGCGCGGCGATCCGGTTTCGCCTTCCTGTATTAATGCCTTCGGATGAAGATATCCGCATGCTGGCTTCGTACCATTGGCCGGGAAACATCCGAGAACTGGGGGCCGTCATGGACCGCGCAGCGCTGTTGGGCAACGGACGCAAACTCGACGTCGTGACGGCGCTCGGGACCGCGTCTCCGTCGGCGCCACCTCGGGATGCCGCACAAGATAACGCACTCCGGCCTGGACGCCCCTCGCCGGACATCGTGCCTCTGAACGAGGTGATGCGACGTCACATCGAGGCGACGCTCGAACGGACCCATGGGCGCGTTGAAGGCGCCGCCGGCGCCGCCGCCCTGCTCGCGATCAATCCGCACACCCTTCGCGCCCGCATGCGGAAACTTGGCATCGACTGGACGGAGTTCCGTACACAAGGCCGTTCGTAACGGAATCCCGGTCTCATTTAGCAGGCGGGCAATTCCCCTTGTTGCGGAGTCTATATATACCCGCAGAACGGCGTCAGAAGAGGCCTTTCACGAGCAGCAGAAAGCCGAGCACGAACAGGGGGATGCCGATGACGGCGCCGATGATGGTGGACGTGAACAGGAGGCCGAGGGCCATGAACCCGAGGCCGAGCAGCATTGCCAGTAACGCGCCGACGGCCTTGGCAATGAGTCCGGCCAACGCCCATAAGGCCCGGAAGGGCCAGAGCAGCCAAGCCGGCGGGAGGATGCGCTCTGAATGACTCATGTGTACGCCTCAATGAGAGCCCTTGCTAAGGAAAACCAATTGAGTTCTCAGGTACTAGTTGACCGTTTTCAATTTCATATTTGCGGCGCAGCCGCGTCAGATCTTGAGGATTCTGATCTTGCCGTTTGTGGTCATTAGTCTGACGGTTGGGCCGCCGTCGCCCACGGCGCCGATGACGCTTTTCTTGGCCAGTTTACCACTGACGGCGATGGGGAAATCGGTGGTGATCGAGCCGAGGGTGGTTTTTGCCTCGAGGTCGAAGGCGCTGCCGCTCGGAAACGCGGCGGTGATCGAACCGTTGGTTGTTTTGCACGTGATTGCGTCGGCGTCGGACAACGAGCCGGCGTGCTCGAGTTGGATGCTGCCGTTCAAGGTCTTGGCGTCAACCGGCCCGCCGACGTTTAGGCACGAAATATTGCCGTTGCTCGTCTCCGCCTTGATCGCTCCTCGGACGTTCTCGCACGCCAGTTTCCCATTCGAGCTGGTCAGCGATACGTCGCCCAGCACGTTCGCCACCTCGACGCTGCCGTTCGATGTGCGCAAATCGAGCGTGGCCGTTTTCGGCACGCGGATCTCGTAGCGGACCGTACGGGTCAGCTTCCACCTTGCGCGCAAGTACTTCGTTTCGATGCGAAGCGTTCTTTCGTCGCCGGTAACCTCGACCTGGATCGTGTCCAGAGCCTTCGACGGCGGCGCTTCCTTCCTGCCGAGACGAAAGAGCTTGCGTATCCCGGGGATGCCGACTTCTTTGTGCGCCACAATTGCCACACTCGGCTTATCCCAGGCGGTGATCCTGATGGCCCCGTTCTTGTTGATGACGGTCACACTGCCCTTGTCGTTGAGCGGTCGTTCCTCCTTGATCGTCGCCGTGTGATAGCTCGGGGTGTCTTCCGATACATCCGTGGCCTCCGCGTGGCCGAAACCGCTACGGAGCACGACGACCATCCCGAAGAAAAGAACCACCAATATGCCTATTCCTTTCATCAACTCCATGCCGTTTCTCCTATTGAAAGCCCTCAAGGGGGAGGGCGAGACTTTGCCGAGGCGGTCTGACTACGAACACCACGAAGAGCCCGGCACTATTCCTTCAACTTACGGTCCCAGTTGAAGTCGCGCGCCGTAACGATGCCTTCGATGCGCTGGATGCGTCGGTCAAGGTTGTCGTACGTGCGCTTGAGTCGGTGCAGCGCCATCGAGCGCGAACTGGTCAGCGAGTTGTAGAACTCTTCGTCCGCCTCGCTCTGGAATGGCACGATCGGCTCGGGCTTGATCAACAACGCCGCCAGTATATACGCGCCGATGGTCCAAGGGAAGAAAAAGATCATCGCGAAAACCGCGATCACCCGCATCCAGAACACCGAGAAGTTCAGATACTCGGCGATGCCCTTGCAGACGCCGAAAAGGACGCCGTCGCGTGAGCGGTACAATCCGCGCTTTTCCTGTTCGGGGTAGGTCATCGGTCACGTTCCTTTCGTTTCCCGGTCGAGCAAGATGGTCTCGAGCGCGTCCACCCGCTCGGCCAATTTCGACAATCCTTTGTGAATGTCCTGAATAAGTCGTGTTTCCTCGGCCTCGAGTTTTCTGCTCGTCCTCCCCTTACGGCCGCCGCTCGCAATCTTGACAATACCGAGAATGAGTATGGCCGGCATTAGAATGGCCGCAAGCGGTATGGCCAACACAGCAAGAACAATGAGAATTAGTAAGCCGATATGCATGATTGCCAGGCTCCTTTCCAGGCCGCATCGCGCTACGAGTTCTCTTTGCGCGCGACCTCCATCAGAATCGTCTCGAGGGCCTCGATGCGTTGCTCCATGCGCTGAAGCCCTTTGTAGATCTGCTGAATAAGCTCGGTTTCCTCAGCATCGAGTTCCTTGCTCTTCTTCTTGGCTGCGTCCCCGCGAACAACCTTCATCGTCTCGACGAAGTAATGCCCAAGCACCGCCACGACCGGCAACCCGAATATCAGGATGATGGCCAGCGCAGCCGGGTCGGTAAGAATTCTCACTAATCCCGTCATTGCCTTGCTCTTTCCCTCACATCTTGATAACTAACGGTTCGCACCCACGTTTCGCTTGCGGACACTTACTGGCCCGGCGCGATCGAGCAGTATGGTCTCGAGCGCTTCGACACGATCCTCGAGCTGCGAGAATCCTTGGTACAGCTCCTGAAGCATGCGACTCTCGTTTGCTTCCGTGTGCTCTGTCACACGCCGGCTTGCCTTAGGAACGGCCCTGCTGACAGCTCTGCTCCCAATGGCTATGATCAGACCGAACAGCACGAGAACGCCCACGAAAACTGTCAGAGGGATCGCGGGGTCGCGGTGCCACGGAATCCTAAAAACGTCCATAATAATGTAACAGGTTGCACCCACCGTGCCCATTACGAGCGCGAACCCGAGGCACAACGCAATGAACGTCGCCAATACTCTCAATCCGGATCCCATGGCAAGTTCTCCCCAGACAACGGGCGTTTCGCCGGCTACGCCTCGCCCTTCTTGCGCGTGGCCTTAAGCGCTTCGAGTTCCTTCTCGAGTTCTTCATCGCCCTCGAGTTTGGCAAACTCACTTTCGAGCGGAGGCTTCTTGCCAAAATTCACCAGGTCGGCCTCGGCCTCCATGCGCTCGATCCGGTTTTCGAACTGCTCGAAGCGCACCATCGCGCCCGACGTGTCAACCTTGCGGATGCCCTTCTCGGCGCGCTTGCGGTGTTGCGCATGCGTGTGACGCTGCACAAGGACCCGTTGCTTTTCCCGCGCCGTGTTGAGCTTGTCCTCGAGCTTCATTATATCACTCTGGTACTGCTCGACCACCGCGTCGCTTTGCGTCAACTCCTTCTCGAGGGCCGCTGCCCGTTCACCGTAGCGGCGCTTCTCGAGCAGCGCCTCGCGGGCGAGGTCGTCGCGGCCTTTGTCCACCGCCAACTGGGCCTTGTCGCCCCATGCCTCGGCGCGTTTCCGGGCTTCCTCGAGCGCCCGCTCGACCTTCTTCTTGGCGGCCATGGCGCCCGCACACGACGCCTTGATCTCGACGAGCGTGTCTTCCATCTCCTGAATCATCAGCTTCACGAGCTTTTCAGGATCCTCGGCCTTCTCGAGCATCGCATTGATATTCGAGCTGATTATGTCCCTAAGTCGCGTGAAGATTCCCATCGTACTTCCTCCTACTCTTAATTCTGCGCCCTGATTCAATTACATATACGGGCAACCACATATTCGACCTCTGACGCGCGCCTGATGGCTCACGCCGTATTCGTATCAACGCAACCGTTGTGCCAACTGCCTCGCATTCTGTAACGCACGCTATATGAAGGGCTTACAGGATGGCCGGCCCATCCATTGAACG
>Ga0180437_10008244_pt1 | contig 13297 bp, 5 predicted proteins | sample SS_ome_4_FD_132410 | JGI IMG/M metagenome (GOLD analysis project Ga0180437, IMG submission 132410) | Hypersaline lake sediment archaeal communities from the Salton Sea, California, USA - SS_3_D_1 metaG | ecosystem: Environmental > Aquatic > Non-marine Saline and Alkaline > Hypersaline > Sediment...
CTCCAGAAGTTTCTAAACAATTCTTATTAACTCCTCAAAGTGTTAAAGATGAACAACAAACAAAACTCACCGAATTACAAACAAAAATTGATGAAAAAATTGCAGAAAATGAAGCTTTTAAACAATCTGCAATTGACAAATTTAAAAGACAAGAACAACGTTATGATGAGCGTAAAGATGATTTAAAAAAAAGGTTAGATAGAGGTAAAATTACTAAAGAAAAATATGAAGAATATTTAGCTAGAGCTAAAATAGATATTAAAGAAGATGAAGATGATATGGAAGAGAAAGTAGAATATCGTGACGCTTATAATCAAAAATTAAAAGAAGCTAAATCTAAAATTAATATTAACGTCACCCCTGAATGGAAATACATTCATGATGATGCATATACTTATGCCGATTATATAAGAAATAAAGAAGCATATCGTAATGAGTTATCACAAGCTAAATATGAACAGAAAATTAATTTAGAAAAATTACAAAATTTAGGATATGAAAAACAACCAACAGTTGTATATAGAGTTGATCCTATAACTAATAAACCATTAACACAAAAAGCACCAGTTAGTTATTATAATCCAACAACAGGAGATTGGGTTAAAGTTTCAGAAATTGATATAAAAGCAAAAACTACAAAACCAACCACAGATTTGTATCAAAAATCGGCAGAGGTATCTGTACCATTTACATATGCTGGAAAAACTTATTATACAACACAAATTTCTGATGTATATAAAACAGCAAAACCAGGTGTTTTTACAACTGAATATGAAGGAGCCCCAATTGGTTTAGGACAAATAGATATTTCTAGTCCATATACACAAAGAGTTGCTGGGTTAAAAAAATTATATGTTGAAGATTTAACAACACCAACAGGTGAAAGAGTAAAAAGAATCACCGATGTTCCAAAAGCTGAAATAACATCTGAACAAGTTGTACCTTTTACTACAAAAATCACATTAGAACAAAAAGATTTAGCTGGGAATATAACAACTAAAACTGAAGATACAGAAGTTTATTACAATCCAGAAAAAGATACATATGTTACAAAATATGGTGAAGTTGAATTTGCTGAACCGGAAAAAGAAGAACAAAAAACAGAAGAAAGTAAAAAGGCTAAAGAGGATGAATTAAAATATTATTTAGATGTTTTAAAATATGAAGATGCTAAAAAATTAAATATGCCGGAAAGTAAAACTCAAGCGTTTATTAGTAATTTAGGAGATTATGTAGCAGATGCAAGTAATATTATACCAGGATCAGAAGTTGGTCTTCCAGTAGAAAATGTTCCTGAAGGCGGAGGAATACTAGCTACAGAATTTGCTTCAACTACTAAAAAAAGAGAAGAAAGCTTAAAAGAATTAGAACAAAGAGAAACATTATTTGGATCAAAATTTTTAAAGAATGTTGCAGATTTTGGAGTTGAAGCTTATAAAGTTCCTAGAGGTGCATTCAAAGCATTTTTTACTGAAGCTGTTCCAACAGTTTTTGGAGCTGGTTTATATGGAGCAAAATACGTAGGAACTGAATACGCTTTACCTGTAGCTAGAAGAGCTTCAACTGGAGCTAGTGGTGGAATATATCTTGGTGAAAAATATGTGGCAAAACCTATCATGAAAACTGGATCAGAATATATAGAAGCTTTAAAATATTTAACAGGAGAAACTAAAGAAAAGGTAACACCAATAATTGTACAAAAAGGTGCAGATATTTATGAAACTGGAAAAGATATAACAAAAATTGGAGCAGGCGCTATAAAATATGTTGGTGAACCTGTAATTAAAACTGGGGCTGGTATTATTACAAGTGGTATTGAAACAATTTCAGAAGGTGGACAAGCCTTAAGATATTTAACTGGAGAAGCAAGAAAAAAAGCTGCTCCAATTGTAATTCAAAAAGGTACAGATATATATGAAACTGGTAAAGACATAGCTAAAACCGGGGCTGAAACATTAATAGGTGCAGGGATGGTGTTAGGATATGCAGGTGAAGAAATAACAAAAAGAACTGCTCCAATAGTTGTACAAAAAGGTGTAGATATATATGAAACTGGTAAAGGTATTGTTACAACTGGAGCTAAAACAATTTCAGAAGGTGGACAAGCTTTAGGATATTTAACTGGAGAAGCAAGAAAAAAAACTGCCCCAATTGTAATTCAAAAAGGTACAGATATATATGAAACTGGTAAAGACATAGCTAAAACTGGAGCTGAAACATTAATAGGTGCAGGGATGGTGTTAGGATATGTTGGAGATGAAGCCACTAAAAGAGTTGTGCCTATAGTGGTAGAAAAAACAAAACCATTAATTGATTATGGAGCTAAAGCACTAGAAATACCTAAAGGTGCTGGAGAAGCATTTTTTACTGAAGCTGTTCCAACTGTAGGATTAGGAATTGCTGGTGGAGGAAAATGGTTATTAGATAAATGGACATTTGAAGTATTACCAAAAGGTATGAAAGAAATTGAACCATACATTGGTTCAACTGATTTAGGAGCATATTGGTTAAGTTCAATGGAACAAGGAAGGATTGACAGATTAATACGTGAAGAAAAAGATAGAATATTTGGTACTGAAAAAAGTGAAAATTTAAATAAAGCATATGAAGCTGTTACTGGAATTATAGAAGGAGGAGGAAGCAAAGAAGCTGTAACAAGTGAATTAATTAAATATGGATATAATAGTATTGATGAATTTAATGCCGATATAGAAGAACAACAAAAATTTGTAGCATTAACAGAAACTAGAACATCTCCAAAGAAAATCTTTCAAGAAAAAGTAGAAAAAGGAGAAACAACAAAACTAGAAACATTGAGTGGTGATGTATTTTATGGATTAAAACCATTAACTGTTCCATTGGTTGGTGGAGCTTTAAGTCTAACACCATTAGCGCCTATAGGAACAGGAATACTTGTTGGATATGGTGGATCAGAAGTTGGAAAAGGTGTAGAAAAACTAACTGGAAAATATAAATCTCCAGGAACTATTTTACAAGGAGCTATTGAAACAGCAATTGGTACATCTTTTATTGTTGGTCCATTAGCTGGAGGATATATAAAATCAGGTGCTGGAAAAGTTGCAAAAAGCATATTTGGAACTGGAAAAGCCGCAAAAGCTACACAAGCTGCATATTTATCAAGACCACAAGCAGCAGTAAAAAGTTTAATAGGAGGAGGAGTGGCTGGTGGATTAGTAGGTACGGGTGTTGGTATATCTACATATAAAGATACAAAAGATATAGAAAGATCAATAAGAGCTGGAGTAGTATCTGGAGCTATTGTAGGTACTGGATATTCAGCAGTATTATATCCTAAACTAATGTCATATGGTGCATTAACAGAACAACAAAAAATATTAGTTAGCACAAAATATAAAGAACCTTATTATCAAAGAGCTTTACAAAGAAATCGTGCATTTGTTGGATATCAAACAGATATAACAAGAAGAGGTTTATTCAAAGATTATACAGTCTTTACTTCTAGTAAACCTGGAAGCAAAGCAAATGTTGATAGATTTGTTAATGAACTAGTAAAATTAGGAAGAAGCCCTGCTACAGCTAGAAAATTATTAACAACATATTATAAGCCTTATGAGTATAGAAATATAAATATTGCAGAACCATCACCAGACACAATAACAAAATCAAAAGAAATTGCCACCTATAATATTGGAGGAAAAGGATTAAAGGCATTGACAGGAGAAAAGCCATTAGATTTATTATATGTAGATAAAGCTGCAAGTTATGAGTTAAAATTATCAAAAACATTTTCTAGACCAGATGTTATTGTTCCAAAAAATATAAAAGAATTTGTAATAGGTGTAGACGATGTTCCACAAAGTGTATTAAATGCTAATATATTAATTCCAAAAACTCAAGTTGGTACACAACTTTTAATAGGTAAAGCTGGTGAAACAAAGTTTATAGGATTATCAACTAATAAACCATATTCGACAGATGTTATACAAAAAAATGTCAATAAAATAACTCAAGATATGGCTAGAAGATTTTATAAAGATAAAGTTGGATTTTCAGTCATAACAGGAGATACTAAAACAGAGTCAGCCAGAAGAGTTGAATATTTATCAGAACTAACAAAAGGAGGAAAAACACATTCATATATTGTAAGAGCCTCTGAACAAAAAATTGTATCATATACAAAATTACCATCACAAACTCCAAAAATAAAACCTCCAAAAATAAAAGATGGTACTATAACGTTAAAACAACAAAAAATACCTGAAGAATATATTATTGTATCTAAATCTAAATTATATGATAATGCATTAACATCAGAGAAAAGAATATCTCAATTTTTATTAGGAAAAGAACAAAGTATAGGATTTAGTGTTCCAAAAGAATATACTTTTATAGGAAAACAAACATTAAGTTCTGTTGAATCTGTTAATAAAGTACAATATATAGATAATACAAATATGTTAAGATTATTATCTAATGCTGGCATAGATACAAATAAAGAATATATCCGATTATTCAAAAGAGGAACAGTTGTTGGTGGTTTTACAGACACAAAAACATTAAAAGAAATATATGGTTTACAAGTATCTAAAACTAAAGCTAAAAAGGCTGTCGAAAAAACTATTGTTGAAAAAACTAAAGATCAAATAAAATCTTATTATAAAAAGGGAGGACAAATTAAAGATGCTGGAAAAGGAATAGTGTCAACAACTAAAACAAAGATAGTTGATAGTTCAAAAAATAAATTAAAACAAATAATAAAAGATATAGGATACTATAAAGACAAATATAAAAACTTACAATTACAAAGATTTGTTCCTGAAGCACCAGCACCAACACAAACATATAAAAGAATACCTACAATAACTCCACAAATTAAAAGTTTGCCGACAGATTTTTTAGCAATACTTGGATCAATATCATTTCAAGAAAGTGTTCTTGGTCTAAAATTATTAAATAGACAAGATGAATTATCATTGAAAAAAACATTACAAGATGTTATACAAGATACACAACAATCACAAAGAACAGAACAAGCACAAGATCAAGCACAAGATCAGGCGACCGTTACAAAATCAGCAAGTAGTTTTAGTGGAACAACATCTTCACCACCTACACCAACACCAGAACCAGAACCAGAGCCTCCTATTCCACCAGAACCAGAACCACCAAAGCCTCCTAAAATTAGAATACCAAGAGTACCTGTGGGTTTCTTTCCATGGTTTGACGCCGAACGTAAAAAGGCTGTAGGAGCTAAAAAGAAAAAGAAAAGTATATTTGCTCTAACACCAGACTTTACGGCTAGAGCATTAGGAATAACGCCACAAAAATTAAAGAAAGAAGCCGCTGTGAAAGAAGCAAAGAAAGTTAAAACTGGTGTAGAAATAAGAACTGGCGTAGAAATAGTAGATGAATTAGACAAATTCTAATTGTATAAATAATTTTTTTCTTTTAATTCTTTATTATCTAACTTCTTTTCAACTTCTTTTAAAGTGTTCAATAACTTTTGTTTATGTTCATATGTATGACGCAAATTTAATCTGGCTTTAGTTAATTTTTTATCAGCTTCTTTAATTTGATACATAAGAAAATCTACTCTCATTTGATAATCATCTAATGTAGATTTTGCTTTCACCATAATCAAAAAAGAATTTTAATCTTTAAAAGAATTATTATATAATATATTAAAAAAATGTTGTCCTTCGCGAGTGAATCCGTCATAGTCCAAACTATACAAATGTTTTTATAGTTTAAGATCATAGAATTTGTAAGACACGTGGGTGGTTTCCTTACACACAGTATCTTACGCATTCTTTTTCTTGAACACTATTATCTTACGCACAAGTATCAAACTCTTATTCTATATAAATCTTTTAATATAAATGGGAGAGGTTTCCCACACCTCTCCCGTCCTAGGATAAACCCAACATCCAAACGATATCTTATTTGGCAAATTGGGGTTCTTCTCGCCAATGCTTTTGCCAGATACTTCCGAAGATATGAAGCACACCCTTGCGGGAAACATTGACTAGTTATGGATCAGCCTCTTTGCCAAAGAGCCCCAAACCTGATCCAATGCGCCGTACCGGATTTGAACCGGTATCAGATGAGTGGAAGTCACCTATCCTAGCCATTAGACGAACGACGCTTTATGGTCCTCCCGTCCGTGATTTCAACGGAATCTTTCGGTTCTATAAAATAAAAGAACTATATTTCTCAGACAAGGTTAATGAAGTTTTTGTTTTAATCAACTTTCTAGGAATTAGATATTTGGTATTATCATCTGTAACAATAAATAAAAAATCTATATCATTGCTTACAGTTTTTTGCGAATAAAATTTTCCCATTGAATGTGTTTTTGTTCTTAATTCTATGGCAAATCTTCCTGAAGACTGTTTATAATATGTTGTCTTTACTTGAATTTTTTTAAAACCATTCATATCCACAACTAAGTCATAATCCTGACTATCGGTTAATGGAACACATACTGTTATGCCTTTTGAAGCAAAATAACCTATTGCTAATCCAATACCAACATCTCCTTGTTTTTTGGAGTTTTTTTGTTCTTTTAACATATTTATAAATGGAAGCTTCCATTTATATTATTTTTTACAGCCGACTGCTCTAATATTGAGCTACGGGCGGAATGAGTCTGCGAGGAATTGAACCTCGTCTACATCCGCTTCAGGGATGTGTGCACCCGTTACACTTCAAACTCAAATGAAGGTCAACCGAGTGGCACGTTCCACACGGTATGTCTGGCGGGATTCCGGTGCACCCAAACGTACACTTGCGTCCCTGACCTTCAATGGAGATACGAGGAATTGAACCTCGATCTTTCGGTCTGGAGCCGAATATAATAAACCGTTATACTATATCTCCTAGAGGATAGAGGTAGGCGGATTCGAACCGCCGTTAATCGGTTCAAAGCCGATTCGCCTTTGGCCGCTAGGCAATACCTCTGAAGCTCTCGACACGATTTGAACGTGCAAACTTCGGGTCGAAACCGAAGATTATATCCAGTTTAATTACGAGAGCAGATGGACCAGCCCGGTTCTGCCCCGGGACCTCCCGCTTGCAAAGCGGGTGTGCATCTAATACAACCACTGGCCCAATAAGCGGTCAGGGACTCGAACCCCGACTCCTGCCGTGTAAAGGCAGTATCCTAACCTTTAGATGAACCGCTTGATGGCGCTACTAGAATTCGAATCTAGATTACGTGATCCCAAATCACGGGTAATTACCAAGTTATACTATAGCACCAACGCTTCTGCGGGGATTCTAACCCCGGTCTGTCGGTAGAAAGCCGACCATTCTTGTACCCTAAACTACAGAAGCTGTTAACGCCTCCAGCACGATTTGAACGTACATATCCGAAGAAACCTGTTTTCAAGACAGGCGGGCTACCATTACCCAATGGAGGCAAAGCCTCTATCCGGATTTTCACCGAAGTCTTTTGCTTACAAGGCAAACATTCTAAATAGCTAAACTATAGAGGCAACGCCTTCGGAAGGATTCAAACCTCCAATCTACTCCTTAACGGGGAGGGGCAATATCTGATTATGCTACGAAGGCAACGTCAGGTAAAGGATTCGAACCTTTGTGTCCCTAGGAACACGAGTTAGCAACTCTCTGCGATAAACCACTACGCGAACCTGACAAATTTATGCTACACCAGTCCATCATACTCACGTCCATAGAAAAGTACTCATAAAAATTTGTAAGTGAAGAAGATATGTGTTGGGTATAGATCAAAACCATACATCGCACGAAAAGAAAAATCGTGTATCTTAAAAAGAGTTAGAAGACCAACAATCAACAGCCCGGATAATTACTTTCGGACTCTGATGTGGCTCCACCTACAACTGTCCCTTGCCATCGCACGGTCTGTGTAGATTCAAAAACCATAACAAATTCAGATTAATAATCTTTATAAGTTTTTCTATATATTTATGCGGGAAATAGGATTCGAACCTATGCAGCTCAATAGAGCCCGAGTTCTAAGCCCGGTGCGTTTGCCACTCCGCCATTCCCGCATGTCTCTGCTGGGAGTTGCACCCAATCTACTTCCACTTCAGGGAAGCGTGCACCTGTTACACTTCAGAGACTTATAGGGCCGAAGGGATTTGAACCCTCAACCTCCCGCGCATCGGACGGACGCCATACCTGATTAGGCCACGGCCCTAATCAAATTTGATTACCATACAAACTTTATAACTCTTATCATAATGTTTATAAATACTATACATTTAATATAAAGATGACAAGATACGTAGTTGGAGATATCCATGCAAACTATGAAGCGCTTAAAGAAGTTTTTGAAAAATCAGAGTTTGATTATGAAAATGATTTCTTAATTATAATCGGAGATGTAGTCGACGGATATTGTGGAGCGTATGAAGTTGTTGAAGAATTAATTAAAGTTAAAAATAAAGTATTTATCATTGGCAATCATGATAAATGGTTTATGGATCATATTGCAAATGGATGGTCTGAATGGATTTGGAGATCACAAGGTGGAGACAATACGATTAAATCGTATGAACATAATGGATACAATTATAAAAAAATGCCACAATCACATAAAGATTTTTTTAACAGTGGAGTATATTGGTATGAAATAGATGATATGATATTTGTCCATGGTGGTTTTAATTATCCTGGTCATCCAAAAGATTCGCCAGTAGACACATTAATCTGGGATAGGAGTTTATTAATGCGTGCAAGGAATAGATTAAAGATTAAAGAATGGAAAAAAGTTTTCATAGGACATACTACTACAGAAAATGAAGGAGCTGAACCTTTAATATTTCAAGGTAAAGATGCGGCAAAGGTTATACAAATTGATTGCGGTGCCGGATGGATGGGCAGATTATGTTTATACAATATTGATACTGACGAATACTTTTTAAGTGATTTCGCAAATCCTATTAATAGACATAAATTTGATGAAAAAAAGAAATGAAAATATTAATTTTACTTAAAACTTGGGTTGGTGGCCCGGCGACATATGTTAAAGAAGTTAAAAGAGAACTTGAAAATCTTGGGCATGAAGTAACTGTAATAACCAGGGAAGAATGTCTTGGGATAAACTCATTAGCTAAATCCATATTTGCTATAAGAAAAACTGCTAAAGCCGATGATTATGATATAATTTATACAAAAGATTGGAGTTTAGCTTTTCCATTATTGTTTCCTTATCCAATATTAAAAGACAAACATTATTGTGGGTTTGGCGGATTACAACCAGGAAAAGCCAAACACTTACAAAAGCTAACGTATGCAATGATGCCAAACAGAATAATTTGTTATGGCGATCCTGTTAAAAATGAATATCCAAACGCTCACCAAATATTTAATGGAGTTAACACAGAAAGATTTAAACCAATGCCAGAAATAGAAAGAATCCCAAACAGTGTTGGATTTGTTAATTGCCCAGAAGATCAATGGAATTTTGGAATTGTTAAAGAAGCTGTAGAAAAAACAGGTAAAAAGTTTATGAATATCTGGGGGGTTCCTAATGAGGATATGCCAAAGTTTTATAATCAAATTGAAACATTCATAAGTTATCCTCCAGAATACACTGGATTTAATTTATGTTGGTTAGAAGCAATGGCATGCGGTGTTCCTAAAATAATTGGCACAAATTCCGGAATTGGATGCCGATTACCCATCTCGAAGATACAAGACTTTATAAACATCGAAGATTCTATAAATAATGTAACTGAAAAAGATTACGCAAAAATGGTGGGCGATTTCACGTGGAAAGCGCATACAAAAAAGTTAATAGATTTATGGCAGCAAAAAAGAAACAAAAACAAATGAAAGAAACTATTCTTATTCTCGGAGCAGACGGATATATAGGATGGTCTGCTATGTTATATTTTGGTGTACGAAATAATGGAAGAGTTGTAGGTGTTGATAATTATAGTAAAAGAAAACAGATGAAAGAAATTAAATCTGAAAGTCTAATCCCTATTGAATCTATGAATACTCGTATAAAATCATACGAAAAAATGTTTAATAAAAATAATTTAGACTTTCACGAATTTGATATCACCGACGCTAAACTTCTTGGAAAATTGTTGAAAACATTAAAACCAACCGTCATATTTAATTTTGCTCAAATGCCATCTGCACCATATTCAATGTTAGATTTAGATCATGCTGTATGGACTACAAAGAATAATGTTATAGGAAATTTAAATTTATTATGGCTTATGAAAGAGCATTGTCCAAATGCTCATCTGATCAAGATGGGGACAATGGGTGAATACGGAACGCCTAATATTGATATCCCTGAAGGTTTTTTTGAGATTGATTATAATGGACGTAAGGATAATTTACCGTTCCCTAAACAAGCCGGATCATTTTATCATTGGGCTAAAGTGTTTGAAACACAACATACAAATTTTGCTAGTAAAATCTGGGGATTGAGAGCAACCGATTTGATGCAAGGTGTAGTTTATGGTGTTACAACTGAAGAAAGTAAAATGAGTAACGAAGTATCAAATAGTTTCTATTACGATGGAATATTTGGTACAGCCATAAACAGATTTGTTAGTCAAGCAATATGTGGTAGTCCTATTACACCTTTTGGAAAAGGTAAACAAACTAGAGGATTCTTAAATATTAAAGATTCAATGCAATGTTTTGAATTGTACGTAATGAATCCACCAAAGAAAGGTGAGTATAGAGTATTTAATCAATTGGTTGAACAACATCGTACTGTTAATACATTAGCAAAAATGGTTAAAAGAATAGCCAAAAAGAAAGGATATAACGCTACAATAAAAAATATTAAGAACCCAAGACTTGAGAGTGAAGATCATTATTACAATGCAATCACTAGTAAATTAGAAGGACTTGGATTAAAACCGTGTAATTTTGAAGAAGAAATTGAAAGAATGTTTGATGATTTAGAACCGTATAAAGACAAGTTTGACAAGAAAACTTTAACACCTAAAGTAAAATGGAAATAGTCCAACTATAGTAAAGTTTATCAAGTTTGTTTATCTCTAAATACTATGAAAATGAGGCTGATATTAGCAACATTAATATTTTTAACATTAATAGGGATAGCGAGTGCTGAAGTTGTCGTTGGTTATGATTTTTCTAATCCATCACAAAAAGTAGTTATTGATATTCCTGAAGCTAGTGTAAATTATTCTGTTTTAAATGTAAACAATAGTTTATATTGGAATGGTTATCCATGGTCAAATACAAGATGGTTAAATATTGATGGATCAAACGCTAATACTGATGTTGATATAGGCTTCAATGATTTTTATGCAGATAGAGGTTTTTTTAATACAACATTAATTATAGATTCTGACAATACTGGAGAATCAACATTAGTTCTTTATAGTGATAATAATAATTATTCATGCATAAATTTAACTGAAGGTGGCAATTTAGGATTTCAAATATGCAATGACGGTTCAGGTATAAATAGATTTGTTATATCAAACTTGTATAATGCTTATGAATATATAATAATTGACCGTGATGATGGAGATATTACACTAAATAATGATAGTATAATAGAAGGAGATTTAATAGTTGCAAATAATGTGACAGCAAAAAATGCAACGTTTGAATATGTTAATATCACTGAAGATTTGTATGTTAAGAATTCAACTATATATCTTGGAAATGTATCAATATCTTCTGTTGAATATCCTGGAGGTGTAAAGGTTGTAACTTTTGGAGATTCATTTGTTAATGCCACAGGTTATTATGGTGATGGTGGATTTCTTGACAATATTTCATTTGTTAATGGTACAATTATTGCAATAGCTTATAATGGTACAGCCTTCTGGGGTGGAAACTTTACTGGTGAAAATTTTTCTGGAAACTTTTTTGATTTTAATACTTCTTTTACTGATGGACATATGGAAGGAAGATTACATTGGGATGATGATGAAGGAACTTTAGAGGTTGGGATGAAAGGAGGTGAAGTAAAACTTCAAATTGGACTTGAACAATTATTACATGCAAGAAATAATGAAAGCTTTGATATACATAATTGTCAACCTGTTTATGTTTCTGGCGCTACAGGAAATAATCCATATATAATGTTATCAGGATATGATAAAAGTTTTAGAGCAGCTCAAGGAACAGTAGGACTTGCCACTGAAAATATATCATCCGGGAGATTAGGTTATGTTAATACTTACGGATATGTAAGAGATTGTGATACTTCGTCCTGGCCAGCGGGGACAGCATTATATTTAGGAGAAAATGGAACATTACAAAATACTGTACCAACTGCTCCAAACGCTTCAGTGTTTATTGGTATTGTTTTAAGACAACATGCTAATGAAGGAATCATTCTTAATCTTGTAAAACCTTTACCTTTGCTTGAAGATTTGAGCAATGTTTATGGAACCGGTAACCAAACAGAACAAGTAATAATGTATAACAATTCAACCCAAAGATGGGAAGTTACATTTCCTTATATTCGTAAATATTCTAGTGGAAATTTTACTGGAAGTCTGTACACTTATAATTCTAATAGTAGTCAATCTGATTCAAACTCATTGTTTCAGGTCATAAGCGATACAAGGGGAACACCACAATTTCAAGTTCAAGACGGTGGCCCAGAACAAGCAAGTTTTATTGCTAGAAGCTTTATGATAGTTAATCAAAATAATAGTTTATTAAATTCAAGTCAGAACAATATTTGTAGCGAATGGGGTTTTACTGAAATTGATTGTAACACTTCTACTACTGGCGCAGATTTTGGTGTAACAGATGATGCTGAGATTAAAGGTTTAGTTTATACAAAAAAAGGATTTAGATCTTACAACGATCAACCATCTGCTTACTTCGTTGGAAGTAAAAATATAACCACTGTTTATTCTGGATATAATGGTATTTATAATTCAACAACAAATTATTTTTGTGACTATGAATTTGACAATTTTTCACCATTGGATGGATGGATAAATATTGTTGAAGAAAATTCTACTAATGAAGGTGCTTGGGCTAATATTAATAGTGTTATAAATTCTAGTTGCGTTGAACTTGTTAATAATCCAAGCTGGACAGAATCATTTGTAAATTATTCGTGGAGAGCTGTTAATGATCCAGAATTAATCTTCCTTCACGATGGTTTTGGAAAATATTATATTGGTGATAGTCCAAGAGCAGGCTTCGAATTTAATGCTGGGAATGGTACTGGAATATATAGTGTTGTTATTGATGATACTGTCGGTGCTAATAGTCATCGTGCTTTTCAAATTGAACAAGATATGAATGGTTATTCAACTATTGCTCAAACGATTTTTATGACTTCATCAAAACAATTAGTTAA
>Ga0180437_10008248_pt1 | contig 13290 bp, 11 predicted proteins | sample SS_ome_4_FD_132410 | JGI IMG/M metagenome (GOLD analysis project Ga0180437, IMG submission 132410) | Hypersaline lake sediment archaeal communities from the Salton Sea, California, USA - SS_3_D_1 metaG | ecosystem: Environmental > Aquatic > Non-marine Saline and Alkaline > Hypersaline >...
CAGATGACATGACCTCGCCTCACCACCTCAGTGCAGCGACGCCGATGCCACGGCGCATCGTCTCAACCTCCAGGATGTCCTCCGGATGTACGTTCGCCAAATTGACCCCTGGCCCAAAACGGCGTGCCAACCAGGACCGGGTGGCATGCTGATCGCAACGACGAATGCCAGAGATCCAGGGGCCAGGCACCTCAAAGATCAGCTTGTCCACAGGCACACCCCTCGTGATCTCTTCGATCAATGCCTCGTTCAGATCAGAGCCAAACAACTCGGCCGCCTCCACGAAAACCTTCCAGGCGCCGGCCTCAAGGCAACGTTGTATATCGGCGATCAGCTCTGCCGGTAAAGTACCTTCTACCTTGCTGCCGACCTCACCGAGCACTTCCAATCCGAATTCCTCACGGGCCAGACGAATCAGATCCGTCTTTTCGCGGGGGGTGAGTTCAATAACGTTATCGGACACTTCGATCCATCGGTAGCCGACGTCACGAGCAGCCGCCAAATAGATCTCCGTCTGACCGTGGTAGACAGCATACTCCAGGAATTGGCCACCGGGGAAAGGGATGACTTGATGCTGCTGATAGATATCGATCTTTTTCCGCAAGAGTTCAGCCGTCAAGAGACGAGAGATACCCACAGCGATCTTGGCCAAATCAATATATTCGGCGCCGATTTCCAGACAGTCGGCCTGAGCGGCAGGCCCCAGGCCCCAATCAATGAGCATCGTCAGCCCAGCCTGCCGGGGTTTGGCAGGTCGATCAGGGATCGTCACCTGGTCAAAGGCTTTTATCGTATCCATCGATCATCACTCCTTTTATGTCATGTGCTACTTGAAAGATTGGGCACTCCCCTCAAAACTGGCGCACAGCCTCTTCGGTGTCATATAGTTATGTAAAACTAATAGTCTGACCAGGACTAGGTGGGGCGTCCTCATCTTCGCTTGCAACCAGAGCCGCCAGAAGCCTGGCCGCGCGATACTGGTTAAACACTCCGCAGACACACGGTCTAGCCAGCTCGGCCGCCGCATTCTCTACGCTCAACTTCCCACGACGGACATCCTTTACCATCTTGTGCACCAGGCCCGCCGCTACCATACCATGGCCACACATAGTCGTGATCTGTAGCGTGCGCTCTCCCGGCAATCTATCCGTCTGGCCCCAGATTCCCAGGGAGTACTCGATCGTGTGTTGGCCTAGGCCGGCGCGTCCTGCGCACCGCTTGGTGGTATCGACCAACCCCGAAACCACGACCGACATCCCAAGATCGGCCGCCTTCAGGTCACGCAACACAGCTGCCACCTCATCTTCCGATGTAAAGACAGCGTGCACGATCGACACATCCTGGATACCCTCGACCAGATCGTCGACCGTGGCCGTAAAGCTGTTGCCTGTTTTCATATCGCCATAGTTGATCGGGTCATGAGTCAAGGCAATGTCGAGAAATTTCCTCAACTTTTCGGCTGAGCCCTTCTCATTGATTCCTTTGGCCGACATGGCAAAGACAACCCAGTCGTCAGTCAGGTTTTCCGGATTCCCCAGCCGATGCAAAGTGTGGGACATCACTCACCCTCCGCTCCAAAGTCATAGGCAGGCTGACCAAGACCCATGTTGTTCTTGCCATTGGGCGACGGACTCAAGCCCTCCGCCCGCAGCATGTCTAGCATCGGCACGCTCCCATCCGGCTCTACCAACTGCGTGACATTAAGGCTGAAAACGGTATCGAGTTCCCTGGAGATTGCCTGGAGATCCTTCAGCAGAACGAGGGCAGCGGTCTGTTCGATCTCGAATTCGACGATGGCCGATAACACACGTTCGTCCAAGACTTCCGGCAGGATCGTCCCTCTGATACGATCTTTTAGCAGATGCGTGACCGGGTTCTGGGGTTCAAACTGAATGCCGTGAGCGGCGCACGTCTTTGTCACTTTTTCTACGTCGCGGAAGGAGGCAGACAGTCCAGGCCGCCCAAGCTCGACGGCGATGCCGATCTGGCCACGCTTGAACCGGCCAGTCACATCGTTGGTCTTCATCTCCTCGGTACCTCTACCTGGGATGCGCGTCTCCTTGTGGATAAGCAACGGGTTGCTGAACACAGCCCGTAGAGTCCGTGGCCACGATAGTTCTACACGTTGCAGGGCGCCCGACGGACACACATCTGCCCGGTAGCAGACCTCGCATTCCACACACAGGTCCTGGTCAATCACCACCTGCTTTGTAGGGCGCTCAAATCTGATGGCGCCCACCGGGCAGACCGGCAGGCATTTCAAGCAGCGCTCGCAGGTTGCGGGATCGATCACCATGTCTCGTACTCTCCTCAAGATTGAAAGTCGTTGAAACGGATGTACCAACTGCCTCAGAATGACCTGGCGGAGCACCGACGCCTTTTCTTGAGCGTCTCGGGTACGAACAGAGCAAAGATCATGCCTGCGATCAACCCGACCCCAGTCATCATCCACGTTGCTGGCTGCAGCATGACGAGATCGGCGACGCTGCCCACGATGAGCGGGGCACCGCAACGTCCCGCATCACCGATTAGCCGCCACACACCAAGAAACTCACCCTGTAACTCCTGCGGCGCGAGATCTGCACCCAACGTCATCATGCACCCGGAGCCGATCCCGCTGCCAAAGCCAATCACGGCAGAGATGAACAACAAGCTCGAAAAGTCTCCCGTGAGCGGCACAAGGGACATTCCAATAGCTTGAATGACAAAGCTGGGGACAATCGCGCACTTGCGGCCCAAGCGGTCCATAATCAAACCCGCGGGGTAAAAAAGCGACATGTCGATGGCCGACGAGATGCTGACGACATAGCCAATTGCCTGTACATCGAGGCCGATCACATCGGCAGCATACAAAGGAATGATGGCTTTCCGTCCGGCACGGATCATCTGTGCCAAGAGCTGGCCTGTCCCGGCGGATGCCAGTACAGGATAATGCGCCCTCAGAGTCGACAGGAGATAGTTGCCTTTCGATCTCGATGCCACTGAACCTCTCTGCGGACGGGTCTCCATGTCCCGCATAAAAATCGCGATGACGATCAGGGCGACGGCACACGCGCCGCCAGATAGGAGAAACGGGCCCTGCAGTCCATACGCTGTCGCCACTGTCCCTCCAACCACGGGACCAGCAAACCCCCCTATCCGGAATACGCCACCCCATACTGCCATTGCCCTGCCGCGGCTGGCGACGGTGACTGCATCGACCATATAGGCGTGCCGGGAGACATTGTAGAACGCTCTACCAAACCCGGCGAGCAGCCGCCACACAAGCACCTCGGAAATATGTCCTGCCCAGAAAAGCATGACCGTCGACAGTACGGCACAACCTATTCCCAGCAACATGGTGCCTTTCTTACCCACCCGTCGTATAAGCATGCCAGCGGGCACATCGCCGAGCAGCATGCCAAATCCTTCACCAGCAAGCACCAGCCCGACCAGCCCGTAGGAAACGCCAAAGTCCCGAGCGTAGATTGGCAGGACGGGGACCAGCATGCCCTCGGAGACGGCGAACATGAGAGCGGGCAGGTAATAGGGCAGGATCAATGGGTCACGCAAAATCCTGCGCAAGCGACTTGAACCAGACATCAGATTCATCCCTTATCGACCACCACTTGAATGCGACGGCCAAATTGAGCCCGGACACGGAGTGTCCCGTGCGGAATGGCCTGTGTGGATGATTCATTACAGCCAATCGGGAGCCACCACCCTGCCCTCTACCCCTTGTTCGCTGAGAAAACCTTGCCCGGCCGGTGTGGTGAGCAGCCGGCCGCCGCGCCCCACCACTTTTCCCTCCTGCACGATCACCTGCCCGTTGGCGACAACCCACTCCGCCCGGGTCGTCGTCCGATCCATCACGACAAGGTCTGCATCCGCGCCCGGCGCCAGATGGCCCTTGGTCTCCAGGCCGAGCATTCGGGCCGGATTGAGACATGCCTTGACGACAAAGTCTTCCAGCGAAAAGGCCCCAAAGCGTACCAGAGCGAGCCCTTGCTCTAGCGTGGTGTTGCGCGGGATAGCTCCACCGTCGGTGCTGAGAGCGGTGACGGCGAACGCGCCGTCCGTTTTGGCCACAGCAAGCGCAATCGCGGAAGCGGGAGAATTGACAGGGAAGCTGGCATAGACCTGGGTGCCACAGTGGCGATAGGTGTCCAGGCCTTCAGACGGTGGCAGCAGTATGGTTTCCTCGTCCCGTGAACCGTGAATACGAGCCCATCCTGCGGCGATGGCATCCTCCATGCCGGCCTCTGTCGCGGCATAGCCCCCTCTCTGCAGACAGGTCTTGGTGACGTTGCTCCTTGGAACGCCGTTTTCCATGACTGCGTTCGTTCCGTTGATGATGGCCAGGTACGATTCAGACCGGGCGCGCGGCGCTCGTGCCAGCGCCTTGAGCGCCCGGCTGGCCTCGATCAGCGGGTCGCCTGTCTTTTGGCCACGGCAATAAGAGTTGACGTGGGCGATGTGAAGTGGCAGTTGACCTGCCAACCCCACCAATTCCTCCAGGCCCTCGATGTTGCTGCCGGTTGCCGTCGTGCCAACGTGGACGGCACACCAACAGCGCTTCCGGTGAGCCACCTGGATCGTCCGTGCAGTCGCATCTGGCGTTAGCGGGTAGTGGCCGCCAACTATTTTCACCCCCAGCGCCCCATGGCTGAGCGCTCGATCCAGGACACGGTCCAGTTCCAACCGATCAGGGTTCCGATAGGACACCGTCTCGCCGGGTATCAGGGGATAGACAAAACCAACCGTCAGTCCCGTCCCGGCTTCCTGCAGGTCAGCGATCATCGCTTCGGGCCGCCCGGACATATCCAGCGCACAGGTCACTCCCGCCCTGGCCAGCATCCGGTGGCCTGCTGGCCTGCCGGAGATATGGACATGGGAATCAATCAGCCCGGGCAGCACCCATTTTCCGTCGGCATTCACCACCCGGCGCGCCCCTCCCTGGACCAGGTCCGGTGCCACGGCCGCTACCTCGCCACCCTCAATGGCCACATCAAACCGGCCACGCAAGCGGTTGGCCGGGTCAACCACACATCCTCCCGCGATCAGCAAATCGACCATGAACAGGTCACCTCCCACGCGCTGTTGAACCAACGTGTCTGCAGTGCTGAGACAAGGCGGCTTGTCACCCGTTCACAGATGGCAAGAGCGAGCCGCCTTGGGGCAACACGATCACTTTAGCCGCCGAACCTACTCTATTGAAGGCTGCCTCAAGGGCGGCCGCCAAATCATCAAAGGGCACCATGCCGCAGTGACGAACCAGTTCAGCCGGAAGTCGAGAGACCAGATAGACTGTGGCACGCATCAACACCGAGGCAATGGCAGCCGCCTTGTGCCCTCCCAGCACGAACTCCTTCTGGATACGCCGCAGCAGGTCCTCGGGCGAGCCCGCCTCCATCACCCATGCTTCGAAAGTTCGATTGCCCAGGCCCTCCTTACACTCGGCCACCAGGACAATGATGCCCCCGGGCCGCACAGCGTACGCGCCATTGTCCAGCCCCTTCTGCGCCTGGTACAGGTTGACGTCCTTGGGGTAACCGCCCGGGCTGACCAAAACGATATCTGCCGCCTGTGGGATCGAAACCTTGCTGCGCCGTGCCACCATCTCACACCCCCGGCGGTGAGCGGCCGTCACCTCGCCCGCGACGGCCCCAACGATGCGATGGTGGCCGTCCACGACAACGTTGAGGATAAAATCTACCCCGAGCATAGCAACGCCCTCCTCGATATCAGCCCGGACCGGATTGCCCTCCAACCGACCGGCGGCTGCCTCAGGGCGCACCATCATGGCGTGATTGGCCTGCACCGTGGCCTTGGAAGCGCAGCCAGGAATGATCGCCTTGGCTCCGCCGGAATAGCCGACAAAGTAGTGCAGTTCCAGGTTGCCCAGGCAGACCCTCAAGTCGGCCTCGACGACCGGACGAAAGATATCAATCGGTGTACCGGCCGAGGTGGTTCCCACCCGAACGGTATCGGTTGGATCGTGGTTGATCGCCCGCACACGGCGATACACATCCGGCCCAACGGCCGCCTCCAACTCTGGTTCTGTCATGGCGCGATGCAGCCCCAGCGCCACGACGACCGTCACGTCCGCTTCGGACACGCCCGCTGCCGCCAGCTCGTCCAGCACGAGAGGCAGCAACCGCTCAGAGGGACAGGGACGGGTCAAATCGCTGGTGGCGATGACCACCTTCTGCCCGGACCGGGCCAGGTCGCGCAGGCGTGGGGCGCGGACCGGATGCGCCAGCGCCTCGCGCAGGAGCGCAGCCTCGTCCAGCACTTCCTCGCCTTTGTGCGGCAAGAAAATTCCCAGCAGATTGGAGGCCGGTATATCCACACACACCTGAGAATGACCAAAGGGCAGTTGCACAGTCGTCGTATTCATGCCACACCTAGATTTCTCCGCGAACCAATTTCCGCACGCGGTCTGCGATCTTTTTTTCGTCCACCATGATAAAATCTTCCATGTTCCGGGCAAACGGCGGGGGCACCGAAGGTGCGCATACGCGCTGAATCGGCGCGTCAATGTAGCCAAATGCTTTGTCGGCGATCTGGGCGACGACCTCGGCCGCGAAACCGCCGCGCTCCGGCGCTTCGTGCGTCACCACCAGCCGCGATGTCTTTTGCACCGATTGGACAATCGTGTCTATGTCCAGGGGGAACAGGGTTCGTGGATCGACCACCTCGACGCTAATGCCTTCTTGCTCCAGCAGTTCGGCAGCGCGCAACGCTTTGACCACCGCCATCGAAGTGGCAACGACGGTACAGTCAGTTCCCTCGCGTTTGACGTCGGCCACGCCAAAGGGAAGCGTGTATTCCCCCTCGGGCACCGGGCCCGTGGTGTTATAGAGTAGCTTCTGCTCGATGAACATGACCGGATCGTCGAGACGAATGGCCGTCTTGAGCAATCCTTTGGCATCGTAGGGCGTGGACGGCATGGCGACCAGCAGGCCCGGTATGTGCAAGAACCAGGCTTCCAGGCTCTGGGCATGCTGGGCGGCCGACGAGCGCCCTGGCCCACCCTGGGTGCGAATGACCAGTGGCACCTTGGCCTGTCCACCCGACATGTAGCGGATCTTGGCGGCCTGATTGGCGATCTGATCCATGGCCATGGTGACAAAGTCAATGTACATCAATTCCACCACCGGCCGCATGCCGGTGATAGCTGCCCCCACACCGGCGCCCACAAAGCCCTGTTCGCTGATGGGCGTCTGCAGAACGCGGTCGGTACCGAATTCGGGCGAAAGCCCCAGCGTGACCTTGTAGGCACTGCCAAAGGGATCGGCAATGTCCTCGCCCATGAGGAATACACGCTCGTCCCGGATCATTTCCTCACGCAAAGCTTCTTTAAGTGCGTCCCGATAGGTAATCTCTCTCATGACCGCTTCTCTCCCTGCAACGGATGGCCCAGATAATCAAAGTGAACGCAAAGATCGTCCAGGGCTTCTTCGGGGGCCGGGATGGGACTCGATTTGGCGAACTCGATAGCCGCAGCCAGTTCCGCTTCGACATCGGTCGCCATCTGGGCGTCTTTCTCTTCGGTCAGGTATCCCCACGCGCGGAGCTGCCGACCCAGTTTGAGAATCGCATCCCGCTTGTGCCAGGCCTGCCGCTCTTCCGCTGGCATATAGAGTGCGGGGTCGCCGACATAGTGACCCAGGAAGCGATACGTCTTGGCCTCGACAAAGCTGGGGCCGCCGCCTGCACGTGCATGATCCACGGCTTTCCTGACCGCGCGATAGACGGCGACGGCATCCATTCCATCCACACAGTCAGCCGGCATGTGATAGGTGGCCGCCCGGTGCTCCAGCTCGCACTGGTAGGCCGTCTTGTCCCAGGGGTGGGACAGCGCGTACAGATTGTTCTGGCAGACAAAGATGACCGGGATCTGCCACAGTGAGGCAAGGTTGAGAGCTTCGTGAAAGCCCCCCTCGGCAGTGGCCCCTTCGCCAAAGAAACAAACAGCCACTTGATCCGTGCCTCGCATTTTGATGGACAGACCAACGCCAGTTGAAATCGGCAGACCACCACTGACGATGCCATTGGCGCCGATGATCCCCTGGCTAAAGTCGGCGATGTGCATCGACCCACCTTTGCCTTTGCAGTAACCACTGGTGCGGCCGTACAGTTCGGCAAACATGTACTTGACGTCGCAACCTTTGGCAATGACATCCCCGTGGCCGCGATGGGTGCTGGTAATATAGTCGTCCCGGCGGAGGGCCGTGCAAGTGCCTACCGGCACGGCCTCCTGTCCCTGCGACAAGTGGAGAAAGCCGGCAATCTCACCCGCTTCAAAGTGCCTTTGGGCTGTGTTCTCAAAGGCACGGATCAGCCGCATGCGCCGGTACATGCCCAGCAGTTGTTCCCCGGTCAGATCTTGTGGAGGTCCTTCCCTGATCTCGTCGTTCATCACTCCTCCCTCAGCTAATTCACGGTTAACAGCAACCAAGGATCCTGAACCAATTGGACAACACGCTCCAGGAAGCGTGCCGCTGGTGCCCCGTCAATGACGCGGTGATCAAACGCCAGGCTCAGGATCATCATGGGCCGCACGGCCAGGGTGTCACTCTCGTCCACGACGACTGGCTTGCGCACCATACGTCCCACTCCCAGGATACAACACTCCGGCAGATTGATCACCGGCGTAAAACCTTCCACGCCCAACATCCCGAGGTTGGTAAGGGTAAAAGTGCCGCCGGTGAGGTCGTCGGGCAGGCTGTAGCCCGCACGGGCCGCCTCGATCAGCCGCGACCTGGCGACCGCAATCTGCGGAACCGTCAGCAGATCGGCATTGCGAATGACCGGCACCAGCAGACCCCGGTCTGTGTCCACAGCCAGACCAATGTGGATGCGGCCAAGGTATTCAATTTGCCCGTCGCCCATGCGCGCGTTGGCCTCCGGGTGTTCTCTCAGAGAAACGGCACAGATTTTGACCAGGATATCGTTGTACGACACCTGCAAACCCCGAGAGATGAACCGCTCGCGCAGGTCGACCAACCCGGTAGCATCCACCTCACGAAATAGCGTCACCCGAGCGGTAGAGTGGGCGCTCACCGCCATCCGCTCAGAGACAACCTGCCGAACGCCGGTGAGCGGAACCGCGTTCAGCACCTGCGCCGGACCTGACATAGGCACGGGCCGAGGCACAGCCCTCTCCCGGATGATGGCTGCCGCCGCCTCAAGCACGTCCGACTGCGTGATCCGGCCCTGAGGACCACTGCCAACCACGGCCGACAGATCAAGTCCCAGGGAAGCGGCCAATTTGGCGGCCACGGACGTCGCCTTGGGCTCCGATTTCGCGACTGCAGCCGCCGACGCCAGGGCTTGAGTGACATCCTCAGCTACGACGCGTCCTCCTGGGCCGCTGCCGGCAATCGTTCGCCAGTCTAGCCCGGCCTGATGAGCCAGCGTACGAGCTTTCCAGGAGGCCTGCAACCCGGCGTCTGCACTTGGCTTGGCAGAGGGCAGGGCCACTTGTGGCGCTGGCCAGAGGACAGGTGCCGGAGCGACAGATGGGTGAACCGGCTGCCAGGCAGTGGGCAGCGTCTCACCCGCGGCAACAGCAATGGCCAGCAGCGTGCCTACCGGCACCTCCTGACCCTCTGACACCAGGATACGCTCGATGGTCCCCTCCTCATGGGCCTCAACGGCGACAGTCGCCTTGTCTGTCTCGACCTCAAAGATCTGCTCGCCAGGTGCAATCCGATCCCCCTCCTGAACACACCATTTAACCAGGACTCCACTTTCCATGGTCAACCCCAACTGGGGCATCGTAATCTCAAACGGCATACCGATCCCTCCCTACGACACGAGAACTAACCAGACAGGCGGCAGTCACTTGGCCTGGGTTGCACTCAACTGAATGGTAGCTGCTCACAACCAACCCAGCCGCCTCAGTCACACTCGCTTCCTACATTGCGGCGATACCCCAGCCACTTGACCATCTCTAGAAGGGCCTCGTCGCGCTGTCGAATGGCCCTCTCAGCCTGGCCTGGAGGCCAGTCGTAGAACCCCTTGCCAGCCTTCGCGCCCAACTCACCACGTGCGATCTTGTCCCGGATCAACTGCAACGGTTCGGTTGAGCGATCTAGCTCTGGCAGGAGGTAGGATTGAATGGCCAGTGTGAGATCCAGGCCGCCGAGATCGACCGTCTCCAGCGGGCCGACCATGGGCAGCCGCAGACCGAAACCCAATCGGACGATCAAGTCCACATCCTCCGGACTGGCGATGCCCTGAGCGACGATAGAAATCGCTTCTCGACGCAAGGCATGCTGCAGGCGATTGCCGACGAAACCAGGAACGTCTTTCCTCACTAACACGGGATGTTTGTCAGCATCCTTGAGAAGTCTGACGGCAATCTTGACCGTCTCATCGGAGGTGTGATGCCCAGGCACGACTTCTACGAGCGGGATGATATAGGGAGGATTCCAAAAGTGTGTGTTCAGGAACTGCTCGGGACGGCTGAGTGTGACGGCCATGTCATGAACGCGAAAGCTAGACGTGTTGCTGGCGATGGTGGCATGCCTCGGGCAATGCTCCTCTACCCGCCGAAGCACCTGTCGCTTGATGCCAAGGTCTTCGAAGACGGCCTCAAAGACAAAGTCGGCCTGTGAAACCGCACCGGCCAGATCGGATGCCAGAGTGATGCGCGCCGGCACAGCCGCCGCTTCATCTTCACTGACAAATCCCTGCAGACAACAAGTCTCGATGTTCGCCTGGATACGTGGGATGGCATTTTCGAGAACCTGTGCGTCGTTGTCGGTCAGAGATACCTGAAATCCAGCCAGCGCGAACACCTGAGCGATGCCGTGCCCCATCGTGCCGGCACCAACGACGGCGATTTTGCTCATTTTCACTGTCCCTCCTGTGAACCGATCGTCAGACCTCAATAGCCTTGTGACAGTACCAGATCTTAGGCCTCCGCTGCGGCAGCCTCAACCCAGGCCCGCCGGACGTAATTCGCTGCGGCTTCCACGCCTGCCCGCCCCATGCCGCTGGCTTCCTCGATACAGATCCAACCATCAAAGCCCGCCCGCTTTAACGTGGCAAAGATTTCGACAAAGGGCACCAAGCCAGTGCCAATCAGTACCGGCTCCAGCGTGCCGCGTGTCCGGGTGTCGGCTGCATGGACGCAGACCACCCTATGCAAGACTTGCTTCAGGAGAATCTGGGATGCGAAAAATCGACATAGTCATGGAAACCGCGGCTACAGATCAGATGATCTTAGAAAAGTGTCGCCGAACCTTCCTCTGCCGTGAAGCCTTGAGCCATGACATCTCGCAACGCGGCCTCAATACCCTCTAGAGCCCGATCAATGTCCTCGTCAGTATGCGCTGAAGAGATGCCATGGTGATGCATGGTGTGGACGTAGACGCCATGATTGAGACAGGCTTTGAAGAAGCGATTCAGCAAGCCCCACTGGTTATCAACGAGGTCACGGTAGTTCTTGATGTCAGCTTTCTCCGCAACAGGGCCGAACAAGAACGAGAAGCGCGCTCCCTTGCCCTGCACACGACCCACAAAACCGAGGCGGTTCATGATTTCGTCAATGCCATCATAGAATCTCTCGCAGCGCTGCAACAGAGCATCATAGAAGCCCTCCTCCAGGATCACGTCAAAGAAGGCATTTCCTGCCATGATCGCCATCAAGCTCCCGTTATACGTGCCGCTGTGCTGTGCCCTGCCTAACGGAGCCACATGTTCCATTATCTCTCGCTTCCCACCAAACACGCTAAGGGGAGTCCCCGCGCCTACTGCTTTGCCCAGGGTGCACAGGTCCGGCGTGACGCCATAGGTCGCTTGTATGCAGCCTGGTTCGGTGCGAAAACCCGACAAAATCTCGTCAAAAATCAACAACGATCCCTGTTCTGTCGTCAAGCGTCGCAGCAGTTCCAGATAGCCCGGCTGCGGCAGAATGGTGCCGCTGTTGTAGTTGAGTGGCTCCAGAATCACAGCCGCGATCTCGTCACCCCGTTGAGTCAGCGTCTCCTCCGCTCGTTCGAAATCATTGAAGGGTAGAACGATGACGCCTTGTTGCAGGTATGCTGGCATGCCTGGTACGGCTGGGGTGATGTTGGGCCACATGTCCTCTAGCGGCGGCCAGTAGTTGTAGGCCAGATAGTCGTTAAAGCCATGGAAATGACCTTCGAACTTGACCACCAGTTCACGCCCGGTGTATTCTCGTGCCAGCTTTATGGCATAATAGGTCGTTTCCGTGCCGCTCATAGAGAAGCGCAGCATGTCAATGCAGGGCACGGTTTCTGCGATCTGTTGTGCCAGTCTGGCGTGCCATTCGTTCTCGTAGGCGCACATGATCCCCATACCGAGTGCCTGGTTGATGGCCTCAACCACTTTCGGATGGCCATGCCCTATCAAAGCAGCCCCGAATGACAGACAAAGGTCAACGTATTCATTGCCCTCCAGGTCGTAGACTTTGCTGCCCTTTGCTCTCGAGATATAGAAGGGACTGTGGGTCCCTTTGTTCAACCGCGCCGACGAGCATACCCCGCCAGGCAGAAACCTTGATGCCACCCGCCAATGCTCTTGATTTCTATTCACCCTACTTTTCCTCCTTCACACTGATCTTTTTATTCCGAGAAGTCAAAGTTGAGCGGCAATGAGGCCTTCACCTTACACGCCTGCTCGCCACTCCTTCAGCTCATCCAAAGGATAGATCGGACGAGGCACTTCCACAGAAAATCTCAAGCCCGGCGTAACCGTGAAATCCTCCAAGATCAGATGACCGCAGCCTGGCGAAGCAGAGCAATCTCCTCGCCGGTGTACGCAAGCATCTCGCGCAGGATATCCTCCGTGTCGGTGCCCAGAGCAGAAGCCGGACGCCGATGCTGTGCCGCGTCCGCCACCTTGATCGCCGTACGCACCTGGCGCAAGGGACCAAACAGAGGATGCTCAACCTCCATCACCATGTCGCGTGCCAACACCTGTGCTTCCGCCAGCGCCTCCTCCACACTGTTGACCGGCGCGCACGGAATCCTCCCCCTCATGCGCGCCAGCCATTCCTCCGTCTTACGAGCCAGGAAGCGCCCCTTCAGATCGGCAATCAGTGTGTCGCGGTGCTCATACCGGCTGGCGAACGACGCATAGCGCGGGTCGGCAGCCAATTCCGGCGCTTCCAGGACCCCCGTCAGCGCGCGCCAGAACTTCTCTTTGAAGCACAGGACCACCAGGTAACCATCCTGCGTCTGAAACACCTGAGCGGGATAAATCGTGGGATGGGCCGAGTCGGGCAAGCGCTCCGGATGATACCCGCGGTTGAGTGTCCAGATGGCGATATAG
>Ga0180437_10008249_pt1 | contig 13289 bp, 10 predicted proteins | sample SS_ome_4_FD_132410 | JGI IMG/M metagenome (GOLD analysis project Ga0180437, IMG submission 132410) | Hypersaline lake sediment archaeal communities from the Salton Sea, California, USA - SS_3_D_1 metaG | ecosystem: Environmental > Aquatic > Non-marine Saline and Alkaline > Hypersaline >...
GCATGTGCTGCCAGTCTTCGCCGAGCCGCATTTCGTCTGGGCTCTTGGTCAGAGCCGCAGCAGCCTGAGAGGTAGGGGTAAAAACCACCTGTGATCGTCCAGGCCCTGAGTGACCGGTTGCCAATGCGTAACTAGAGGATGCAAACCCCTTTTTTTCCAGCACTTTGAGCATGTCGTAGGCGGAAAAACGATTCACGCCCAGCCGTTCGGCCACAGCAGAATAGTGGACAGGCCCTTTGTGCTCCTGGTACAGCTCCAGGAGTTTGTCTAGAAAAGCCTGCTGACGAGCTGTAAGTTTGGGGACTCGATCCATGGCTCTCTCCATGAGTTTACCCAAAAAACCAAAATATCGGAACCAATTGTACATCTGTTTCGAGCGTTTGTCAATTTGCAGGGTGGTGCCCTTATTCTGTGGAATCCTGCTTGCCGGTGGCTCTCATCTCGAGGACCACGCCGCCTGTCGCAGAGGACAGTAGATTGTAGGCCAGGCCGACAAGGATGATGATCGCGGTCAGCAGCGCCCCACTGAGGAGGGCCAGTATCAGCACGGCCAGGATCAACCCCAGAATCGAGACCGAACCCAGCACTTGGAGCGAACTCAGCACGCCGTCCAGGTTCAGGAACTGGACCAGGTCAAAGGTGGCGACTTCTTGGCCCAGCACATTGATCGTGAGCTTCTGCCAGTTTTCCAACCATCGGCGTACCACACCAGCCAGTCCAATGGCGAGCAACCCACAAAGCAAGCTGGGCAAAAAGGCCGCGAGCGTGCCTAGCAGGCATCCCATTCTGCCCAGCGATGCCAGTTCGATGCGGCGAATGGCGACTTTCACGATGCTTCCTCCTCGATTTCGGCCTGCAGGGCGTCGGTGACACGAAAGGGATCGGAGGCGACCACACTCTGGGCAAACATCTCCATCGAGCCAATGTCGGACGTATTGGCCTGCAGGCTTCCACGGTCGATGATGCGAGCGACGAAGGGAAACCCATCCCAGTTCTCTGGCGTGATGGCGAGGGGGGGCTGGTACAGGGCCAAGTTGAAACATTGTACTCCCAGTTGCTCGACAAAGGTGTGCAACACGTGATAGATCGCCCCCTTTAGGTCTCCGTCCAACTGTGGCGCAATGATGTGGATTTCCTTTTCCTTGAACGGGGTCAATGTGGGGAAAATGACGGCCTGGCCTCGATCTACAGCGAGGCCCAAGGCGCGGTAGATGGTGATCAAGTCGTCGAAATAGCTGGCTTGGCACGATGCCTGGTAGCGGAGGGCTGCCTGTCGCCAGTTCTCGACCCTAGCGTAGTGCATCCCCCGGGACAGTGTCATTTGTGCGTGGCCGTGGAGGATCGAGGCCCCGCTTCGCCACAGGCAGTTCCACAAGAAACAGGGATACCGGGCTTCAGGATCGGCTCGATGCGCTTCCTGGGCCCACCCTTGGGCAGTATCTACATAGTCGGCTACCTGCTGGGTGGTAAAGCGCAGGGGATGGTGTTCGTCAAAGACGACGACGGCGTGCCAGGCGTCGTACTTGGCGATGTTTGACGCGGTGAGAGAAAACCGGCCTCGAACTCGGCCAAAGACGTCGGCCGGGGTACCTTCCCTGGGATGGCAAAAAGGTCCCCCCGCTTGTTCTTGAACCATCACGTCGAGATCTCCTGCGTGGCGCGGGGCTTCGATAGGACGGCTGGCACGAAGTTCGTTAAACAGCGCTCCTTCGAGCGTGATCTTGTTGGTGACTTTGACGATGCGCTGGCGCCGCACGGCGTCCACCGAGCCAAAGTGCTCGCGGATCCAGCCATGCATCGCCTGCGGTGGTGCCACCTTTCCGACGGTGGCGCTTACATGGAAGATGCGCTCGAAACGCATCTGCTCTTCTAGCGGTAGAGCAAGGACCAGGGCATCGAGATCGGCTATGCGACGCTGTCCGGCCTTGCCCGCGTTGGATGCGGTAGGAGGAGAATTGTCGCCTTTCATGGCTTCGCTTGGTAGCTCTCCAGATCCGGCCGGGGGATGCGGCTGGCAATGGCCCTGCGGTACAGATCCACGTATGTACGGGCTGAGCGGGCCCAGGAAAAATCAGCATTCATCCCGCGCAATTGGATCCGGCGCCACACCTCGCTGTGATGGTAGGTCTCAATGGCACGCACGATGGCAGCAAAGAGGCCCCAACGATCATACTCAGTGAAGACGAACCCGTTGCCCTGATCGATCCGCGCGTCAAAGTCCTGTACAGTGTCGGCCAGCCCGCCAGTGGCCCGCACGATGGGTACACTACCATAGTGCATCGCAACCATCTGGTTCGTGCCACACGGTTCGAACCTGCTGGGCATGAGGAACATGTCGCTGCCCGCGTAGATGCGCCGGGCCAAGGGATCGTTGAAAGTCAGAAAGACTGCAGCTTGACCAGGATATTGCTCGACCATCTGGCTGAAGAGGTTGTGGTAGTGCTGTTCACCGGTGCCCATCAGCACCAACTGCACACCCAGGTCCAGGACGTGATCGATGGCATCTCCCAGGATGTCAAAGCCCTTCGAATCAGTCAGCCGGGAGATGATGCCCAGGAGGGGCGCGTCAGGATTCTCGGGCAGCTTGGCTTCGCGCTGCAGCGCTAGCTTGTTCTCACGCCGTCGTTCAAGGGTAGCAGCGTCGTAGTTGGCAGCGATATATGGATCGGTCGCAGGATTGACCGTTTCGTAATCGATGCCGTTGAGGATGCCGAACAGCCGGTCCCGCCGGTCCCGCAGCAAAGGATCCAGCCGCTCCCCATACTCCGGGGTCAGGATTTCCTGGGCGTAGGTTTCACTGACGGTGCTCACCAGATCTGCCCAGTAAATGCCACGTCCCATGAGGTCTACCACTTCGTTGAGATCGGCCATTTCCGGATGGTATTGGAATCCCCATTCGTCGAGGCCAGCGATCTCGAGCACGCGGTAACCAAAGATGCCCTGATAGGCCAGGTTGTGCACAGTGTAGACCGTGACGATTTGGGCAAAAAACGGATCGTCCTGATAGATGGTTTTCAGCCAGTTAGGCACAATGGCCGTGTGCCAGTCGTGACAATGAATCACATCGGGCTGCCACTCCAGGTGGCTTAGCCCTTCCAGCGCGGCCCGGCAGAAAAAGATAAACCGGTCAGCGTCGTCGGGGTACATGTAGATACCCTCCCGGTCAAAGTATTTGGCATTGTCCACCATATACACCGGGATGTTTGGAGCAATCGTACCCTGCAATATACGGGCCGGTTCGACGGTGCGGTGAATGGGCACGTCGAAGGGTGCCACGATCTCCTGCAACTGGAACTTGTTGGGATCGATACGACCGTAACGGGGCATGGCTACGCGGATGTCATGCCCTAGGGCCCGGACTGCCTTGGGCAGGGCGCCAGCCACATCGGCCAGCCCGCCGGTTTTGGCAAAAGGCACTACCTCGGCAGCCAGCAACAAGATCTTTAGCGAGTCGTTTTCGTTCACAGGCAAGCAACTCCTTCAGTCTGATTCGACGATGCAACTGCTACATTTGGTGCAGCAGCCTACTGCCCATCCAACTCGTCTCGCACCGTGCGGTACAGCTCAGCCGCCTTGAGCTCAGCCAGGCAGTAGCAAGGGCTATGCAGCGCCCGGGCCAGGTTCTGGGCCAGGCCACGGTCGTAGGCTTCATGCTCCATGTTGACCACCAACGAGTGGATACCAGCCCGGTGGATCAGGTCAGCGATCTTGTGCGCTTCCTCCTGGGGCGGGGTGTCGGTTAGCGCGACGTTGCCGGCACCATCGGTCAGCAGGATCATCAGGGGCATGGCTTTGGGGTGTAGACGCAGCTCGCGGCGAAACATGCGGTAGGCCAGCATCAGCCCGGCTGACAGGGGGGTCTTGCCCCCGACCGGCAAATGCTGCAGGGCCCGTTGAGCCAGCTCCACACTGGAGGTGAAGGGCAGCACTTGCCGTGCTTCCTCTTTCTGAAAGACCACCAGGCCCACCCGGTCGCGCTTCTGGTAGGCGTCCACTAGAAGCGACATGATGGCGCCTTTGGTGGCTTGCATCCGCTGGGCACCGGCCATGCTCCAACTGGCATCTACCACAAAGAGGATCAGATTGGATGCCCGCCGGACGCGGACCTTTTTTTGTACGTCCTGGGGAAGAATGGCCAGTGTGCCCGGCTCGCTCTCCCGTTCAGCCTGCTGGAGGGCAGCTTGGCGGATGGTGGCGTCAAGGGCGATATCACTCAGGTCGCCGTCGGCAGGCCGAGCCTGGATGTAGCGTCCTCGCTTGCGGCTGGTGCGGGTCGTGGATCGCTTGCCAGCAGTGCGCCGGGTTAGCCGGTCCATGGGCGACGCCACCCTGCGGGGCTTGAATAACTCTCCTACGGGCACTACCAGGTCGACCTGTTCGGTGCTGCCGACCCCTAGGGGATCGGCAGTGTGGCCCTTGATGGGAGCCCCGCCCGCTCCTGTGTCCATCTCGCTGGTTTGGGGCGGCTGGTCGTCACCCGTCACGTCTTTTTTTTTCCCGGGGGAGGGTTCAGTCATCGAGGCGCCAGGAGCCTTGGACTCTTTTGCCTCCCGGCGTGCCTCTTCCAGCCGGTCCGAGAGCTCTCCCAGCCGGTTCTCTGTCTCCTGGAAAGGCATGCGTTTCAAACGGTGGGGCAATGCCAGCTCTGCAGCCGCCAAGATGTCCAGTTCCGTGATGGCAGGTTGGTCAGGATGAGCTCCGTTTCTGGCCGACCGCAGCGCGGCATGGGCCACAGCGGCCTTGAGGATGACAATGTCGGATCGATGGCCATCAACCTCAAAACTGGTCGTCAGCTCGGCGATGGTGTAGAGGTCCTCGGGCTGGTAGGTTACGATGGGCAGCACCTCGCGGGCGCGGGCGATGTCGTGCGATAGCTGCCTCTCATAAGGTTCCCACTCAACACGAAAGCCTTCGGGATCGCTCTCAAACTGGATCGTACGCTCCAGGATGTCCACACGCGCCTGGTGAGCCGCAATGCCCCGGATTTCGACGCACAAGGCAAAGCGATCCAGGAGCTGCGGTCTCAACTCCCCCTCTTCGGGATTCATGGTCCCCACCAGGATAAACTGCGCCGGGTGGCTGAAAGAGATCCCCTCGCGCTCCACGACGTTGCGACCCATTGCTGCTGAGTCGAGAAGGAGGTCTACCACGTGATCGTCCAGCAGATTCACCTCGTCGACATAGAGCAGTCCACGGTTGGCGGTAGCCAACACGCCCGGCTCGAACTTTTTGCGGCCTGTCTTGAGTGCTGTCTCGATGTCCAGCGTACCAACCACCCGGTCCTCGGTGGCACTTACCGGCAGGTCCACGAAGCGGGTCTTGCGCTGCAGGATGGGCAGGCGCTCCTCTCGAGCCATACGCTCTCGGCAGAGGTCGCACAGTTTCTCCGGGCGGTGGGGATCGCAGCTAAAGGGACAGTCGGCCATAACGTCGATCTCTGGCAGCAAGGCTGCCAAGGCGCGTGCTGCAGTAGACTTGGCGGTACCTCGCTCCCCCCGAATGAGCACACCGCCGATCCTGGGGCTGATGGCGTTGAGGATCAATGCCGTTTTCATGGTCTCTTGGCCGACGATGGCTGTAAAGGGAAAGATGAACTGCATAGCACCCTCAAATGCAAGTTGGGCGTGGACAATGGCAAGCGGCTGATGCTTGCCACTAGCCACGTACTGCCTCCACCTCGGTACTGCTAGAAAGTTTTAAACTTTTCCTTCTTGGCATTGCACACCGGGCAGCGATCTGGTGGCTCGCCAATGTGCGTAAAGCCACATACCGGACACACATAGACGTCATCGACGTCAATATCCTCTCCGGCTTGGGCTTTTTCCTTCGCATCATTGTACATGTCGGCGTGGATCTTTTCTGCTTCCACGGCATAGTTCATACTTCGCTCGGCGCCTCTTTCTCCCTGCAGATCGGCGACTTCCAAGTAGGCAGCGTACATCTCTTCTACCTCAAAGTTCTCGCCTTCAATGGCCGCTTGCAGATTGGCGACCGTGTCGCCGATGTTGCCCAGTTCCTTCAGGTGGTTGATGGCGTGGACCTGCTCGGCGTAGGCAATGGCATGGAAAAGGCGTGCGATGTTGGACTTGCCCTCTTTTTGCGCTTGAGCAGAAAAGGCCAGGTACTTCATGTGCGCCTGGCTTTCGCCGGCGAAAGCTGTTTTCAGATTCTCCTTCGTCATTTCCTTCATTGGATTCTTTCCCCTCTCTAGAATATTGAGTCTGTGGCGATCACTCCAAGCCGGGGCGATTGCCCAAGGGTGGTTGACCCACTTGGAATCTATCCAAAAACTCGCTCAAAGCCCCAACCTCGGGGGCGCCGTCCGCCCTCGAGGGATGGTGCTCGTTCGGAAACTCGGACAGGTACTTGGCTTCTATCCGAAAACTGGCTCAAAGCCCCAGTCTCGGGGGCGCCGTCCGCCCTCAAGAGACAATGTTCGTTCGGAAACGAGAGCTAGAGCATTTTCGGATAGGTATTTAGTGCTTGTTGCACTAGCTGCAGCAGGGTTGGCGCACTGAAGGGCTTCTGCAAGTAGCTGGTAGCCTGTTCACGTTGCATAAGCTGGCGATCGGGCGGCTCGGCAGACATCACGATAATGGGGATCGAATGGGTCAACTGGTCAGAGAGGAGTGAGAGCAAATAGGCAGCGTCCATGTCTGGGAGATCGAGGTCAAGCAAGATCAGGTCAGGTGCCATGTCGCGAAGCAGGCCAAGCCCGTGTTGACCGCCAACCGCTTCCTGTACGTGCAGTCCCAATGGCTCTAGGTTGGCCCGGATCAATTTGCGGATACGCCAGTCGTGCTCTATGGCCAGTACTCGTTGTGCTACCATAGGGACATCTTAGCCCAGGAGCCATTAGAGCACCGTAAAGCCATAGCTACCTGCTGTTAGAATCGCGTTAGAATTGGTAAAGATCCACCCACGCTCGAAATTGAACCGATCTTAGCATACTTGTTTGGCAAAGTCAAGCAGTGGCGAATGTTCCGGTGGCGCGCCGGGGCAATCCCCGATTCTCACAATAGATTCCTATCCGTCTTTGTCCGGTTGGTAGAACATGTAACCAGCACCTGGCTGAGTGAGTAGATAGTGGGGATTGGACGGATCGGGTTCTAGCTTCTGGCGCAGATAGCGGATATAGACCCTGAGGTACTCGGTTTCCTCCCCATACTCCGGTCCCCAGACGGCGCGCAGCAGCTCTCGGTGCACGATCACGCGGTTGGCGTTCGAAGCCAGGTAGATCAGCAGGCGGTACTCGGTAGGGGTTAGCTTCACGGCTTGGCCATCCACTGTGACCTGGTGTTGGGCAAAATCGATCTCAATCGGGCCGGCAGAGAATCCCTGCCGGGCGATGACCTCCTCGGGCCATTTGCTGCGACGGAGCACAGCTTGGACCCGCATCAGGAGCTCGGTAACCGAGAAAGGCTTTGTCAGATAATCATCTGCACCCACTTCAAATCCGTGCACCAGATCCACCTCGGCGCTGCGAGCGGTAAGCATGATGACCGGTACCGCAGAGAACTCGCGGATACGGCGGCAGACAGCGTAGCCATCCAGCTTGGGCAGCATGAGGTCCAGGATCACTAGGTCAGGCATCTCACTTTCGACCACCTGAAGGGCTTGTTGGCCATCTTCCGCGGTCAGGATCTTGTAGCCCGACGATTCCAGGTTTGCTTTGACCAACTTGAGCACGTGGGGCTCATCATCCACAGCAAGGATAGTCGCTTTCTTGGGCATGGTTTTGCTCCTTCGGTCATCCTTCAGGCAACGGGGCCATCGGTATGGTGAAGTAGAAGACGCTCCCCGCTCCCTGCTCGCTTTGCACCCAAATCTCGCCTCCGTGGGCCTCGACGATGGCCTTGCAAATGGAAAGGCCGAGACCGCTCCCTCCTACTCTGCGCGTCGAGGCGCTATCAGCCTGGTAGAAACGATCAAAGATGCGTTCCAACTGGTCGGGACCAATGCCAATACCCTCATCGACCACGCTAATTTCCAGGTGCCGGGGCTTGACCGAGGCAGTGATGGTGATAGCCCCGCCATCGGGCGAATATTTCACGGCATTTTCCACAAGGTTGCGCAATACCTGGCGGGTTCGTCTAGGGTCGGCCAGGGCAAATGGCAACCGGGGAGGTGCCAGGACTCGGATCCGATGTTCGTGGGTCATGCGCTGGAACTCGTCGGCCGTTTCCTCCATAATGAAACGCAAATCGGTGGGCTCTGGTTCCACATGTAGGGTGCCAGCCTCGATGCGAGACATGTCCAGCAGGTTGCCGATCAGCTCTGCTAGCCGGTCGCTTTCCCTGTCTATGATGGACAGAAATTCGTGGCGTGATTCCTCATCCCAGGTGACATCCTCCCGCAGGAGAGTTGTGGCAAAGCCCTTGATGCTGGCCAGTGGTGTGCGTAGCTCGTGGCTGACGGTAGCTAGCAGTTGGGATTTCATCTCGTCCAATTCTCGCTCACGCGTGATGTCGCGGAGGAGCAGGCCTATACCTAGGTGGTCACCGGCGTTGTCGTGGATGGGGAAAAACCGCGTCTGAAGCGTCCGTACAGGCTGCACAGAGAGAGAGAACTCCACGGCTGGAGTGTTCTGCACATCCTTGGCTGCAGCCTGGAGTTCAGTGGTTACCTCCTGTGCCTGGTCTACCCGCCTGGCGATCTCACGTTCCAATGCATCGAGGGTCTTCCCGGTAAGCGACTGAAAGGGTAGTTCAAGGATGTCTTCGGCACAGGGATTCGCGTAGGCGATCCGGCCCCGCTTGTCCACCAAGATCAAGCCATCCACCAGGCTGTTCATGACACTATCCAGTGTAGCGCGACGCTGTTCTGCGTCTTCGATCAACCGTGCATTGGCGATGGCAATGCCAATCTGGTTGCCAATGGCGGTCAGCAGTTCCTGATCTGCAGGGGTAAAGTCCCGTTGGTTGCGGCTCTGGATATTGAGCAAGCCCAGAACATCGCCGCGGGCGCTAAGCGGTAGGCGTATGCAGGAGTAGAACCCCTCTCGCACACAGGCATTTCGAGTGCGGGCTGGGTGTGCGATCATGTCCGACACAACCAGAGGATGCGGCGATTTCAGAGCCAGCCCGCACAGGCATTCGTTGGAGTCGACAACATTCTCCTGCGCGACAAAGTCCTGCGATACGCCCTGATGGGTGTAGAGCATCAGTTGTCCCGTGTCCTCGTCCACGAGAAAGATCTCGCCCGAATCCTCTCCGATTACCTCCAGTGTAGTCCCAAGGGCATTCCTCAAGATTTCATCCAGGTCCTGGGTGCAATTCACCTGGGCGGCAATCGTGGTCAGGGCGGCTAGTTCGGCGCTGCGGCTCCGGTCAAACAATCTTCACCATCCCCTCATTTGCTGGCAGAGACTCCTCGCTTCTACAGCGTACTCGATATTGGGCATCCACTACAGTCACATGTAGGGGTCTGGTCCCCATAGCATGCCTTGCGGCACAGGACCCGCACCCCGATATGCATTCAGTAATTCAGTATAGCATGGTTGTAGGCTGTGTCAAGTGCCAGATGTCTGGATGTCTGGTTGTCCTTCATGAGGCTGCCTCTGCAGGGCCGGTACCTGATGCCATTGGGGGGTTTGCGGGCTGGGGACAGTGATGGTACAATAGCGCCACGCGCTATGCCCATCCGGTTCGACGGTGGTGGCATGTCTGTAGGAATATCTCGGGCAGGCGGCAATCGGGGATAAGATGCTGTTTTGCCTCAGCGGAACGAATCATCTTTGGAGCAGCGAGCATGACCACTCCAATGCGCCAGCAATATCTGCGTATCAAAAAGCAATATCCTGAGACCATCGTCCTGTTCCGGTTGGGCGATTTCTACGAGACGTTTGACGACGACGCCAAGGTCGTCGCGCAGGTGTGTGACATTGTCCTTACCTCGCGCCCAGTGGGCAAGAACCAGCGCGTACCACTGGCTGGGGTGCCATATCACTCGGTGGAGGGCTATATCGCCAAGCTCATCCAGGGCGGCTACAAAGTGGCCATCGTTGAGCAGGTCGGGGACGTGCCCGCCAGAGGGCTGGTAGATCGAGAGGTTGTGCGTGTCGTCACACCCGGCACGGTGGTGGAGCCTGCGCTCCTCGACGAGCGGCGCAACAACTTTCTGGCTGCGCTTGTAGTAGACGCCAATCGAGTGGGTTTGGCGTATGCCGATATCACGACCGGAGAGTTTGCAGCCACCCAATTCACGGGTGGTGACCCGATGCGTTTGGCCCTCGAAGAGATCGATCGGCTCCGGCCGGCCGAGCTTGTGACAGGTGACCACGAATTGTTGGCGCTCCCTCAGCCACGGGGTTCAACCCTGTCCGAACTGCTGATCACCGAGTGTGACAAGTGGCCTTTTGAGCTGGAGACGGCTCGCCGCGCCCTGATAGAGCACTTTCAGGTCAAGAGCTTGGATGGCTTTGGTCTTGGGGGCAAGCCACTGGCAATCCGGGCAGCGGGTGGATTGCTCCACTATGTGGGCGAAACCCAAAAGTCGAGATTGGCGCAGTTGTCAGGCCTGCGCACCTACTCCACCGGCCAATTTATGACGCTGGATGTAGCGACCCGGCGCAACCTGGAACTCATGGAGACATTACGCTGGGGCAAGGTCGAGGGTTCGCTTCTGGGCGTCCTAGATGCCACTGTGACCAGCATGGGGGGGCGACTTTTGCGCCAGTGGCTCAACCAGCCACTTCTAGAGGTGGAATCACTCAACGAGCGACTTGACGCCGTTGAGGCATTCCACAGCGATACGCCCAGCCGCACTCGTGTCCGTACGTTGCTGAAGCAGGTCGCCGATCTGGAGCGCCTGACCAGCCGTGTCGTGCAAGGGATTGCCCAGCCGCGTGACCTGCTGGGCATCCAGCAAACCCTGGAGACGTTGCCTCAGATCCACCAGGCAATTGTCTCGATGGAAAAGAACGAATCCCTTCCCTCTCTTCTGCGATCGCTGGATCCGTGCCAGGAGGTTACCGCTTTGATTGGGCAGGCCATCGCTGACGAGCCACCGGCCACCCTGAGCGCCGGTGGCGTCATTCGCCCCAGTTTCTCAGCCGAGTTGGACAATATCGTGGCTGCCTCGCGGGATGCCAAGGAATGGGTGGCGAACCTGGAGAAAGGGGAACGGAATCGGACTGGGATCAAAAACCTCAAGGTGGGGTACAACAAGGTCTTTGGATACTACCTGGAAGTAACCAAGGCCAACACCGACCGCGTCCCTGAAGAATATGTCCGCAAGCAGACGCTGGTGAATGCTGAACGATACATCACCCCCGAACTGAAGGAGTACGAGTCTCTGATCTTGAATGCTCAGGAGCGCATGGCTGAGCTAGAGGCTCGCATCTACCGTCAGGTGCTCGAGCAAGTGGCTGCTTCAGCCTCGAGACTGTTAAAAGTCGCACGGGCCCTGGCACACCTGGATCTGTACGCGGCCTTGGCCGAAGTGGCCTTGATGCATCGCTACGTCCGCCCTCAACTCAAGGCCGACCAGGAGCTGCATATCGTCGCTGGACGGCACCCTGTGGTGGAGATCACCCAACGCGAGGAACCGTTCGTACCCAACGACGTCCACTTTTCGCCGGACGAAATGGTTCTGATCATCACCGGCCCGAACATGGCTGGCAAATCCACCTACCTCCGCCAGGTGGCGCTGATTGTACTCATGGCCCAAATTGGATCCTTCGTCCCCGCTGATGAGGCGCAGATTGGGTTGGTAGACCGCATCTTTACCCGTATCGGTGCCCAAGATGAGATCAGCGCTGGGCAGTCCACATTCATGGTGGAGATGGTTGAGACGGCCAATCTGCTAAATCACGCTACGTCGCGCAGTCTACTGGTGCTCGACGAGGTGGGGCGGGGGACGAGCACCTACGATGGCATCTCTATCGCTTGGGCAGTGGTGGAGCATGTGCACAATCATCCGGACCTGCGCTGCAAAACCCTGTTTGCAACCCACTACCACGAGCTGACCCAGCTGGCCGATCTGCTGCCGCGCATCCGCAACTACAACGTGGCCGTGGCGGAAGAGAGAGGGAACGTGGTGTTTCTCAGACGCATCCTCCCTGGAGGGGCCGACCGGAGTTATGGCATCCACGTGGCTCAACTTGCCGGTTTGCCCAAGGTGGTCGTCCACCGGGCCCAGGAGATCCTGCACGAGCTGGAGCAAGCGTCCCGCGCTCCAGGCTCTGCTCGGCGTACCATCGAGGTGCGGCAATTGCCCCTATTTGCGGTTGGCAATCCATTGGCCGAAGAGCTTCGAGAGTTGGACGTAAGCTCCATGACGCCACTGGAGGCGATAAACAAGCTGTACGAGTTACAGAAGCAGGCCCAGGAAAACAGCTAGCGCGTTGTCCCAGATTCCCCCGCGTTCTCGCGAATCACTGCTTGACTATGAAGTGAGGAGGGAGGAGGCGGGGGTTTGCATTTTGCGGACAGATGTGGTATCATTCTGTGAGAGTCTTCACAAAGAAAGGGGGCAAGCATGTCGGAGACCAAACCAGTACCAGATATCGTGATTGGACGCCTGCCTATCTACCTGCGAGCGTTGAACTATTTGCTGGCAGAAGGACAAACCATCACCGCGTCCAAAGACTTGGCGCTGCGACTGGGGATCAGTTCGGCACAGATCCGCAAGGACCTATCCCATTTTGGCGAGTTTGGCAAACAGGGGATGGGGTACGACATTGCACACCTCCGGGATCAGCTCAGATCGATTCTCAAGGCAGATCGAGTGTGGAACATGGCGCTGATAGGTGCTGGTGATCTTGGACATGCCATTGCCCATTATGCTGGTTGGGAAGGCAAGGGGTTCCGGATAATCTGTGTGTTCGATAACAATCCCCAAAAGATCGGCCGCAACTTGGGCAGGTTCCAAATCTGCGACATAGCGACACTTGCCGAAAGAGTGAGAGAGTTGGAGGTCGAGATCGCCATTGTAGCTGTTCCAGCCCAGGCTGCACAGTCGGTTGTGGACAAGCTGGTGGAGGCCGGTATCGGGGCCATTCTCAACTATGCGCCGATCACGGTCAAGGTGCCGGCAGGCGTACAGGTGCAGTATATCGATCCCGTGATCCATCTGCAGCGCATGACCTACTATTTGTGATAGCCCAGCTCCGGCGAAAGGCACGCAAAAGGCGCATGACCTGCCATCTAGGTCATGCGCCTTTCCGGTGTGCCAGGCATGTTGTGTATCTAGGAGGAGAAAGTCCTCTGCGGGCCGTGATGACCGGAACCGCTAGTCGAAGCAAGGGTGTCCGTCGTGAGGCGGAATCTGAAGGAAGCGTAAGGCAA
>Ga0180437_10008250_pt1 | contig 13289 bp, 12 predicted proteins | sample SS_ome_4_FD_132410 | JGI IMG/M metagenome (GOLD analysis project Ga0180437, IMG submission 132410) | Hypersaline lake sediment archaeal communities from the Salton Sea, California, USA - SS_3_D_1 metaG | ecosystem: Environmental > Aquatic > Non-marine Saline and Alkaline > Hypersaline >...
AGACGATCTTTCCGTGCTAACTGGAAAGGGACCGGTCTTCGATGGGTTTGGAGAAACCATGGTTCGGGATACACCGGATGACCTTCAGCGACCTGACAGCACCACAAGGGTTCACATATCGCTGGCGGTCAGCGAGTACACTCTGGCCATGCTTTTGGCACGTTTTGGCATCTCCTCGGCATACATCACCCGCGTTCCTGACAATCCCTATGGATGGCTGCTCCGCGATACTGCCCGGGGGCAGGGAGTGGACACGCGCTACATCGTGTGGGCCCCGAAAACAGAGCCTATTGGACGGTACATCTACGAGCTCGGGCGCACTCCGCGAAGAACCGTGGGCTGGTATCAGCGCATGTACTCTGCAGCGAGCCGATTGGGGCCGGGGATGGTACACTGGAAGGATGCCCTCAGGGACTGCGCACTGCTGCACAGCTCCGGGATCACCTTCGGCATCTCGTCGCACAGCGGGTACGACCGCAACTACCTGCTCGAAAGCTTCCTCGAAGCGATGAAGGCAAAGCCTCCGGAATGCCGGGTCGGCGTCGACTTCAACTTCCGGGCAACCCTGTGGGACGAAGAGCAGTGCAAGTCGGTGATGACGCCTCTCATCACGGAGCATGTGGACGTGTTGATCACCACCATAGAAGACATGGCAAAGCTGTACCGGATCGGCTGCGGTCGCTACAGCCCGGAGGATATCGACAGAGGAGACATGGGACCGCTTGAGGACGAAGACATCAAAACCTTTGCTCTGGAAGTACTCGACCGTTTCAAGACAAAGATCGTTGCGCTCACGATCAGATATCCTGACTCTTTCGAGCAGCATCGCTGGGAATCTGCGGTGCTCGACAGCGAAGGGGATTTTTTCCGCTCCCCTGCAATCAAGCCGATCGTACTGATGGACCGCCTTGGAGGGGGAGACGCCTGGAATGGGGGCTTTTACTACGGGCTTCTCACAGAAGGGTTCAATGCCAGAGGAATAGAAAAAGGCATGCTCGTGGGAGACGCGGCAAGCCGTATCAAACAAACCCTGATGTTCGATCTCCCGATGGTCACAAAAGCCGAAGTCCAGGCATTGATGAAGGCGGATGTGGAGGGGGGCGGGAAAAGAACAGCGCGATAGGAGAATGTCCAAATGAAGCTCACGAATCATGTGTATCTTGTCGGAAGCGGGAATTTCGGGCTCAGCCACTGCTTTGACTGCAGTGTGTTCATCGTGGACTGCGGGAAAGAGCTTGTGATGATAGATGCCGGTGCAGGCTGCGAACCCGAGAGGATCGTCAGGAACATGAAGGATGAAGGCCTTTCAACTTCGAACCTGCGGCATGTACTGCTCACCCACGGCCACGCAGACCATTCATGCGGTGCACGATACTTTCAGGAACAGCTCGGGTGTAAAATCTATCTGGGTGAGCAGGAAGCAGACATGGTGGAAAAGGGAGATGAGAAAGATCTGAGCCTGGACATTGCCAAAAAGAGCGGGTTCTACTCTCCTGATTACATGTTTATAAACTGTCGAATTGATGTGCGGCTCAGGCACAAAGAGCGCATTTCCTGCGGAGATTGCGCCTTTGAAGCGCTGCATGTACCCGGCCACAGCCCCGGATCCATCTGCTTCCTCATTGATCTCCCCGAAGGCAGGGCGCTGTTCAGCGGCGACACCGTGTTTCCCGATGGGGTGATCGGAATGCTCAACTGCGACGGCTCCGAGCTCTCCGACTACAGAAGATACATACGGCGGCTCGAGGGTCTGGGGATCGAAATGCTCTTTCCGGGTCACCGCGTATTCGTCGTATCCGGAGGGCAGATGCACGTGGATCAGGCAATAGAGTATCTGGCTCTCCTGCAGATCCCTCGGAATTTCATATGATGTGTGGAATCCGCCTCTCCGGGCAGAAAATCCGGGGGCGTTTTTTGGGCAATAAAAAAGTAACAGCCGGCTTTCAGCCAAAATATAACTTTCCAAAAGGAGGTACAGGTATGAAGAAAAAAATTTTCATCGTTGCGTTTGCCCTTGTGCTGTTGTGCACCCCTCTGCTCTGGGCAGGCAGCAAAGCAAAGGAAGCCCCAACCATCAGGATACTTGCGTTTGCACAGGGGTTTGCCTGGCCCGAGCTCTTCGGTTCAACCGGCACCGAGAGAACGGATCTGTTGAAGAAGCTCGAGGAGGAAGTCGGGTGCAAGATCGAGATCGAGTGGGGCGATGAGACGGCGGTGCGGCAGAAGGTGCTCACAGATCTCATCGCGCATACCGGAAGGTACGATATCATGCTCGCCGGAAGTGCAGCCGGTATACAGGCGTACGGACATGGCGGGTTTCTGGAGCCTCTGGACAATTATTTCAAGAATCATCCATCAAAATATTTTGATGAGAAAGACGTGTTCGACAAGTATCTTGACGCAAACCGGATGCCTCCAGGTGAGACGCTCTATGCACTGCCGTACTATTCCTTCGGTGCAGGCATCATGTACAGAAAGGATTTATTCGACCGGTATGGATTGAGACCGCCGGAAACCACTGATGAGCTCTTCAATGTTCTTGAAACGCTGAAACGGGGATTTGCAAAGGATGGATTAAAGGACATATACCCCGTGACAATGCGGGGAGCCCCTGGAGAGGAGCCGACACTGGATCTCACGGGGTTTGTCTATGCATACTCCGGATATGCCTCATGGTTCGAGGGGGGATACATCACGGCCAAAGACATCAAGGATAATAAAGCGCAGCCGATCTTCACCTCTGACGATTTCAAAGCAGGGTTCAAGGCCTTTGTGGACATCTGCAAGAACTACGGTCCCCCGGGAAGCTCCACACACACATGGGTGGATATGATGAACATCTATGCTGCGGGAAAAGCAGCGATCCTCATGCCTTCAGCAATCAACGCCTACGCGGCCCTGGGCATCACCGAGAACCCGGATGTGAAAAACAACACACGGTTCGCAAAGAGCCCGGTTGGCCCGGGAGGGAAACAGATTCAGAGTTTCTGGACCTTCTCGATGGGAATCAACAAGGACTCGAAAAACAAGGTCGAGGCATGGCACGTGCTCACGTACCTGACCGGCAAAGATGCGATGCAGGCGTTTGCAGACCGAACGCAGTGGCCGAACGTAACCATGAGATCTGTGCTGTACAGCGATGTGCTTGTGAACCGGTACGGCGAAGAAGAGATTCGCCTCAACGAGGAGTCGATTTTGGAGGCAGATCCCTACTACTTTCCGTACATACCGGAGCTCACCGAGTACGCGGATAAGATCGGGACTGCCGCATCTCGGGCCATCGCGGGTGCGGATATCGACGCCATCCTCATGGAGCTGCAGACATGGTCACTCGGAAGAATGTTCAAGGCAGGCTATTACAAGTAACAGAACGGCAGTATCCAGTGGGGAGAGTGTTCACTCTCCCCACACTCTATTCTCTATGCAAGGCACTTCACCCATGAAAACCGAGCGAACCGTCGTCATCACTGGAAGTGGGGGCGGGATAGGGCGATGCATATCACGCTATTTCGCTGAGAGAGGATGGCTCGTATGCATCGCGGACCTTTCTCTCAAGAGAGCAAATGAAACCCAACAGGAAATCTCAAACCTGTGCCCGAAAGCCCTTGCAGCAGAGCTGGATATTCGCAAGGCTGAAGAGGTGCAAAAGACGCTACGCCGATGCATGGAAGGATTCGGGAGGATACATGCATGGGTAAACAATGCAGGGGTGACGGACAAGCAGCACAGAGAAATCTTGGACGTTCCCTATGAGGTGTGGAGTGAGATACTGTCTGTGAATCTCTACGGAACATTTGTCTGTGTGAAGGAGTGCGCCGCCCTGATGAAAGAGCAGGGGTACGGAAACATCGTGAATGTTACCTCCCTTTTAGGGCAAAGGGGTCATATCAGCGTCGGGAACACCGCATACGGGGTTTCAAAAGCAGCGGTCGAGGCGCTGACCGAGTACGCTGCAGGCGAGCTCGAAGGAACCGGTGTCAATGTCAATGCCGCATATCCCGGCGCAATGGTGAACACGGGTTTCTTCGATTACCTGGAAAAAAGCGAGAGAGAAAAGCTTGAGCGCCCCACCATACTGAACGAGCTGGTATATGTACTGTGCTGCCTGAAACCGGGCGAGCTCTCAGGAAAATCATTTTCATACCAGAATTGGAAACAAAACCCCAATCTGCAGAAGCTCATTCCCCACTACCTTCATCAGGAACGAGAATGAAAGAACAGACCAAACTCCTGCTCCCGAGCCTCGCGGTCGTTGCCCCGATTGTCGCATTTCCCACGGTGTTTCTCTTCTACATGAGCCTCCATCAGTGGATCCTGTTCATACAGGAAATCAAGTTCATCTGGCTCGAGAACTTCTATAATATCATTACTTCGCAGGAGTTTCTGCAGTCCTTCGGCATCACCGCGATCTTCGTGGGCGCTTCCACATTCTTCACACTTCTCTTCGGTCTTGCCCTCGCGCTCATACTGAACGAAGATCTGAAAGGCAAGGGCGTGTTTCGTACGCTCTTCACTCTGCCCGCCATCATACCACCGGTTGTCGCCGGTTTTGCATGGAAATTTCTTCTCAACAGCGAGGTCGGCTTCATAGGGGGGTATATTTTACCCCATCTCGGATACGAGGGAAGCATTCTCGGCAATCCACAGCTCGCCCTGCTTGCGGTTATCATGGCAGACGTGTGGAGCAGGATGCCCCTCATGTTCCTCATTTTACTCGCCGGTTTACAGTCAATTCCTCCGGATCTCTACGAAGCTGCAGAGATCGACGGCGCAAATTACTGGAAAGCATTGCGCTACATCACGCTGCCGTCTATGCGGTCGGCAATCATCATTGCACTCATAATACGCTTCATCGATGCATTCAACCTTCTGGAGACGATATTCGTCATGACATCGGGCGGGCCGGGGATTGCAACACAGACCTTCCCGCTTCTCGGGTGGAAGATCGGGTTCCAGTACTACAACCTCGGGGAAGCGGCTGCCCTGGCAATCATCATGCTCATCATGACGATCCTCGTAAGCCAGGCATTGATAAGGAGAATGCGCACATGAGCACATCGATATACACGAGAAGCGTCTGGACAAGGGTGGTCCTTTACTTCGTACTCGCAATCTTCCTCGTATTCTTCCTCTTTCCCATTATCTGGCTTATCATTTCTTCGGTCAAGACACACTACCAGACACTTGTCATTCCGCCAAAGCTCATCTTCAAGCCAACTGCTGCTGCATACAGGAAAATCATCACAGGCGGAATGCTCAGGTCGTTTAAAAACAGCATCATGATCTCTTTTATTGACATTGTGCTCGCTCTCCTGTTGAGCATCCCGGCTGCGTACAGCCTTGCCCGATTCAAAAGCAAGTTCAATGAGAACATCGGCTTCTGGTTTCTCACGGTACGAATGGCTCCTGCATTCGGCGTGATCGTTCCCATGTATATAGTGATCCGCTATCTCAAGCTCCTGGACACCACGTTCGCCGTCAACATCGCGCATCTTTTGATCAACCTGCCATTTGGGATCTGGCTGCTGAAAGGATACTTCGAAGAGCTGCCGATCGAGATAGAGGAATCCGCGCTCATCGACGGCGCGAATCGACTGCAGACGCTCATACGGATCGTGCTTCCCACAAGCCTTCCAATGATTATCTCGGTCGCAATTCTGACATTCATGTTTTCATGGAATGAATTTTTGTTCGCGTTTGTGCTCACCTCGAACAAGGGAGTCACTGTTCCGGTGCTTGTTGCATCACTGGCCGGAACGATGACCTTCGACTGGCCGCTGATGTGCGCCGTTTCGATCGGAGCGATGATCCCTGCATTCATATTCGTGTTCGTTGTTCAGCGTTATATCGTGAGGGGGCTCACTCTAGGCGCCCTGAAATAGTTTCCGGGAACTACTCTTGGAGGCATACTGTGATGGATTTGAATAATATATATGAGCGTATCGAAGAGAATGAGCTCGTAGAGCTCTGCTCTGACCTCATCAGCATACCGAGTCATTTTCAGGTACCCAGTCAGGAGAGAGAAATTTCAATCTTTGTATCAGATACACTCAAGACCATCGGTGTGGAAGTGGAAGAACAGGAAGTGAAGAACGGTCGATGCAACGTGATCGCAAAAATACAGGGGAATGGAAACGGGCGGTCGCTTGCGCTCAATGGCCATCTCGATACAGTGCCTCCGGGCGAGAACATGCGGGCTCCCTACACCGCTTCCCTGAGAAATGGCCGTCTCTATGGAAGAGGAAGCTGTGACATGAAAGGCGCAGTTGCCGCCATGATCCATTCTCTCTACCTTATAAAAAAACATGGTTTAGTACTTAACGGTGACCTTTACCTTACTGCGGTCGTGGGTGAAGAGACCGGGGGCACGGGCTCCCGGCATCTCGTCGAGCACGGATTTCATCCGGATTTTGCCATTGTCGGTGAGCCGACCGATCTCAAAATCATCACATCTCACAAGGGTGTGTGCAACATGATGGTGACAGTACGGGGAAAATCCTGTCACGCAAGCATGCCTGAAAACGGTGCAAATGCCATCGTTGCGGCTTCTGACTTTATTCAGCTTGTAAAACAACGTCTTTTGCCTGATCTGAAAACCCGGACGCAGCAGGGCGTGGGGTGCGCAACTCTGAGCTTTGGAACAGTGGAAGGCGGTACAAAGATCAATATGGTGGCTGATCGCTGTTCGCTTGAGATCGACAGAAGGTGGGTGAAGGGAGAAACGCTCGAGCAGGTGCTTTCGGAGATGCGGGATCTTGTGAGCGAGGTCTGCAATAATGACCCGAACCTGAGTGCAGAGCTGCGCCTGCTGCTGCCCGAGGAATACTACTACGGGCCGTTCAACATAGATGAGGATCAGGAAATCGTAAAACTCATAAAACTGGCTCTTCACGATATCGGGATAAAGGCTCCGGTCGCAGGAATGCAGGGATGGACGGATGCAGCAACGCTCTACAATGCCGGTATTCCAGTCGTGCTCCTGGGACCAGGGAGCATCAAGCAGGCGCATACAAACAATGAGTGGGTACACATCTCTCAGCTCACGGATTCGGTGAGATATTATCTCTCAGTAATCAAAACAGTCTGTGGGATAGGGGGGAGATAAATGGATTTCGAGCGCTTACTCGCACCGATTAAAATCGGGAACCTCGAGCTCAGGAACAGGATAGTATTCCCACCCATCGACGTGCAGATCCATTCTGACGATCGAAGGGTGCAGCAGAGATATATCGATTTTCTCACCAGTCTCGTACAGAAGAATGGGGTCGGCCTCGTCATCAGTGAATTCACTTCAGTCGCAAATGATCGGTTCTGGATGCCCGCATCCAGGATTGACTCTGACAAATTTATTCCCGGTTTCGAGAAGCTCGTCGAGGAAGTGAAGAGACACGGCGCACGGATATTCATGCAGCTTGCAATGCTGGGTGGGAGAGCGCCCAAAGGAAAGCGCATCGCCCCCTCTGCGATACAATCCCCTCTGTACCCGGGAGTCCCTGAAGAGATTTCGCGAGATGAAATACAGTGGCTCATCGGGAAGTGGTTGGATGCAGCCCAGAGGGCAAAACGCATCGGTTTCGATGGAGTCGAAGTCCACGGGGGGCATTCGTATCTGATAGGAGAGTTCATGTCTCCCCATTCAAATCTTCGTGAGGACGAATACGGCGGGGATTTTGAAGGAAGAATGCGTTTTCCGACTGAGATCATCAGAGGCATCAAAGCCTCCTGCGGGTCAGATTACCCTGTCGGCATCAAATTCAGTGCTTTTGAGGCGCTGAACGATGGGATACGGGGAGCGATGGCCGTGGACATTGCCCAGTGGTTCGAAAAAGCAGGCGTTGATTACCTCCACGTCTCTTCGTCCACCTACATGCTCGGCGGCACGCCGTATCCGGATGTGCCCCCCCTCTTCGTCCCGGAAGGGCCCCTCGTGGAGTTTGCAGCGCGCATAAAGAAAAGAGTGTCGGTTCCTGTGATTACGGTCGCCGGAATCGTGACCCCGGATTTTGCGCATACAGTAATCGCTGAGAACAAGGCGGACCTCGTCGCCCTTGGGAGGGCGATGTTTGCAGACCCTGAATGGGCCTCGAAGATCGCTTCCGGCCGTGAGAAGGAGATACGGCCCTGTATACGGTGCAACATGTGTCACAAGAAAATGATCATCGACCGCGCAGGAGAGGTCGAGTGCACTGTCAATCCCGGTCTGTTGAAACCGCCTCTGAAACCGTCCCATAGGAGAAAAAGAGTCATCGTCGTTGGAGCCGGACCCGGAGGGCTGGAAGCCGCGCTCATGGCAAGTGAAAGAGGGCATGACGTGGTGCTCTTTGAAAGAGAAGACGAAATAGGGGGCAACGTGCGATTGGGATGCATTCCTCCGTTCAAGAGTGATCTCAAACGGCTGCTCGACCACTACGCATGGAGACTCGAAAAGAGCGCCGTGAAATTCATCCCCTCTCAGGAGGCTCACGCACCGGAAATACTCTCAAAAGCACCGGATGCGGTGGTTGTTGCTGCAGGAGCTCGTGAGCTCATCCCGAGCATACCGGGTATCGGAGATAAGAGGGTTATGTATGCGAGGGAATTCTACAGGTCGCAGAAATTACACAAGAAGGGAGAGGGGAGAGTCGCAGTGATCGGGGCTGGCACCGTGGGGTGTGAGCTCGGGTGGTATCTCTCGATTCTCGGGAGGAAGGTGTTCCTCATTGACATTCTCAGCTTTGACCACTGGCTCGAGGAGGAGCACCCGACAAATCGCCTCACACTTCTGGAAAAGCTTGAAGAGTGGGGGGTGAATGTTCTGGACAACGCGACAGATCTCTCTCTGGAACAGGGTGGGGAGCTGGTGCGGTTGCGCAGAGACGGAATCGAGTACGGAATTTCCACAGACATCGTCATACTCTCTGCAGGGTATACACCGTCTGAATCGCTTTTCAATGAATTGAGAGCGCGCGCAGAAGGCGAGGACTCGCCTGCTATTTACCAGGTGGGCGATTGCGTCAGCGTGAGAGACATACACTGGGCAGTCCTTGAAGGGTATGAAGCAGGAATCGCCATATAGAGGGGATACACAGACGATGATGAGCGCGCGGGAAAGGGTCCTCATGGCGCTGAACCACACCGAAACAGACCGGCCACCCCAGGACCTCGGGAGCAGCTGCAATACATCGATCACGAAAATCGCGTATCAGAATCTGCTGAAGTATCTCGGGCATAAAAAGGATGCCGAAGTCCCCTTTCTTTCAAAAGATATGCAGGTCGTGGAGATCGAAGAAGCGGTGCTGAAGAGACTACACATCGACACCTGCGGGCTGCACTCGAATCCGGCAGATGAGGATCGCACGGAATTTTTCCCGCCCCACGGCTATAGAGACGAGTGGGGCATCCGATATGCTGCAGCAATGAAGGATGGGGATATTCTGTACTACGATGTGATTGAATACCCCCTGGCCTCCTTCAGCTCCGTGAAGGAGATAGAACGGTTCCGGTGGCCTGATCCTCTTGATCCCGGCAGAACCCGCGGGCTGCAACAAAAGGCACGCGCGCTTCGAGAACACACGGACTGTGCGATCGTCGGGCACATGGGAGACACGAGCATCTTTCAGGCATGCACGCTCCTGCGGGGAATGGAGGGGTTTCTCGTCGATCTCATCACAGAGAAAAAAATGGCTCACGCGCTCATGGAAAAGGTCTTAGAGATCCAGTCCATCAAGATGGAGCGATGGCTCGAGCAGGTGGGCGGATATCTTGATGTGGTCAGCGTAGGGGACGATTTTGCGGGCCAGTCCGGGCCCCTTATATCACCTGATCTTTTCAGAATAATGGTAAAGCCGTATCTCGCACGATATTTTCAGCAAATCAAAAAGGGGACGAATGCATTCCTGCACCTGCACAGCTGCGGCGCTTTGCAGGAGCTGCTTCCCGATCTCATCGACATCGGTGTGGACATCATCAACCCAGTTCAGGTATCTGCAAGAGGAATGGACCCCGAGATCCTGAAAAAGAGATTTGGAGCTGAGCTCTGTTTCTGGGGAGGCATTGATACGCAGAAGCTTTTGCCCTACGGTAAACCACATGAAGTAGAAGAGGAGACGAAGAGGATCTTCGAGATACTGGGCAAGGGCGGAGGCTATGTGCTCAATCCCGTGCACAACATTCAGCCGGATGTCCCTCCTGAAAACATTTGTGCGATGTTCGATGCATTTTTCACCGAATCGCAGATCGAGGGGGAAAACTCATGAGGTATACCCTGATGATTCCGGGCCCGGTCGAGGTTCCGGATGAGATTCTCAGCGCCTACTGGGAACATCCAGTTGCGCATTACGGGCCGGACTGGACAAAGCGATATCTTGACACTTCGGATAGGATGTCCGACATACTGGGATGCCGCGGAAAGAGCTTCCTCATGCCCGGGTCCGGGTCTTTAGGAAATGATGCGGCAGCAGCAGCTTTCTCGAGCGGCAGGAAATGCCTGGTAATCGACAACGGCATGTTCGGGCAGAGACTCTGCGACATCGTTTCCCGGTATACCCAGGATGTTGAGATACTCCGGTTCCCGCTGGGGTCTCCTGCTGATCCGGACGCGATACGAAAGGCGGTAAAAAAAACAGGGGCCCGCTCTGTGTTCATGACCCACGTGGAGACGAGCACAGGGGTAATAAATCCGGTTCAGGAAGTGGGACAGGCCCTGAAGGATACAGAAACACTCTTTTTGCTCGACGCGGTTTCCAGCGCCGGCATTGAACCACTTGAGATGGACAGCTGGGGGATACAGGTTGCAGTGACCGCATCGCAGAAGGGACTGGAGTGCCCTGCAGGGCTCGGGATCGTTACGGTGAGTGAGGAGTTGCTTCCCCTTCTGGATCATATGCGCGGGCATTCATGGTACGCTGATCTGGGATTGTGGTGGGAATTCTATAAAAAGTGGCATGACTGGCATCCCTTTCCGGTGACACTTCCGACCAATACCGTTCTGGCGCTCGCGCTGAGCCTGAAAATCCTGGGGAGTGAGGGTGTGCAGGCCCGCCAGCGTTTCTACCGCGACATCTCACGTTCGTTCCGTGCATCCATCGGGCATCTCGGGCTCAAGCCGTTTGCTGCTGAGGGAGAGAACGCGCACGGCCTCACCGCCATTTCGACCGGGGGAAAGCTCAATCCTTCATCATTGATAGAGTATCTGAAAGAGCGGTTTCACATTCAGATCACCGGATCTTTCGGGCAGATGCAGGATCACGTATTCCGGGTGGGGCACATGAGCAGACGGCAATGCGATCCCGCAAACCTCATAACCCTTGTAACCGGCATTGCGCTGTTCATGAAAAGCCAGGGGCTCCCGGTATCCCTCCAGGATGCATTGGACGAGCTTGTGAAATGAACGATCAGAGCTCAGAACCACGACCACCGTTTATGAGAAGGAGACTGCTTGTCATCATTCTCTCCCTTGCCGCAGGGGGCCTCCTCACCTGGTGGCTCTGGGTGCGTTTCCACGTGCTGTTCGTCTTTATCTTCATCCCCATTATTGCAATCGGCCCGTCCCTGTTCAGACGGCTTTTCACTCGTGAAGACGAATCCCATCAAAAACACGAATGAAATACAGCTGAACTTTTCCCAATAACAGCATGGATTTACACGAATAGACAATTTATAATTATTTATTGATAAATTATTCACCAATGACGAATTCAGTGCAGCATTGGAATGATCCTGCAAATATCTGTGTGCCTATGAACGAGGGGTGAAATGGTTTTATCAATCTTTTCATCAGTGTTAATTTTTTTGATAATTATAGGGTTTCTCATCATAGGTATCCCACTCTTGAAGGAAAAATATTTTGATGGTGAACTCTGGATATGCGGTGATGAGAAGGTGAGGGGAAGGATGGTACGGGATTTAACAAGAAAAAAAATACTGGACGGGATGACAAAAAACAAAGTAGTAGACCTTCTTGGTCCGCCGACGGTATCAGACGGGGCACTTATTTATACCATTGAAAAAGGGAACAGTTTTCTCTCTGAGTGGCCCTCTGCTTTAAAAATCTATTTTGACGAAGAAGATGTCGTGGAAAGGTACTACATAACGGACTAAAGGGTAATTGGCGCGCCAAGAGAACGCTCTGCTGAGCTTGAAACCACTAAATTTCTCCACAAATATTTCATTCTTTCCCCGGCTGATTCTCCCTATCGTTACTCATTCAACGGCTTTTCCTCAGATGAAACAAAGGAATTATTCAAAAAGGGGTTGATGCTTCATCAAGAAGAAGAGGTCCTGGCAGCAATATTCTGGAGATCAGCGAAGAAACAATGTGCGATGGCTGTAACGACGACCGCCGCGCCACTGAAGCATGCACCCCTTACCCTTCAATCCCGTTCATCCGCTCGAACACCAGGGCGAGGGCCTGCGTTCCGTTCTTCCCCAGGCCGATGGCCTTTGCTGCGATGTAGAACTGGTGCGCCATGGCAAGCCCCGGGAGCGAGAGATTCATGCGCTTGGACTCCTCCAGGGCGATTCCCATATCCTTTATGAAGTGCTCGATGAAGAATCCGGGGTCGAAGTTGCGCCTGACGATACGCGGGCCCAGATTGTTGATGGTCCAGCTCCCTGCAGCGCCGCTCCCGATGGCGGCGATCACCTCTTCCAGATCGAGCCCGGCCCGCTGGGCATACAGCAGGCTCTCCACTGCACCGATCATGGTAGTTGCGATGTGGATCTGGTTCGCCATCTTGGTGTGCTGGCCGCTCCCTGCGTTTCCCATGTAATTGATGCTCTTTCCCATGAGCTCGAAGAGCGGGAGAACACGGTCGAAGGTCTCTCTGGCGCCGCCCACCATGATCGAGAGCGTCGCATTTCGTGCGCCGACATCCCCTCCTGACACCGGAGCGTCGAGGGATTCAATTCCTCTCTCCTTCGCCTTCACTGATATTTCAATTGCCAGATTCGGGCTCGAGGTGGTCATGTCAACCACGGTACCGCCCGGTTTCATCCCGGAAAGCACACCTCCTTCTGAAAGGTACACCTCGCGAACGTCCGAAGGATAGGAAACGATGGAGAACACAATGTCCGAGGATTCAGCCGCTCCTGCGGGGGTCTCAGCCCACTGTGCGCCCCTTGCAAGAAGCGGCTCGGCTTTTGATTTTGTCCTGGTGTGGAGGGTGACCTCATACCCTGCATCGAGAATGTGTCCGCACATGGACACACCCATGACGCCGGTACCGATCCACCCGATTGTCTTTTTTTTCTCAGCCACGTAAACACTCCTCTTTATTATATGATATTCTAGAAAAAGACATTCAGCACCC
>Ga0180437_10008252_pt1 | contig 13287 bp, 14 predicted proteins | sample SS_ome_4_FD_132410 | JGI IMG/M metagenome (GOLD analysis project Ga0180437, IMG submission 132410) | Hypersaline lake sediment archaeal communities from the Salton Sea, California, USA - SS_3_D_1 metaG | ecosystem: Environmental > Aquatic > Non-marine Saline and Alkaline > Hypersaline >...
GCAACCGAACGTCGCGTAGTCCGCCAGGCTCTTGTCGAGCTTGGCATTTTATCCACCACCTGGAGGTCCATTGCTCTACCAATTAAGCCCCGAAAGTGCGCATGAATTTTGCAGTGGGCACAGCAGTCGCAATTCTTCGGGCCGAGAGAGGCAACCGCCTCGGTGCGTGTGGCGAACGCTCCGGCTCGACCAAGCACTAATTTCATGATTTCCACCAGAAGTGGGGTAGAACTCTCTTGCATGTTTGGCTAACCTTGCAAATGTACGCAGCCGATACTGTTCTTAGCATCCGCGACTGAAGTGCCAAAAGTGTAACCAGGAGGACAGCATGAGTGTCAGGACCCCGGGAGAGTACAAGCAGAGAGCCGTCATACTGAAAGCGCTCGCCCATCCGGCCCGTCTACTCATCGTGGATGAACTTGGCGAGGCGGGTGAGCGTTGTGTGTGCGAACTGACCGAACTGGTGGGGGTCGATATGTCAACCGTATCGCGGCACCTGACCCAACTGCGGAATGCCGGAATCATCGAAGACGAGCGACGAGGTGCCAAGGTTTTCTACAAGCTCTGTTTTCCTTGCCTCGCGACACTGTTCGAATGCCTTTCCCGATCATGCGATTGTGCCGAAGGCAGCCTGAATACGGCGACGACCTGAGTTTTTTTGCTCCAGACATTGGCGTAATGGCCAAATCGCCAAGTACGCAGCAACGATAGCCTCGCAATGGGCACGATTTTCAGAACCGATGTGCGTGGTCCGCATCAGGAACAATTCGAGATATCGCGTTGTCTTCCCTAAGGAAAGTCATCAATGAATAAGAAGCAGTTATCAATCCTCGCGGTTTTGGTCGGGGTTTTCCTCTTCGCGTATTTCGTGAATTTTGCGAGTCCAAAGGTTCAGAACGCGATCATGGAGGCGTTCTACATGCTTCAGTGGTATGTGCGTTATCATACGCTGGCGTGCGTGGTGCCGGCCATGTTCATCGCGGGAGCTATCGCGACCTTTTTCTCGAAGGAGGCTGTCCTTCGGCACTTGGGGCCCAAGGCGAACAAGGCGGAGGCCTACGGCGTGGCGTCCGTCTCCGGTACGGTGCTAGCCGTTTGCTCATGCAGTGTGTTGCCTATGTTCGCGGGCATCTATCGCGTGGGCGCAGGACTAGGACCGGCCTCCGCTTTTCTCTACTCCGGGCCCGCGATCAATGTGATGGCCATCTTCCTGACCGCCCGCGTGCTGGGCTTCGATTTGGGCATCGCGCGAATCATTGGCTCGGTCGTGTTTGCCGTCGTCATTGGCCTGATCATGGCAGTCATTTTCCGGAAAGATGAAGAGGTTCGTACTGCGGCCGTGATGCAGTTGCCCGATCCGCCGCCGGCCAAACGGAAACTTTGGCAAACGGCACTATTCTTCGTCTGCATGATCACATTCCTCGTCTTCAGCGATTGGGCCAATCCCAGCCAGACGATCATTGAGAAGACCGACGGTACGCACATACACGCTACGGTGTTGGTTCGCACGGCCGAAGTCTATCGCGTCCAGCTTGAGGAGCGGTTGGACGATCTGAAGAAGGGCGCCAAGCTTATGGTCAACATAAGTGACATTGCCTCGGAAAAGGACCATACGGCGGAAGGCTATGAGTGGGTTGCCTGGGTGTTTCACCATCGCTGGTACATTGCCGGTGCATTCTTCCTTGCCGTGCTGGTCATGTCGTTCAGTTGGTTCGGCCGCGAGGAGCTTACGGACTGGATGGAGCAGACATGGAGCTTCTCGAAGTCGATCATCCCTCTATTATTTGGGGGCGTGCTCGTGACCGGCTTCGTCGGTGCCCTGATTCCCGAGAAGATCGTGGCCAGTTGGGTCGGTGGCGATAGTTTCACCTCCAACCTAGTCGCCTCGATGATTGGTGGAATGTGGTACTTCGCCACACTCACCGAGATTCCGATTCTGGAAGCACTGATTGGACTGGGCATGGGACGCGGGCCGGCCCTGGCTCTGCTCTTGGCAGGGCCGGCCCTGTCATTGCCGAGCATCATGGTGATCTACAGTGTGATCGGATTCAAGAAGACACTCACATTCGTCATCCTGACCGTGATTATGAGCACGTTCGTGGGGATGGTTTTTGGTTGGTTCTTCGTGTAGGAGAGCCAGCCACAAGAGCGGCAATACACACTTGACTTGGAGGTGAAGCATGAGACTTGTACAGATACTTGGAACCGGCTGTGCCAAGTGCGAAAAGCTCAAGCACAACGCCGAAGAAGCGATCAAGCAATCGGGGGCCGAAGTCACACTAGAGAAGATCACCGACATCACTCAGATTACCAGCTTTGGCGTGATGATGACGCCCGCGCTGGCCATCGATGGAGAAGTGAAAGCGGTCGGTAAAGTGCTGTCGTCGGACGACATCCAGAAGTTGTTGGCGTCGCCGGCATGACCATTTCTTGGACGTCCAATCACAAGGAGTACGATCATGGCATCGAAAGTGAATCGTCGTCGGTTTCTTGCGAGCGCGGCCGCAGGGACCGCAGCCGGCGCGGCTGCCACGGTTTCCATCTCGGCCCACGGAGCCGAGGGGCCACCCATTCCCGTACCCGATGCCGACACCAAGTCCTTTGCGGACGGAGCCGGCCCTGAGGCGGAGTGCTGCACCCCTGCAGCGACCGTGATCTTCGCCTGCTCGGGAGCAGCAGACGTGGGTAAGATTGCCGACCTATCCGCCAGAAAACTGAGCGAGGATGGCGTAGGCAAGATGTCCTGTCTGGCCGGTGTTGGCGGTCGGGTGAAGCCGCTTATGGAAATCGCCAAGGGGGCGCAAGCCATTCTGGCGATTGACGGTTGCCCGTTGCACTGCGCTCGCAACACGTTGGAGCAGGCGGGATTCAAGAAGTTTGAGCACCTTTGCCTGGCCGACATCGGGATGGCGAAGGGGAAGACCCCGGTGACGGATGGTGTGGTGGCAAAGGCGGCAAGCCAAGGCAAGGCCAAGCTGCCCAAGTAGCGTATACCCGACTCGAGTCGCAGTTGGCTCAGATTGCTGAGGAGTTGCAGGCCATCCGAAAGGGCGGCGGTATTGCGGCAACTTCTGGTGGCCGGACAAACGAAGGGCCGGTCGATGATGGGCTGATCGTCTACTACTTTCACGGCAACACCCGTTGTCCAACCTGTCGCTCGATTGAATCGCAATCGCACGAGGCGGTCGAATCCGATTTCGCTGCTCAGTTGGATCGCGGAGAACTGTCCTGGAAGGTCGTCAATTACGAGGGACCAGCCGCTGATGACTTGGCGAAGAACTTCGAGATTCAGATGCCGGTCGTGGTGTTGGTGAAGATGGAGAATGGCCAAATCGGCGACTGGAAAGGTTTGGACGAGGTTTGGGCACTTGTGGGTGACAAACCGGCGTTCAGGCAGTTCATTCATGCCGAGATTCAGGCCATGCTTGAAGCTACACCATCCGCCGCGCCGTCAGCTTGGCAGAGGATGTTCTGAAGCGCTTCGTGCGCTGAGCGGATGCGGTGTGCCCGCTCGACCCTGTGAGCGTTTGTCGACAGATAAAATGACGGGAGATATTCAATGCTTGCTTATTCGCTCTATGCCGCGGCAGCGCTCTACCTGGGCTTGCTGACCTCGATCAGCCCCTGCCCGCTAGCAACCAATATCGCGGCCATCTCTTACATTGGCCGCAAGGTCGAGGATTCTCGGCTGGTAATTCGTGCAGGCTTGCTCTATACGTTGGGACGCTGCCTGCTCTATCTCGTCTTGGCCACATTGCTCGCAACCACTGCGATGTCCATCCCGGCTGTGTCGGTATTCCTGCAAAAGTACATGCATCTGGCTCTCGGGCCGATCTTCCTATTGCTCGGCATGTTTCTAGTTGGGTTGATCACCATGACCAGTGGTGGAACGATGATGAGTGAGGAGATGCAGAAGCGGGTTGATGCCATGGGAATATGGGGCGCGCTTCTCTTGGGCATCCTGTTCGCGGTATCGTTTTGCCCGACGTCAGCGGCTTGGTTTTTCGGGCTGTTGGCGCTGATCATGGGGTCTGAAGCGAATGCGATCACAGGCGTGCTGGCCAAAGTGGGCATCGCGTTGCCCAAAGCGTCGCTGCCCGGCGGTGCTGTTATCTTGCCGCTCACCTACGGCATTGGCACTGCCGTTCCGGTGTTGCTCGTCGCGTTCTTGTTGGCCTACAGCGCCAAATCCGTGGGCAAGACCTACAACATCTTGTCCAAAGTGGAATGGTGGGCGCGCATGACGACCGGGTGGATATTCGTGCTCATAGGTGTCTGGTTCTCGCTGAAATACGTGTTTCTCGTCGGGGCACACGCTTGATGTGCTGAAGAAACTCCCTCGGAGGATGCGGGCCATGTTTCAGAGAATGTTCCTGCCCCTGTCCGTGATGATACTGGTCGCCTCACCGGCCTCGGCCCAGAAATGGGCCGAGAAGATGTTCGAGACAAAAAGTCACGACTTCGGGACAATCGCCCGAGGAGCTAAAGCCGAGTATGAGTTTGTGCTCAAGAACATCTATGTAAAGGACATCCATATCGCCAATGTTCGTGTCAGCTGCGGTTGCACGACGCCCAGTATCAAGAAACCGCTGCTGAAAACGTACGAGAAGGGTGCGATTGTGGCCAGCATCAATAGTAGCAACTTTACTGGCCGCCAAAGCTCCACGATCACAGTTACGATTGACAAGCCGACGTATGCCAGGGTCCAGTTGCACGTGAAGGTCTACATCCAGCCGGACGTCGTTGTCGACCCACCGGTCGTGCAGTTGGGCGAGATCGACAAAGGAGCTGGCGCTGAAAGCAAGGTCAACGTTGCTTGCACGCGCAGGATTGACTGGAAGATCGTGGAAGTCAAGAGTGCAAATCCACATCTATCCGGCGAAGTTGTTGAAACGAATCGTCGCAGCACTCGAGTTTCATACGAGTTACGTGTCCGCTTGGACGAGGACGCGCCAACCGGTTACATCAGGGATCACGTACTGCTGGTCACCAACGACCAGCCGTCCAAGCAGATCCCGGTCAGGGTTGAAGGCCGAGTGCTTTCCGCCGTCACGGTCAGCCCAGATTCATTATTCTTCGGAGTCGCGCAGCCTGGCCAACGTGTCACAAAGCGACTTGTGATACGCGGCAAGAAGCCCTTCCGAATCACTTCAGTCACGGCCGACTGTGGCTGTTTCGAGTTCGATACACCGGCTGAGGGTGTAGCCAAGCCGTTGCACTTGGTGCCCGTTACATTCACTGCTGGCGAGAAACCTGGGAAGGTCGCAAAGACGATTCGGATTACAACTGATTTGGACGACGCAACGGTCGAGTTGTCGGTCGATGCACTTGTCACACAGAAGTAGAGGCAAATATCCGCCGGGCGGAAACCGACCGCACGAAAGGTCAAAGTACCCGCCTAACCCATCGCGGGCCGGCCCTGCTGACAATCCGGATACCACACAAGGATCGCGTAGCTTGCTTGCATGACATGCCGGAGTTGCTATGCTGACAGGCATATCGCCTTCCAACTCTTGAGGGCATAACCATGAACGATTCCGAGCTGCCGAAATCCGAACGTCGGCGGTATCAGTTTAGCCTGCGGACGCTGTTGCTGATTGTACTTATCGCATCCATAGGATTTGCTTGGCTTGGTGTCAAGATTCGCCGGGCAAGGGAGGAGGCTAGGTGGGAAGAGAACCGGAAAAAGGAGGAACAGGAACGAATTAGGCAGGGACAGGATTGGAGAAGACCGCAAGAGGACATTGTCGCTGCCCTTGAGCCTTTCGGCCCGCGTGTCTCTTATCATGGCAACGATCTAGTGATTCTGCGTTCACATGACAGCCAGCTCGGGGATGCCGAGATGGCGTACGTGGGGAGGCTGACAAAGCTCGAATTGCTGGGGCTTAACGGCACGCGAGTCACCGACGCTGGGCTGGTACACCTGGAAGGTCTGGCCAGTATCCGGCAACTGTGGCTACACGGCACGCACATCAATGGTTCGGGCCTGAAGCACTTGAAGGATTGCGGCAACCTTCAAGAACTGGATCTTCAAGGTACTCGAATCAGTGACGGTGGGCTGGAACACTTGGCGGGACTAGCCCGTCTTGGGGTGTTGAAGCTTTCGGGTACTCGGATCACCGATGTTGGCCTGCGGCACCTTGAGAACTGGCCGAGACTTTACTCGCTGAGCCTCGCAGGCACCCATATTAGCGACGAAGGTCTGCGACACCTTGAATCGCTGACGACGCTTGAATCGCTGAGTCTCTCAGGCACTCCGATTACTGATGCAGGATTGGAGCACTTGAAGGGGCTAACCAGCATCAAGCGTCTATATCTTAACGACACCCAAATCGTGGGCTCCGGTCTCGAGCACTTGACGGAAATGGCTCGGCTCGAAGCCTTGGAACTGCACCGAACGCCACTGACCGACGACGGGCTCAAGCACCTGGGTCGTATCACCAGCCTCCAAGCTTTGGACCTTCAGATCACCCCGATCACGGACGTGGGATTGGGTCAACTTGAAGGGCTCGGTAACCTTCAATTGCTCATCGTGTCCGACACGCAGGTTACCGACGAAGGCGTCAGGAAGCTCCAGCAGGCATTGCCGAACTGCACGGTCCACCCATCGCCCTACAGGTAATAGCGGCCTTGGCCGAGCTGCCGCTCTCCCGGGTAAACCCTGGGCATTGCACGGTCAGAATCGGTCTTGACGCAACCTTGCCAATCTCGTACAATTCGTTATTTGGCGAACTGTGCGAGGCGGACTCATGCGAGATTTCATCACGGTAGCGAAGGCGCTTGGGGACGAGAGCCGTGTCCGGGCGCTCTTGGCGCTCTGCCAACGTGAACTCTGCGTATGCCAGATCATCGAGCTGCTGGGACTGGCGCCGTCCACAGTTTCCAAGCACATGTCGATCCTCAAGCAGGCTCGACTCGTGGACAGCCGGAAGAATGGCCGTTGGATCTATTACCGGCTTGCCGATGACGACGTACCTGTCGCGGCCAGCGAAGCGACGGCCTGGGTCATGAAGGCACTTTCCAGTGACCCAAGAACACGCAAGGACGACGCACGGCTTAAGCAGATTCTGAAGTTCGAACCGGAAGTGCTTTGCAGACGGCAGGCGAAGACCTGACAGGATTGCCCGTGCGTAGAATCGACAACACAGGTGTTGGCCCAATCGATGGCTGAAGCAGAAATCAAGAAGGCGAAACCTGCGGACGGGTATCCGCCCGAAGAAGGATGCTACCTGCGCGGAAATGACTACTCACCGGTTGCGGTGGTGGTGATACTCAGGTGGGAACGGGAAAAGACACCACCGTCAATTGAGCAGTTGGTTCGGGTCGCCGTTGAAAGCGGTGCCGCGCTGGCTGGTACGCTCCAGACGGAAAACGTCGGCTTAGAAAAGGTCATCTGTAACGTCGTCTCTAACCCGAACATCCGCTTTCTAGTGGTTTGCGGTCCGGAAACTCCGGGACACTTGGTGGGCGACGCGATCCTGGCCCTGGAAAAGAACGGCCTAGATGCCGACAAACGCATTGTTGGTGCCAAGGCCCCGACTCCTTATCTCTTCAATCTTCCCGGAGAGTACATCGACCGTTTTCGGGCCCAAATCACCGTGATCGACCTCGTCGATGAGGGCTCGCCGGAGGTCTTGCAGCAGGCGGTGTGGTCCTGCTATCAAGAGAATCCGACTCCGTTCGGACACTACATGCTGTGCGATTCCGGCGCCTATTCCGAGCCTCCTCTGAGCGGCAAGATTACCCTTCGAATCACCGACCCTCAGAAGCAGCCGAAAACGGAAGAACAGCGTGAGAAGCTTAAGAAGGCTCAAGCGTTGATGGATCGCATCCGGAGATCGGTTGAAGCCAGAAGGCGCGGAGAAACCGAAAGTGAAACGACCGAACGGGAGAGCCAATCTTGATACGTGTTCTGTTTCTATGTACGGGCAACTCATGCCGTAGCCAGATGGCGGAAGGCTGGGCAAGGCATTTGAGAGCCGCCACCATCGAGCCTTATTCTGCGGGGATCGAGACACATGGCCTCAATCCCAACGCGGTTCGCGTTATGGAGGAGGCAGGTGTAGACATTTCGATGCACCGTTCGAAGCACGTTCGTGAACTTGAAGGTATCGAGTTCGACTACGTGATAACCGTCTGCGGTCATGCCAACGAGAATTGCCCCGTGTTTCCCGGAAAGGCCAGGATCATTCACGTGGCATTCGATGATCCACCGAAGTTGGCCGCGGCGGCGAAGACAGAGGAGGAGGCCCAAGACTACTACCGGCAAGTCCGGGATGAGATCAAGGTGTTCGTCCAAAGCTTGCCGGAAGCGTTGCCCTGACAAGACACGTCCCAGATCCTAAAATTAATCGACGGGTTTCGACACCAAAACGGAGTGAACGCTCATGACCGACGGCATTACAAAACAACTATCATTCCTGGATCGATACTTGACGCTTTGGATCTTTCTTGCCATGGCGGTTGGCGTTGGGGCCGGATACCTGGCTCCTGGAGTGGAGTCATTCATCAACCAGTTCCAGGCCGGCACGACGAATATCCCCATTGCCGTCGGGCTGATACTGATGATGTACCCGCCGCTGGCCAAGGTGAAGTACGAAGAACTCGGTGACGTGTTCCGCAATTGGAAGATTCTTGGACTGTCGCTCTTGCAGAATTGGATTGTCGGCCCGGTTTTGATGTTCTCTTTGGCGATTCTGCTTCTGCGCGATTACCCCGAGTATATGGTCGGACTGATCATGATCGGACTCGCCCGCTGCATCGCCATGGTCATCGTTTGGAACGACCTAGCCAAAGGAGATACGGAATACGCCGCCGGCCTTGTGGCGTTCAATAGCATCTTTCAGGTGCTGTTCTACAGCCTGTATGCCTACGTTTTCATCACCGTGCTGCCGCCCCTGTTCGGCCTCAGCGGCAGCATCGTTGAAGTTAGTATGGGACAAATCGCCGAGAGCGTATTCATCTATCTCGGCATTCCCTTTTTCGCCGGAATGATCTCCCGGTTTGTCTTGGTGAAGGCCAAGGGTAGGACGTGGTACGAAACTCAGTTCATCCCCAAGATCAGCCCCATAACGCTTATTGCCCTTCTGTTCACTATCCTCGTGATGTTCAGCCTAAAAGGCAATCTAATCGTTCAGATCCCGCTCGACGTGGTGCGTATTGCGATCCCGCTGCTGATTTATTTCGTAGTGATGTTCCTAGTCAGTTTCTACATGGGGCGCAAGGCTGGTGCTGATTACCCGAAAACCGCCACGCTTTCGTTCACTGCCGCCAGCAACAACTTTGAGCTGGCAATTGCGGTCGCCATTGCAGTATTCGGCATCAATTCCGGTGCCGCCTTCGCGGCCGTAATCGGCCCGCTGGTCGAGGTGCCCGTGCTGATCGGCCTGGTCAACGTCGCCCTATATTTCCAACGGCGCTACTGGAGCATTCCTGCCAGTGAGCCCCAGGTTGGGATCGGCTGACCGGCTCCGGAGGGCGCGCCCAAGAACACGGGCCGAAAACGGTCACGCGAAGCTTTCGATACACACTGCTGCGATCGGATGTGGGTGGCGGCGATTAAGAAAGCGGCAGAATGACGCCCAGACCAAGCCGGTGCTGAGAACTCGCCAAGACCAGCCGTATGTGCGTATATGTCCCATAATACGCGTTATGCGAAATGAACGCTTATGATCGAGGGCCGAGGGTAATTGACGCAAAGCGCGCTGAAATCGTGTTGGTGGGGTTGCAGAGCGACGCAGTCCCGCCGTTTTATGTCGGGAATCGGGTGTCGATTGGCGCTCGCAGCGTGAACAGTTGGACGAAGCCGTGCGGTCGTGGTTGGCGTCTGGATCGAAGTGCCTGTGATGCTGATGCGAATATGCCTCAAGACCAGCAGCTGCTTTGATGAAAGCCTGTAACGATCTCCCCGTCGTGGGCCTGTTCAGTTTCTCAACTAGACTTACCTCACACTTTGCCTAGTCTGTTCGATCATGAGCCCCCTCAAGCCGCCTCATCCTCCGGCGCCCGCAGCTTCCGGATCGCGTCGATCTGCTCCTCCCGATCGACGTGCGTGTAGACGTCCAGCGTGAGCCGGACATCGCTGTGGCGGGCCGGCGTCTGGGCCATCTTGGGCCGGATGCCGGCCCGCTCCAGGTTCGTGATGAACAGGTGCCGGTTATCGTGCAGCCGCGAATTGGTTGGACGGCCTTGAGTCTCAGCAGATGTGCCGAGTTCGTCAACGATCAATTGTACGCCTCATCCCACAGGTCCGGATGGTTTGTCGTGAACCACTCTTTCGGGCCTACTACACTTGGCGCGGCCGCTTGCTAGGATTCTCAGGAAGGTGGGCCGGGATTGCCGCTCGCAACCTCCGCGGTCAGCCAGAGGAGAATCCGAGCAAACATGCCACGAGGCGTTCGGAGATGAACCTTACAGAATCACATTGAAACCCTTTGCCCCACCTCTTGCGCTCGGGCTGGTAGCCGGGCGCGTTGGTGGGGTGACTACCAGAAAGGAACGTCAAACCATGAGCAAAGCGTGGCTATTCAGAGACCATCGCCAGCACAAGAAGCTAGGCGACCGCTGCCCCTGGTCAGTCGCTTGGCTGGAGGCCAACGGCCAACGGCGATCCAAGAAGATCGGCACCAAAACCGAGGCCCAGCAGTTCCGGCGAAAGCTGGAAGGCAAAATGGCGGCCGGCCTACACCAGCCCGACACCCGTGCCACCTGGGCGAGTTTTCGCAAGCAGTACGAAGACTGGCTAATATCGCGCCGGAAGCGGTCGTCGACCATCGAGGGTGTGCGGCAGTCATTCAGGCATTTCGAGCGACTCGTCAAACCCGGTAAGCTATCCAAGATTAACACGCTGACCATCGAATCCTATGTTGCCGCACGATCGCAGGAAAAGACCCACAGGGGGCTGCCGGTTTCCCCTGCCACAGTCAACCTGGAGCTGAGGAACATACGGGCAGCCTTGCGAAAGGCGGCCAAGTGGGAATTCATCGCTAAGGCCCCCGATTTCGAGATGCTCAAAGAAGACCGCCCCCAGCCGCGTGTGATGCCGGATGCAGATTTCGCGGCCATGTACAAGCACTGCGATGCCGCCAAGCAGCCGGTTAACGAGCACATCGCGACCGCCGAGTGGTGGAGGGCCCTGCTGATCTTCGCCCGTTACACCGGCTGGCGGATTGGCGAAATCCTGTCCTTGCGTTGGGATGACGTCCCTCTCGACCCGGACGAAAACGGCGACTACTGGGCAACGACGCGAGCCAGCACCAACAAGGGCGGCCGGACGGAACAAGTGCCGCTGATGCCGGTGATCGTTCAGCACCTCCGCCGGATCCGGTCGTTTGATCCGGCGGTGTTCCCGTGGGGGGGGAACAGGCGGCAGCTCTATCCGGAGCTGGAACGAATCGCCAAGGCGGCCGGGGTGCGGTTCCCGCACAACGGCAGGCGGGCAGACAAGTTCCACTGCCTCCGCAAGACCTTCGGCACGCGGGCCGCTATGGACGGCATTGACCAGAAATCGCTCACCGCCTTGATGCGGCACAAGTCGTTCAGCACCACAGAGCGGTACTACCTGGATGCCCAATCGCTGATGGTCAATGCGATCGGCAAGATTGAGGTGTCGCCTGCAATCCAGGAGGTGATGGAGTAGCCTGCGAAAACCTGCGCGGCATTGAGTGTCGGGTGAGTGTCGCGGGAGTCTTCTGGGAGTTCTGCTGATGAGTCAATCGCCGCGAAATCGACGTAAACCCTTATCCTGCTGGGAGTGCCGCCGGAGCGACTCGAACGCTCACGCCTTTTCAGGCACAAGATCCTAAATCTTGCGTGTCTGCCAATTCCACCACGGCGGCCCGGGTCGGCACTGTCGACCCGGGCCATTTTACCGATTTCGCATCACCGCCTCCAGGCCCGAACTCGATCGGTCGGGCGTTGACGGGCAACCGGAGAAACGGCCTCAAGAGAGGTGGATCTTCAGCAACTCTTCCGCCGTCTCGTCCATGCCGGCGTCATTGGTGGACGAGCGGGCGTTTTGGTCCGGCTGTTCGAGCGTGAAGAGCCAGTCGCTTGGGTCCCATGAGCCTTTTGCGGTGGCCGATGATCCTGAAGACAGTTCCGCGAACACGACGTCATGCGACAACGCCGTTTCTGGATTCTGCGAAGATTCGACCGATGCGGTTGCATCGGCGGCTGCAGGCATCGGGTCGGGAACCGGCGGGCCGAACAAGGGGGGGAACCAAGGCGTGGGGTGAGTGAAGTAACCCTCGCTGCTGAGGTCGTATGACCAGCCGTAGGAGATGTCCGCAAATTGGGGCAGATAGGTTGGGCCATAGTCGAACTCGATCGTGATTCCGTCCGGCTGCACCAGCGCCAGGTACTCGGGGGTGCTGGCCTTGAGCGTGAAATTCGTGTGCAATTCCGAACCCGGTACCGTGCTGTCTTTCCCCGAGGCAAAGACGACCAGATAGAAGTCTGATTCTATTGTGACGTTCGGGAACCGCCATTTTGTCAAGTTGCCGGCCTCGTCCGTGAGATACCAGCCGCCAAGCGACAACGCCTCGTCCGTACCATTGTGAATCTCGATCCAGTCCGAGTACAAACCGTCCTCGTCGGCCAGGACGCTGACGTTGTAGGCCATGAATTCACTGATCACCAGCGAGCCGGTAAGCGGCGGCTCGCCGGTTTCCGGAGTAATCAGCTTCAGCGCGTTGAGCAAGTGCGTCTGGTTGCTTCGGGCAATCAGCACGTCGGTGGCGTTGACCCTGGCGTCGCGGTTATAGTCGCAGTCCAGATCGATGGGCGCCGGATTGAGGAAGTCGCGGGGGTTGTTGCGAGCCAGGAGTACGTCCTCGGCAGTGACTCTTGCATCGGCGGTCGAGTCGCCCGATTCCCCCACCGCATTGCCGAAGTAGAAGACGTCGTCTTCGGCAAGGTTCGTCTCCTCCCCGGCCAACAACGTTACTTGGAGCCACTGATTCAGAATGGCGTCGTCGGCCCAGGTGATCGTCACGCGGCTCGATCCGTCGACGCCTTGGCCCGGCCGCACCGTAATGGCCGTCGGCGTGGGGGCGGGGTCCCAATCATACGTGGTGTCGTCGTTGCCCACGCGGAAGATGAAATCGCCGGCGTTTAGGACGGCGGATTCCGGCAGACCCTCGACGTCGATCATCACGCCGTTGATACCCCGGCTGTAGCTTGTGTAGTTGGCAAACGTCGCCGTGCCGCCCGGCAAGAGGGACTCTTTGTCGACGGCCATGGCACCGTCGTGCGTGGAGCCGTCGTCGAACACCGAGTGGTGGTAGA
>Ga0180437_10008253_pt1 | contig 13286 bp, 14 predicted proteins | sample SS_ome_4_FD_132410 | JGI IMG/M metagenome (GOLD analysis project Ga0180437, IMG submission 132410) | Hypersaline lake sediment archaeal communities from the Salton Sea, California, USA - SS_3_D_1 metaG | ecosystem: Environmental > Aquatic > Non-marine Saline and Alkaline > Hypersaline >...
ACATCCAGGTCGACCCCCGGGACGTGCTGAAGATAGCCGAGCTGGCCCGGGGGGAGGTCGAGCATCACATCATCCCCAACATGACCCACCTGCTGCGGCTGGATTACGGCACGCCGTCGCTGCTGGAATACAACCGGCTGCTGAAGCGGGACATCGACCGCTCGATGCTGGATATTATAGTAACCTGGCTCCAGCGGATAATAGTCAGCAAATAAAAGAACTAAACACTGTATAAAATCGGCGACATGTATTCCAAGGCAACCTAAAATGAGCGAACGGAGCGATAAAAAGACAGCAATTAAACGCCTGCAGGGGCTGAGGAACGTGGGGGCGGTTACCGCCGAGAAGCTGTATGCCATCGGGATCGAGACGCCGGAGCAAATGATGCGCTCCGACCCGCAAGAAGTGTACCAGAGGCTGAGAGAGAGGGCAGGGGGAAAGCTCGACCGGTGCGTGCTGTACCAGATGCAGGGGGCAGTGCTGGACATCCCGTGGTGGGAATGCAAAAACCTCAAACCTTAGACTGTACGCCATAAACCCGAACGAGATTATGGACACGGAATCGAGACAGAAACGAAAGCTTCAGGTAGGAGACACCGCCCCGGACTTCACCCTCCCCGACCAGTGGGGGGAAATGGTAAGCCTCAAGGACCTGCGCGGCAGGGTGAACGTGGTGCTGTATTTCTATCTGCGGGACGGCACGCCGGGGTGCTCCATCGAGGCAGCCGCCTTCCGCGATAACTACCGCATATTCCGCGACCTGGGCACCGAGGTAATCGGGGTAAGCTCCGACCCGGTGGAATCCCACCGCAGCTTCACCACCGCCCGCGGTATCCCCTTCAAGCTGCTCAGCGACGCCAACGGCGCGGTCAGAAAGCGGTACGGCGTCAAGCCCACGCTGCGCCTGGTACCGGGGAGGGCGACATACGTCATCGACCGGCAGGGTATCGTGAGGTTCGTTTTCTCGTCCCAGCTGCAGCCCCAGCGCCATGCCGAGAAGGCGCTGCAGGCTATCAACGCCATAAACCAGCTGCCGACGGGGAGATGACGAGCCAATCGCCGCCAAAAAGGTTATAATAACAAGGGGGGTGCAATATGACACAGGCAAAGGACGGCGACATCGTCAGGGTGCACTACACCGGCAGGTACGAGAACGGCGAGGTGTTCGACTCCTCGCATGACCGCGGCCAGCCGCTGGAGTTCACCATCGGCGGCAAACAGGTGATCCCCGGCTTCGAGCGGGGCGTCGAGGGGATGAGCCCCAGCGACGTGAAGACTGTCGATATACCGGCGGAGGAAGCCTACGGCTCCTACCGGCCGGATATGGTGCTAGCCATCGAGAGGGAGCACATACCGCCGGATGCCAACCCGGAGCCCGGGCAGCACATAATGCTCGATCTGCCGGACGGCAGGTTGCTGCCGGCAACGGTGGTGGATGTCTCCGAGTCGGGGGTTACGGTGGACTGCAACCACCCCCTGGCGGGCAAGGACCTCAAATTCGATATCGAGCTGGTAGAGATACTGTAGACGGAGGCACGATGATACACAGGAAGGCACTGAAAGGCTGGGCCAGTGTTATACTGGCGGTGGCCCTGCTGCTGGTGGCGGTGTCCGCCGCCGCGTGTTCCAACCCGGATGCGGCGCATGAGGGCGACACTGTCAAGGTGGAGTACACCGGCACCCTAAGCGACGGCACAGCGTTCGACTCCACCGTCAACGAGTCCTTCGGCCACCCCGACCCGCTGGAGTTCACCATCGGCGAGGGACGGATGATAGCCGGTTTCGAAAAAGCGGTCATCGGCATGGATGTCGGCGACACTAAGAAGGTGACCATCAAGGCCAAGGACGCCTACGGCGAGAAGTACTTCGATGTGCCCCTGAGCGAGCTGCCCGACGACCTGATGGTGGGCGAAGAGTTGTACAATCAGGCGGACGGCACCGTGGCTATCGTGGCCAACATCTCCGGGGACATGGCCACGCTGGAGAGCACCCACGAGCTTGCCGGGGAAGATCTCACCTTTGAGATAACGATGGTGGAGATAATCAAGCCCGCCGAGGAAGAGTGAGCCCGTCCGGCGCGGCGGAAGGGGTGAAGATGAGAGGTAGATACTTCATCCCGGTGATAGCGATCCTGCTGTCGCTGGCTGCAAGCTCGTGCTGCGCCGGCGAGCCGGTGCCGACTGTAGAATACCAGCCGGTCACCATCGCCGAGTTGATAGCCAACACCAGCGCGTACAATAACGAGCATGTCGTGGTCACCGGTCGATTCGTGGACTTCACCCAGCGACCTCCTCCCGAATGCTACCCCAACCCGGGGTGCAGCTTCGGTCAGCAGCTGAACATCTACGCCCCGTATCGCAGCACCTGGGGCATCGCCGACGGGTCCGGCGAGATAGGCGTGCTGGTGATATACAACGTGGGCACGCTGGTTCACACCCTGCCCGACTACGAGGATGGCGAGACCATTACTATCAGGGGCACGGCGCTGGCCACCACCGTCCCCGACTACTGCAACTCGATGCTGAGGTACAGGAGCCTGTACATCTCCGTCGATGCGGAAGACATAGACATCACCATAGCACCCGGCCAATGACTGTCCCCAAAATATATAAAACCGAAGCCATCGTGCTCAAGCACGTCAACCTCAAGGAGGCGGACAAGATACTGACCCTCTACACCCCCAACATGGGCAAGCTGAGCGCGGTGGCCAAGGGGGTGCGCCGCCCCAAGAGCAAGACCGGCGGCCACCTGGAGCTGCTGAGTCACTGCGCCCTGATGCTCACCCGCGGGCGCAACCTGGACACCGTCAACCAGGTGCAGACCATATCCAGCTTCCTGCCGCTGCGGGAGGACCTGTGGCGCGCCAGCCTCGCCCTGTACGCCGCCGAGATGGTGTCGCGGTTCACCGTCGAGCACGTGGAGAACTACCCGGTGTACCGCCTGCTGCTGGACACCCTCAAGAGGCTGTGCGACACGCCGGACGGGGAGCTCACCCTGCGCTTCTTCGAGCTGAACCTGCTCGCCCACCTGGGGTATCAACCCGAGCTGTACGATTGCATAAGCTGCAAGAAACCGCTGGAGCCGACCGAGAATTGCTTCAGCGCCAGCGGCGGCGGGGTGCTGTGCCCCGCCTGCCGTGACCGCGAGCCGCTGGCGCGGCCACTATCGCTGAACGCCCTCAAGGTCATGCGCTTATGTCAACAGAGCGAATACGCCAAAGTTCGCAGCGTGAAGGTGGATGGCGAGCTGATGCTGGAGATGGAGAGCCTGTTGAGGGGGTACATCCGCTACCTGCTGGAGCGCGAGGTCAAATCGGTGGATTGGCTCGACCGGCTGCGGCGGGAGCGCTAGCCTAGCTGCGGCGCTCCACCACGTAGTCGGCCAGCTCTGTGAGAGAGCGGCGGCACGGCTCGTCCGGCAGGCCCTCGACGTCTTTGCGGGCCTGCGCCGAGAAGTCGGCGGCGATATCGTGGCACTGCTCCAGTATGGACGAATTGCGGATCATTTCGATGATGCGGTCCACATCCTCCCTGCCCCCCCTCTTCTCGAACAGCTCCGTGATGCTGGAATCGTCGGGGTTGCGCTCCCGCAGGATGATCGCCGGCAGGGTCAGCGTGCCCTGCAGCAGGTCGCTGCCCACCGGCTTGCCCATCTCCTCCTCATCGCCGGTGAAGTCCAGGATGTCGTCCACCACCTGGAAAGCCATGCCCAGATTCTTGCCGTAGCTCAGGAGCGTTTCGACCGCCCATTCCGGCGCCTCGCTCAGTACCGCCCCGGTGCCGGTGGCTGCGGCGAACAGGGAAGCGGTCTTGCTGTATATCTGCTCGTAGTACTCCTCCCGCTTCAGCCGCCAGTTGTAGGAGCTGAAGGTCTCCCTCAGCTGGCCGCCGGATATCTCGGTCAGCGTCCGGGCGAACATGCTCACCACCCGCAGGTTGCCGATGCTGGCCACCAGGTCGGCGGACACCGAGAACAGGTAGTCTCCCAGCAGCACCGCGACCCCCTCCCCCCACAGGCTGTTCACCGCGCTCTTGCCCCGCCGCAGCAGGGCGTGGTCCACCGCATCGTCGTGCACCAGCGTGGCGTTGTGGAACAGCTCGATGGCGGCGGCCATCGGCACCAGTTTCTTAAGGTCATACTGGTAGAACCTGCCTGCCAGCAGGGTGAGGCCGGGGCGGACGCGCTTCCCGTGGCTCTCCAGCACATAGCCCAGCGGCTTGGCGATCCATGGGTAGTCCACATGGGAGAAGTCCATCAGCTTCTCCTCCACCAGCTCCAGTCCCTCCTGTATCGGCTCGTATATAGTAGCTATTGACAAGGCTCTCCCTCCACTGATATAGGCAGCCGGAACAGCCGTATCGCGTTCCCCGCGGTGCAGCGTGCCACCTCACCTCCCGGTATCCCCCTGATCTCGCCGATCCTGTCGGCGACCAGCGATACGTACGACGGCTCGTTGCGCTTCCCGCGATAGGGGTGTGGGGTAAGGAACGGGCAGTCGGTCTCGATCAGCAACCGCCCCAGCGGCAGGTGTCGGGCGATATCCGCCGCCGATGACTTGGCATAGGTTACCGGGCCGGCGATGGAGAGAAAGAAGCCCATATCGATATATCTGCCAGCTATATCCCGGTCGCCGCTGAAGCAGTGCAGCACCCCCGGCATCCCACTCGACCCGGCGGCCCAGTTCGACAGTATGGCGAACACCTCATCGCTCGCCTGTCGGCTGTGGATCACCACCGGCAAACCCAGATCGCGAGCCAGGTCCAGCTGACTCTCGAACGCTTCCACCTGCGCCTCCCGCGGCGACAGGTTGCGGTAGAAATCCAGCCCGATCTCCCCGATGGCCACCACCCTGGGGTGCCGCGCCAGCCGCTCCAGCCGGTCTATATCCCCGTTGCCCATATCGGCGGCGCTGTGGGGGTGGAAGCCGACGACGGCGAACACCTCATCGTAGCGCTCGGCGAGTGCTACCGCCGCCTCGCTGGATGGCAGATCGCAGCCCACGTCGATTACCGCCGCCACGCCGGCCTCGCGGGCGCGCTCCATCACCGAATCGCGATCCTTGTCGAAATGGTGCATATCGATGTGGGAGTGGGAATCAATCAGCACGAGCCGCCCCCAGCCTGGCATCCTCCTGCTCCACGATGGCATCGTCCAGCTTGGTGAACAGCGGCTCCGGTGCGGCCAGCCGCTGGCCGGGCTGCACCTGCGATACGGCCCAGCCGCCGTCCTCCAGGCTCCCCTCGAAGCCGAGCATAAGGTGTAATTTCTGCGAAGTGAAGGGCAGAAAGGGGGCGAAGAGCGTCTTGAGATACGATATGACCCTGAGTGCCACGTACAGGCTGGTGGCGGCATCTTCGCGGTCCTGCTTGATCCGCTTCCACGGCTCCTTCTCGTCGAGGTAGCGGTTGGCCTCCTGCGCCAGAGCCATTATGGTGCGCACCGACTCGCGGAAGCGGCAACGGTGGAGCAGTTCATCCACTGACGACAGGGCGTCCTGCGCCTTGCCCAGCAGCTCGTCGCTGCGACTATCGATATTACCGGGGGTTGGAACCCGGCCCTCGAAGTTGCGGTAGGTGATGGTCAGCACCCGGTGCACCAGGTTGCCGTAGGTGGCTACCAGCTCGTCGTTGTTGCGCCGCACCAGCTCCCGCCACGAGAAATCGCTGTCGTTGTCCTCCGGCATATTCACCGAGAGGAAGTACCGCAGCGGGTCGGGATCGTAGCGCTCCAGGTAGTCGAGCAGCCACACCGCCCAGTTGCGGCTGGTGGACAGCGCCCTGCCCTTGATGGTGAGGAACTCGTTGGCCGGCACATTGAAGGGCAGGTTGAGTCCGCCGTAGCCCAGCAGCATCGCCGGCCAGATAACGGTGTGGAACACGATGTTGTCCTTGCCCACGAAGTAATACGATTTGACGTCCCCCTCCCAGAAGCGGCGCCAGCCTTCCTCGTCACCCGAGAGATGGGCCCACTCCACGCTGGCCGAGAGGTAGCCGATCACCGCCTCGAACCACACGTAGATGCGCTTGGCCTCGAATCCGTCCACCGGCACCGGTATGCCCCACTCCATGTCCCGGGTTATCGCCCGGTCCTTCAGCCCCTCGTTGAGGAAGCCGAGGGTGAAGTTCAGCACGTTCTGTTTCCAGTGGGTCTGCTGCCCGACCCAGTCGAGTAGCTGCCCGTTGAACGCGCTGAGGCGCAGGAAGAAGTGCTCCGATTCCCTGACCTCGGGCGTGGATGAGCACCAGCGGCAGCGGGGGCTCAATATCTCCGCCGGGTTCAGCGGCTTGCCGCAGCCGTCGCACTGGTCCCCCCGGGTGCCCTCGAACCCGCAGTGGGGGCAGGTGCCCTCCACGTAGCGGTCGGGGAGGAAGCGGCCGCAGCTGGGGCAGTAAAGCAACGACATAGTGTCCCTATATATGTGGCCCTTCTCCAGCAGGGCGAGGAAGAGATCGCGGGCGATGCGGTGGTGATTGGGGGTATCGGTGCTGGTGAACAGGTCGAAGGAGATGCCCAGTTTGCGCCACGATTCGAGGAACTCCCGGTGGTAGCGCTGTGCGATCTCCTCCGGCTTCTTGCCCTCCTGCTCGGCGCGCACCGTGATCGGGGTGCCGTGCTGGTCCGAGCCCGATACCATCAGCACATCGTTGCCCTTAAGGCGGTGGTAGCGGGCGAAGATATCGGGTGGCAGGTAGGCGCCGGCGATCTGCCCCAAATGCAGCGGGCCGTTGGCGTAAGGCCAGGCCACCCCGATGAAGATGCGCTCGCTCATAAATGGAACTTCCGAGAGGTAAGTTTATCAGAATCGGGGCTAAAACACAAAGCTATTCCAAGGACAGCCAGGCGCGGTAAACCTCCCGCCTGGAGATGCCCGAATCCCGAGCGACGCGGGCGACGGCCTCCTTGGCGGGCAGCCCCTCATCGCGCAGCCGCCGCAACTCTTCAACCGTATCGTCCGAGACCCTGCCCTTTTCGCTCGACCCGCCTTCGATCACCAGGGTGAACTCCCCGCGCGGCTCGGTGAAATGGGCGATGGCCTCGCTGACCGTGCCTCTAAAGATCTCCTCGTAAACCTTGGTCAGCTCGCGGCACACCGCAATGCGGCGGTCGCCCAGCACGTCGCGCATATCCCCCAGCGAGGCCGTCAGACGGTGCGGCGCCTCGAAGGCGATCAGTGTCCTATCCTCGCCGGCGACGCCCTCCAGCAGCTTCCGGCGCTGCCCCTTCCGCCGCGGCAGGAATCCCAGGAAGGTGAACCGGTCGGTGGGCAGCCCGGACACGGCCAGGGCGGTCACCAGCACCGACGGGCCGGGCACCGGCTCGATGCGGATGCCGCGCTCCACCGCCGCCGCCACCAGCTCGTAGCCGGGGTCGCTTATCCCCGGCATCCCCGCCTCCGAGACCAGCGCTACATCGCCTTCGGCCAATCGGCTCAACAATGCGGGAAGCTTCGATAGCTTGTTGTGCTCGTGGTAGCTGGTGGTCGGAGTGCGCAGGCCGAACGCCGACAGCAATTGCCGCGTCTTGCGGGTATCCTCGGCGGCGATCAGCGACACCTCATCCAGCACGCGCAGGGCACGTATCGAGATGTCCTCCAGGTTGCCTATCGGCGTGGCGACAACGAAAAGTGTGGGCATGTGTTCCCTCCAGGAGCAACCATTATAGCCTACGAAGTATCGATCCGTCCATTTCCCCGGTTCAGCATTGACTTCCGACCCCCTTTTTTGATATAGTTTTTGTTACATTAACCACTCGACGACGAAAAGACAGCATGGAAATTCCTCAGTTCAAAGAGCTCAGGCGGACATACGGTTTCGATGAGGTGGCGCTGGTCCCCGGCGAGGTGACCGTAAACCCCGAGCAGGTGAATGTCGACTTCAAGGTCGGCAATATCACTTTCGACGTCCCCGTCCTCGCCTCCGCCATGGACGCCGTGGTGGACCCCAGGTTCGCCGCGGCGCTGGGCAAGCTGGGAGGTCTGGCGGTGCTCAACCTGGAGGGGGTGCAAACCCGCTACCAGGACGCCGGCGCGGTTCTGGCTGAGATAGCCACCAAGTCCGATGCAGAGGTAACCCCCTTCATGCAGAAGGTGTACTCCGAGCCGATCAAGGAGAACCTCATCGGCGACCGGATACAGGAGATAAAAAGCTTCGGCACCGCCTGCGCCGCCTCGGTGACGCCGGCCAACACCAAGGGCTTCGCCCCCATCTGCGCCGAGGCCGGCATCGACATCTTCGTGGTGCAGTCCACCGTGACCTCGGCCCGCCATATCTCCAAGAGCTACCAGGGCCTCAGCTTCACCGACCTGTGCCAGGTGATGCCGGCGCCCATCATCGTGGGCAACTGCGTCAGCTACAGTGCGGCGCTGTCGCTGATGAACGAGGGGATAGCGGGTATCCTCGTCGGCGTGGGGCCGGGAGCGGCATGCACCACCAGGGAGGTCACCGGCGTAGGTGTGCCTCAAGTGACGGCCACCATGGACTGCGCCGCCGCCCGCGAGCACTATCTGCAGGAGACCGGCAAGTACGTCACCCTGATCACCGACGGCGGCTTCCGCACCGGCGGCGACGTGTGCAAGGCGTTCGCTGCCGGCGCCGATGCGGTGATGCTGGGCTCGATCTTCGCCCAGGCCAGGGAGGCCCCCGGGCGCGGCTACCACTGGGGCATGGCCACCCCCCATGCCGCCCTCCCCCGTGGGGTAAGGGTCAACGTGGGCACCACCGGCACGCTGGAGCAGATACTCTTCGGGCCTTCCTCGGTCACCGGCGGCACTCAGAACCTCGTCGGCGCGCTGCGCACCTCAATGGGCATGTGCGGGGCGCGCTCCATCAGGGAGATGCAGCGGGTGGAGATGGTGGTCGCCCCATCCATCAAGACCGAGGGCAAGCACTTCCAGTCCAGGCAGTGCTCCACATAGGCTCAACCGACTGCTATTCGTAATCCGCGCAGTTGTTGCCCTCGTCCAGCTCCGCCACCTGGTTGAAACCGTCGGCGCACACCCGCACCAGCGGCAGCTCGGACTCGGACACATTACAGTCGAATTCACCGTCATAGCCCTTGCCCGGGCCCATCGCGCCGACTTTATCCTCGCAATGCCGTTTTCCACCGACCGTGAGGATGGCAACGCCGGGCCCCGCCTCTGCGTCACCCGCGTTCTCGATGCGGTAGCGCACGATATATTCGGGAACCGATTGTGAGCCGACATCGTCGGCCTCAACGTAGGTTATCACCAGGTCCGGCAGCCTGCCCGACTGCGTCGGCTCGGCGTCAGGCGCGACGGTGGTGACCGCCGGTCCCGCCGTCGGCTCCGCCGTGCGTGCGACGGTGGGGGTAGGTTCATCGGACGGCGGCGCAGAACCGCGGCCACCGAACGGGGTAGCGAAATACAAGACAGCCCATATCAGGGCGGCAGCGGCTACCACGGCGGCGGATACCGCCAGCGCCTTGCCCGCCGGGCTCATACCGCCTTCCGACAGAGAAGCGACATAATCCTTAAAGCTGCCGCCGAAGGCCTCGTCGATCTTGGCATGGAAGCTGATGTCGTGCATGCTCTCATCGGTGACTATGTCCTCCACCTGGTCTATGCTCTCCACCAGTGCCTTATCCAGGCCCTTCTCCGACCGTGTGCCCAAACTCCGTTCCAGCTTGACCAGCCGTCCCTCCAGCCTGCCGGCGTCCCTGCCCTTCCTGCCCCGGCCCGCCTCGGCAATGGCCCTGCTGGTCACCTCCCTGATGATGGTATAGATCAGGAACGACGTCATCTCCTCCACGGCGCTCTTCACGTTCTTGCGCAGCGCCATCGGGGCCTCCGCCGCGGTATCCCCCTGCCCCCCTTCCGGGTCTGCCTCCAGGCCGCCGTCCAGCGACTCCTGTGCCTTCCTCCCGATCGCGCCCGACAGCGGATTCCGCGGCAGCTCGCTCACCACCCGCTGCTTTATCTCCTCGATTGCAGACCGCACCTTATCCGTCTCGCGCACGCGGTAACGCAGCTGCCTCACCACCGCCCTCCCCGCCTCGTCCAGCCGGCCCTTCACGCTGGAAAGGTCGAGCTCCGATACCTTCAAGCGCCCGGCAACGGCGTCCAGGCCACCGCCCCCGGCGCCCACCAGCCCCCGCGCTAGAGAGTCCCGTATCCCCGCCACCACGCCCCGCCGCGTGCCCCGCCGCGCGCCGCTCCTTATGCCGTCGCGGATGCCGGCGACGACGTCGTCGCCTATATTCCGCGCATAATCGGGGCGTTCGCCGCCCTGCTCATCGTTAACCATGTAACGTTACCTCATACATGCCCGTGTGTCGGTATTATACACCACACCCCGGCGGCAGTCGATTCCGCCCGCCCCTTGACGCTGCAGCAGCCATATGCTAATCTCCACCAGGATGAACAAAACGTCATTGTACGAGGCGTTTCCGGGATGAAAATAACCGCTACTTTCAAGTTTATCGCTGTCTTTATGGTCACTGTCGCTATCGCCGGCTGCGGGTGCGGCAACGGCCAGCCGTACCAGCCCACGCCGACAGCAACGCCGACCGCCGCCGAGCCGACACCCACACAGACCCACAATGGAACGACCGCCGAGCTCCCCGACACCTACCGGTACTCGATCCATTTCGCCGACCAGGGCGGGATGACAGCCACCGTCGGCACCTGGGTTAAAGGCGACAAGCTGAGGAGCGATTACTCGATTACCCCGCCGGAGGAAGACACCGACACCACCGTATTCATCGGCGACGGCCAGTTCGACTGGGTGTATGACCCCGACGAGAATCGGGTAACGAAGTACAACCGGGGAGCGGGCGTCAATCCGGCCGCCTACTACTCGCAATGGTTCACCTACAACTACTACGGCGCTGCAGGCGATGCCGCCATACTGTCGGCTTTGCAGGCTTCCTGCTCCATCGACCCCGAATGCCGAAGCGTGGAAAAGACGGGCTACGATACCGTTGCCGGGCAGGCCTGCACGGTGTTCACCGTGACCGGCAACGAGGGCAGGGTGATCGAATACTGCATATCGGCCGGGGGATATCCTCTGAGGATATCCCTCACCGACTTCGGCTTCACCAGCACCATGACATTTACCGATATCGACCTGAACCCAGACATCCCCGAAAGCATCTTCGATATCCATTCGGTGGCCCCGGGCGCGCAGATAATCGATAACACGTGAAGCTGTCCCGAAACTGCCCCCGGCAATCGCAAACCCCACTGGTGTCTATTGACATCGCCCCGACGTTGTGTTAGCCTTCGCAATCATAAAGGACGAGGTGAAGACATGATCAAGAGACTGATGATGCCCGGGTTGCTCGTCGTCATGCTGGCGCTGTGCATCACCGTGGGCGCAGCCTGCAGCGGCGACAGCGGCAGCAGCGGCAACGGTGGTAACGGCGGAGCCGAGCCGACGCCGCAACAGACGCAGGACCAGAACCCGGCGGCTACCGCCTCCAGCCTGGATTTCACGGTGGAAATTGTAGCGGAAGGCCAGGGCACTATGACCTATCGATACAGGGCGCGGAACATCGGCACCAGCTCCCTCGATTTCAGGATCGATATGTCCATGCAGGGAACGGACATGGTGTACATCCTGAGCGGGTCCACCCAGGAAGGATGGGTGTACAACGGCCAGGAATGGTGGGCATTCACCCAGATGGGCATGGACTGGGACGAGTTCTGGGATACCTGGTATGACGGCTGGGAATCATATCATTCCTCCCTGGCAGAGGAATGGGCCGGACAGGGAACCTGGACATATAACGTTCCCGGGGTTGGCTCGGTGACATATAAAAACATCACGGTCAATCCATCACTGCCCGACTCATTGTTCCAGCCATAGTTAAACTGATAATCTGCTATAATCGCCCATTATATAGCGGGTATTGACAAGCGTAGGATATACGCTATAATGCCAGTATACAAAATTTAATATCGAAAGGCCGAGAGCGAGACTAGTACGCCTCGAGGCGAGGCCACAGAGAGCCGGGGACAGGTGGAAGCCCGGCGCCGGCGCAGAGGCCGAATGGACTCGGGAGTTGCAACCCGAAACCGGTCCCGGGAGTAGGGCTTGACGGAGAGGGCACCGTTATCAGAGCCCAGGGCATCGCCGCCGCGACTCGGTGGCCGTGCCTGAGAGAGATGCGCCGATTTGTTCGGCGTAAACAGGGTGGCACCGCGGATTACGAAGATTCGCCCCTAGTGGGCGAATCTTTTTTTCGTATTCACGCAAGGGGTTTCTTAGGCAGATGTGAACCGTCCAGTTAATGTGGCAGAGGAGCGAAACGAGGGCGGACGTGGCTAAATAAACAACCAAATAACGGTCGAAGAGATAGATATCGAACGATACGGAGGTGGAAAGATGTACTACCCGACATTAGACGAGGTGAGGGGGCTGAAGGACAGGGCCAACCTGGTGCCGATCTACCGCGAGATCGTGGCCGACCTGGACACACCGGTGTCGGCCTTCCTCAAGATCGCCCACGGCTCTTACTCCTTCCTGCTGGAGAGCGTGGAGGGCGGCGAGCGCCTGGCGCGCTACAGCTTCATCGGCACGCAGCCGTACACGGTACTGCGCTCGGAGCCGGGCGACGGCGACCCGCTGCTGGCCATCAAGGCGGAGCTGAACAAGTACCGGCTGGCCCGCGTGCCCGGCCTGCCCCCGTTCCACGGCGGGGCGGTGGGCTACCTGGCATACGAGGCGGTGCGCCACTTCGAGGAGCTGCCCTCGCCGGAGGACGACCCGCTGGGCACGGCGGAGTCGCTGTTCATGTTCGCCGACAACGTGCTGGTGTTCGACCACCTGAGGCACCGCATAAAGGTGGTGAGCCACGTCAAGCTGGACGGCAACGATGTGAAGAAAGCCTACGGCGCGGCGGTGGAGCGCATCGACTCGCTGGTGGAGAAGCTGAGCAAGCCGCTGACGCCGGAGATAAGGGAGACCGGGGCGCCTCATAAGCCGGCGCCGGTGTCGTCCAACATGACCCGCGAGCAGTTCGAGGCCAACGTGGAGCGCGCCAAGGAGTACATCGCCGCCGGCGACATCATCCAGGCGGTGCTGTCGCAGCGATTGAGCAAGCAGACCTCGGCAAAGCCGTTCGATATCTACCGCGCGCTGCGCAGCATCAACCCGTCGCCGTACATGTACTACCTGCACCTGGACGACTGCCACATCATCGGCGCGTCGCCCGAGCTGCTGGTGCGGGTGGAGAACGGCATGGTGGCCACCCACCCCATCGCCGGCACCCGCCCGCGGGGGGCCAAGCCCGAGGAGGACGAGGCGCTGGCCGAGGAACTCCAAGCG
>Ga0180437_10008255_pt1 | contig 13285 bp, 10 predicted proteins | sample SS_ome_4_FD_132410 | JGI IMG/M metagenome (GOLD analysis project Ga0180437, IMG submission 132410) | Hypersaline lake sediment archaeal communities from the Salton Sea, California, USA - SS_3_D_1 metaG | ecosystem: Environmental > Aquatic > Non-marine Saline and Alkaline > Hypersaline >...
TTCAAGATGAAATAGAGAGCTGGAAAGCAACGATCGAATCCAATATTTGTACCGCAATGAAATAAAGCTTTCTATTCCTTAGAAGGTATAAAATTCATCTACACTTAATAAGTTTTGATATCTTGCCACTATCCTAAATTCCTAATAAATTGAGATATCTTACATCTAACTAAAACAAAGTATCCTCCCACCTCGCTGACTTACTCGAATGGCGATTGAAACCTGCACGTGCCAGCAACACCAAATCAATTAGTATCCTGCCCGATAAATAGGTCAAGACGGAATGAAGGCTCTATTTGTCCCATCGATACCATTGTGCACGAGGTAAGATTGCGATACCGTACATTCGATCACACTCATTTTGGAGAAATATTTTATTATTACCAGACAAGTTTCAAACCAATGTTGGATGAAATACTATTGATCTTTCCACTACCATCTGTATACTGAAACGTGGTTAGATTTCAGCAGCAATCGTCCAAACGCCGTATGAAAGGCATAGTAAACATACTCTCTGGTGGTTTTGGGAAATCAAAAGAAGAATACCTGGAGCTGCGACGTCTCCGTCGTTGCTGTTCCTTCTTCCTCCTCTCATGGATGTATCATGAAAAGAACACAACTCGAATCCTTTGTGAAACGGTCATTTCACATGACCGTAGAGGATTTTATGAAGCAGAGGGTGGGAAGAGATGGTCTTGCGGATAGAGACATTGCCCATATACTCCACATCCGCCCCAGTACCGTTGGTAACCTACGAAGGGAGTATGGAATACGGAGGCCTCATCCTTTTTTTCGACACTTTGAAAGAAGGTATGGCCCCGGGGCCGTAAAGAAATTTAAGGCTATCATTGAAGATCCCGCTACATCCCTCGCTGATGTGGGGAGATCATTTGGATTCACCAGGGAGACTGCGCGCCAGATTTACCACAAGATCTATGGATTCCCGTACACTGAAGCCTATCAAAAAAAGCTCCTGCACAGACGATCGAAGGCTGATTCGCTCAAATTGTCCTCTTCCAGGGTGCTTATACACCTCAAAACGGTGAAGGATAAACTCACCGATATGGGACTTGATCCTACTATTGTGGTTGAAGCAAATTCACACCTTCTGGTCACGAACAACAACTTGCGGGTGGCAGTCTTTTATAACGCGAAACTCAGACAGACCGGAACCAAGAAATACTTTGCTGTCAAGGCCCTTCACAGGCAAAAACAGGGGTGTGATTTTTTTATTTTAACCTACCTCAATAACGGTGTCAGGGGGTATTATATTATCCCTCATAGGTACATGCCACAAAAGGGCACAATGATAGCCATCTCAGCAGATAATACCAATGGTAAATACACACGGTTCAAGGATGCCTGGCATTTACTGGTCAACAGGCAATAGCTATCATCGGGACGACAAGATGACGTGAGTCCTGCTTTCGGGCCACCTTTGAGAGAGGTGCATCTCTTATCCCATCTTATTTCAGTATTCAAACACAATACTAAACTTTTCGGCCTTTAAATTGTCAGCAATCATAGCAGAAGTTGAAAGCTGGTACTAACGCCGCGAATCAAGCGCTGCTGCAAGCCGTCGCCTGCATCCGGCTTGTTGGGCTCCGCTCATCATCTTCTTGGATCGCTATTCGGCTTAAGAATTCTCTTAATCGCCATCAATGCCTGAAGTCGTGTTAGTCTGTGAGGGTCTTTAGCGGCTGCTGTGCGCAAGGCGGGAACAGCCTTCTTCCCTCTTTCACCCAGGAGTCCCAGGGCTAAAGCGGCATCCTTACGGACGAGGTAGTACTGGTCTCCTTGCTTCGGATCTAGAGAAGCAGGAAGCCCTTTTCTAAGCTCTTGCCGGTCGGTTTCGGCAAATCGGCCCCGCTTTATAACAAGAAGTCTGATGAGGGCATCAACGTGTGGCTCAGGGTCTTCAGACAACGCCGCAAGTCCGTAAAGAGCCCAAACTTGGGCTCTGGCATTTCCATCTCTTAACAGATCGCCAAAAACCTTTAGGGCCACTTTCCTCTTCATCTCAGTCAGACGAGCTGCCACTATGCTTTGGGCAATCGATGAGCACGTCCAGTCACCAAACTTGAGGGCACCGATGAGGTCTGGGAGCCCCGTCTCGATCGCTCCCAATTTCCTTAGAGCCTTCACGGCGTTATCACGAACGAATACATCTGAGTCGCTGATGGCCTTCCGCAAATGAGGAATAGATTCTCGTGCCGGCTCACCTATTTCGCCTAGTGCAGCTATCGACTTCCGGCGTACGGCTGTATCCTTATCTGAGAGCAGTGCAATCAAGGGGGTGACCGAAGGTGCGCCAATCGCGACGAAAGCATTGCGAAAGGAGGTGTAGTAGGGATCCTTGCGGAAGGCCACCACTAGAGCTGGAATCGCTGCCTTCGCCTTGTGTCCCAGCGGCACTATCTTGGAGGCAGCCTTTGCCCGGACTTTTTTATCTGCGTGTTGGAGCTCCTCTATGAGCCTCTCGATTGTCTGCGGCGGCGCCGAAAAGGCAGAATCTACAAACAGAAAGGAGCAAAGAAGACTAATTCCGACGATTATTCCTCTGAGAAAGTGGGAAGTTGAATTTGTTTTGACGTTGCCCATTGTCGCCCCTTTCTTCTCTTCGTGCCCAACAAGTAATTATATAGTTTCTGTTTAACTTAAAAAAGATAATATCCTTTACTCTAATAATCAGTCTGTTTTATGGCTTTCCTATCTGTATAGCATTACAATTTGGATGATAAAAAGAAAGCTGCTTTCCTCCGAAGAACCTATTTTAAAAATATTTGAGTTTTAACTACGTGCCATATCCTTCAATATCATAAAAATGAATGTTTGTAACTGTAATCATAGCTTTACCTTCAATCAGCGAGGTCTGTTTTAAGTATCGCTTTATAAAAAAGTCCCGGACCTATGATCTCTTGTCATTATTGCAGCCACATATCGCTTCCATACACCATCTGAATAATATCACACTCCTATGAGGTAAAAGACCACCCAAAAGTTTAATCCATAAGTGAAAGGTTCCGTATCAAACCTATAGTTTCGTGATAGTTCATGGTTTGTTCTGTAATCTTCAATGAAATTAGGCGAGTTTTGGATATAAACTATGGCACGCTATACGTTGAGCATATCGTAACTAGGCACAACATGTGGGGAAATTGCGAAACTGCCGTTCCAAATCTTCAAATCGTAGATGATTGATTATTCCGCAATTCGTCAATTTTAGGAAGTGCCGGCAATATGATTAATACAGATAGTGATATCAATGTCTTCCTCGTCACATTTCCCCTCACGGATATTCTCTGCTTTATACATTGGCTAAATATAACGTTTAAAGCCATTTTGGGTTAGGGAGCCTAATGTTTAGCAGTAGGGTAACAAGGAGAGGTTCTATTAACGGGTAGTTTTTTATTGACAACTTAGTCAACCGAGAAAAGACCGATAATGTGTTCCCTATTGCTAAATTACTCTGACTGTAATAATAAGTGGCACTGTTCTAGCCTTACCTCACCGCTGCGCAGAGCAGCTGTAAAGGCAGGACATGTGGGATAGCCACACTTCCTGCAATTAGTCCCGGGGAGGAATTTGTAGATATCAAACACCGTTGGAAATTTGCGTTCTCTCAAACTGGGCGTGATATGATCACACCCTTTCCACGTTTGGTTGACCAAATCTACTGCCTCTCTGGAAATATCTAACACGTTGGATCAGTCGGCAATCACGGCAAAACGGATTTCGTGGGGACGAAACGCATATCGTATTTTGTTTCTAGAGCCGATTGAGATATGATTCTTGTGATCATATCAGGTATCATCAAACATAGTCTTAAGATATGTGAAAACACCACTGATATCATCCGATAATATTACACGAACACGGTAATTTCCGCTGCCGAGGTGATGATGATCTTCTACTAATTCGAATTGGTAGTCAGTAATCAGTTTGCTAGAAATCATTGTATTATTTCATTTCTGAAGTCATACACCTCCGGCAAAGCCGGAGGCTTGAAAGTGTGAACCGCTCAAAGCGGTTAGATATTAACTGGGATCTTGATGTGTTCTATCAAACAGATTCTATTGATTCAGATTTCTGTCCTGTTCTTCTTGCTTCTTGATATAGTCTCGAATCGTCTTTTTGTCTCTTCCAACTGCAGAGACATAATAGCCACGAGCCCAAAAAAGCTGACCACCATAATTCAATTTGTGACCCAGAAATATTCGGGCAATATAGATAGCGCTTTTGCCTTTGATATATCCTACCACTTGTGCTACTGAGTATTTGGGCGGAATATCGATCAGCATGTGAACATGATCGGACAGTAAATACCCTTCTTCAATCTGGCACTCCTTCTGTGCTACTAATGTTTTAAGGACTGGACCTAAGTTTTTGCGAAGTTGATCATAGAGGCCTTTTTTACGGTATTTTGATATAAATACCACATGATATTTGCATTCCCAGGTTGTATGGGATAATGTGCGATACATTTCTATGGAATGTGTCCTTTCTGTGACTATTGAGCGGTTTACAGCGGGGAGACGTTCCATAGTATCCTGCAAATGTCAAACTCTGCGAAACCCCCGGCAGAGCCGGGGGTTTCGCTTAATTAGATTTAGTATCTTACGCCGGGGAAAATCAAGCGAAGAATACAACTAAACATAGGTTGGGTGGTCTTATTATGAATTTAAAAATAAACACGATATACTTCAGCCCCACAGACACAACCAAGACAATTGTATCGGGCATAGCAAGCAAAATTGCAGAACTTAGTGACGGATCAAAAACGATGAATACGATTGATTTTACGTTACCGAGTGGGAGAAAACAATCTGCATCTTTTGCAAAAGATGATCTCGTTATTATCGGCGTTCCAGTCTATGCAGGAAGAGTTCCTAACGTTCTATTAAAATACCTCGATTCAATTATAGGTAACGGGGCATTAGCTGTTGCTGTGGTTGTCTATGGTAACAGAGATTATGATGATGCGTTGGTTGAATTAAAAGATATTCTCGAATCGCATGATTTTACCGTGATTGCAGGGGGAGCATTCGTAGGCGAGCATGCATTTTCTAAAACCTTGGGTGGGAACAGACCAGATGAGAAAGATATGAGGTTAGTGTCCGATTTTGCCAGCCAAGTTTACACCAAATTAAGCACCGAGGATATCTTCCAAACCATAGATGTGAAGGGGAATAGGCCTTACCGAAAATACTATATTCCAAAGGATGACAACGGGCAGCCTCTTAAAGATTTTAGAAAGATTAAGCCCAGAACAAACGAAGTTGATTGTATTGATTGTAAGCTTTGTGCAGAGGTATGTCCGATGGGATCCATAGACTTTGATGATGTGTCTGTAGTAAACGGGATCTGTATTAAATGTGGTGCATGTATTAAGAAGTGTCCGATGAGAGCAAAGTATTTTGATGACCCATGCTATTTAAGACATAAACGCGAACTGGAAGTTGCCTTTGAGCGGCGGAGTGAACCGGAAATTTTTATATAATTGCCGCATCAGGGTTTACGGCGGGTACCCCCAACATGTTGTAGTTTTCATAATCTGGTCTAATGATTTGACTACTGCTATGATTGTGGATAATTCAAAGGCCTAAAAACTTATGACTACCAAAAGAAACATGCAGGCATTTTGTGCTTGACACACAATGACAGTTTCCCTATCCTTCTTGCCACAAAAAATGGCTTCTTATCACAAACGTCTGAACTGCAACAGTTGTTTGCCTGTAATTACTGAGGTGGAGAGCAAGTATGAACAAGCCAAGTGATGCCGAGAAAGTAGTCATGACCGCATGCCAAGGTCATTGCCTTAGCGCATGTTTACTGAAACTTCATGTCAAGGACGGCATGGTCACTAGAATAGAGACCGATGATGGGCAGGAGCCTCAATACAGGGCCTGTGCAAAGGGGCGGGCTTTCCGTCAGCTGGTGTATGATCCTGACCGCCTTAAATTCCCACTCCGGAGAACAGGCGAGCGTGGTGAGGGTAAGTTTGAGCGAATCTCCTGGGACGAGGCCCTGGACGTCATAGCTTCACGGATAAAACGTGTAAAGGAAACCTATGGGGCTGGGGCAAACATACTCCTCTGCTCCGCGGGTGATCTGGGCTGGCTCCACAACGGTGGTCTAGTTGAGAGAGTACTTGTAAGGACTGGAGGCTATACAGGAGTTCTGGGAACTGTCTCCTGTGAGGGAACTTGGTATGCGTCGATGGCTACCTATGGAGCTACCTACTCGAAGTCATGCAATAGCCGGGAGAGTCTACTTAAATCCCGGCTGATAATCCTGTGGGGATGGAACCCGGCAGTTGCCAGAGGACATGGCGGCATTACCTGGTATCTAAAAGAAATAAAGAAAGCCGGTATCAGAGTTATTTCGGTCGATCCCCGATACACTGAATCCGCAGCACTTCTCGCCGAGAAATGGATACCGATCAGGCCAGGTACTGATTCCGCCATGCTAATAGCCATGGCTTACATAATCCTTGTGGAAAAGCTTGAAGACCGCACTTTTTTGGACAAGTATACCTTGGGATTTGACAAGTTCGAGAGCTACGTCTTAGGAAAAGAAGATGGCGTACCGAAGACACCAGATTGGGCTGAGCCTATCACAGGAGTATCAGCGGAGACTATTGCCGATTTAGCCAGAGAATATGCTGGTACAAAGCCAGCTGCGCTGATGGATGGATGGGCCCCAGCGCGCACCGCCTATGGGGAGCAATTTAACCGTGCTGCGGCTACATTGGCAGCGATGACCGGCAATATCGGCGTTGAAGGAGGAAGCGCAGGGTGTGGTGCCTTGAGTGGAGTCCAAAGGGTACAAGGAGGTGGCTTCGTATCGTCACGAATGAAGGGCGGGGATAACCCGCTCGACGCCACTGCACCCTTCAGGAAGGATTCTATTTTTTATCAAAGGGTTCAGGGGCCTGGCAAAGGGTTTACCCCCGCAATCAAGTGGTATGGTGGCGGCCCGAGCACTTCATATCTAAACCGCGTGCGCTTGGCCGATGCCATTATCAGGGGAAGGAGTGGTGGCTACCCCTATGACTATAAGTTGCTCTATATGGTGAATATCAACTATGTGAACCAGTATGCCAATACCAATAGAATCATTCAGGCACTGAAAAAGCTGGAGTTCGTTGTGGTGCAGGAACAGTTCATGACAGCTACAGCTAAGTATGCCGATATTGTGCTGCCTACTAATACCTTTTTGGAAAGAAACGATCTAAACGCAGGCAACTTGGCACCATTTTACGGCTATATGAACAAGGCTGTTGATGCGTTTGAGGAATCCAAGTCTCACTTTGAGATTGCGATTGGCTTGGCCGAGAAATTGGGAATCGGAGATTACAGCGATAAGAGCGAGGATGAATGGTTAAGAGAAACTGTTCAAGAGTGTCAGGAGATCCCCGACTATGATATTTTTAAACAAGAAGGCATCTGTCGAATTCAGCCAATAAAGCCAGTTATCGCCTGGGAGGATCAGATCAAGGATCCAGTGAATCATCCCTTCCCCACACCATCCGGGAAGATTGAGATATACTCTCAAGATATCGCTAACAGGGGTAACCCGATGCTTCCGCCTATTCCCAAGTACGTTGAAACGTGGGAAGGGCGCCATGATTCTCTGGCAAAGAAATACCCGCTCCAACTCATTACCAGTCATCCTAAACTGCGAATACACACCCAGTTTTACAAAGTGCCCTGGCTGAAGGAGCTTGAGGCTCATGCAATACTCATTAACGGTGCCGATGCCCAGGTTAGAGGAATCAACGATGGTGATATGGTAAGGGTCTTTAATGACCGGGGGCAGTTGGTAATTAGAGCTAGTGTAACTGAGAGAATTATGCCCGGCGTGGTTGATATTCCCCAGGGTGCCTGGTACAACCCTGACGAGAATGGCATAGATAGGGGAGGGTGTGCCAATGTATTAACCAGAGATGAGCCATCACCGGGAGGAGCCTTTTGCGGCAACACAGCTTTGGTTCAAGTTAAAAAGAAGTAAAAGGGAGGGTATTACTAATGCAAATGGGGTTTTATTTAGACCAAACAAAGTGTATCGGTTGTTATGCCTGCATCGTGGCATGTAAAGACTGGCACAATATACCAGCCGGCCCAGCCAGCTGGATAAGACTGAATACCATAGAGAAGGGCAGATATCCTAATTTGTTTGTCTCTTTTCTCCCCGTAACTTGTTACCACTGTCTTAAACCTGCCTGTATTCCTGCCTGCCCGATGGATGCCATTACCAAACGTGAGGAAGATGGTATCGTGACCGTAGATAGAGAAACATGCTTGTCCAAAAATAACTGCGGCCTGTGTCTCGAAGCATGTCCTTATGACGCACCACAGTTTGGGGCTGAAGAAAACGCCAAGATGCAAAAGTGCGACTTATGCCTCGATAGATGGATGGAAGGCAAGAAACCTATATGCGTTAGTGGTTGCCCCATGTGGGCCCTAGATGCTGGTCCCATAGATGAGTTAAGGGTAAAATACGGCGATGTTAGGGATACCGAGAACTTCGTGTATTTTGAAGACCTCGTTCCATCGATTACGTTCAAACCTAAAAAAGATACTAAAAATCTTGTTGTCAAAAAAGTTAAAATCACGCCCAATAGCGGAACGAACGGTTAATACTCCCCGAGGCACAACTGTTTAAGCTTTGCATGCAATTGCACGATAAGCCAATAAGTTATTAACCATAAATTCTTATTCCATATCATGACACACATTTTGCCACTAAAATATTTTGGCCCATGAAAAACTTTTGCTTCAAAAAGCCATTTCTATTAATAATCAGTTTTACCCCCTTTTCATAGATAACGACAAATTTCAAGATCGTTTTTTTCCATGCCTTAGAGTGTCTGGCCGCCATGTGCTCTGCGTTCCCAATAAGAGAGAGCAAATGGTGAGGGCACTATGGCTCACCAGCGTTTCTCAACGAAAACGTAAAAAGAGTGACCAAGATGACCTGATACCTTCCATCCTGGAACCAGGCGGATCATCAACAGACTAAAAGCGGGGCAGGTAAGTACGTTATCCAACCTCCTTTCTGATGGCGGGATTTTTGTTTTCCATTCGATAGCACGCGGCGAGGAATAATGAGAGCTCTGCATAGACAGAAGAGCGTGCCAACTTGCAGAATCCTCTCCTCCTCAAGTTTACGGCCAGCATGGTTGGGCAAGAAGATAAATATGAAGCACTGAGTACAATAGTGAAAATTGATTATTGCCTTAACCCTACAGAATAATACCATCAATGTATCAAAGCACGTGACCTAGTGACCAATGAGGGATAGGGATGTAAGATGCGCTTTCCCTGGCACTGCACAAACTCCTCATCCCACGCAACCGGGCATTATCCGCCCCAGAATCCCACACTTCTTTGTATTCCTCTTCCCTCGATTTCCCCTACCCATGAGGCAGTGTAAGACACCGGGCGCATCTAATCTCGTGGATCTTGCCGCCTCCTGCATTTACCCGCACATTTTCCAGCTCATCAGAAAACAAAAAAAAGAAATAAAAGAAAAAAAGAACTTGAAAAACCATAGCATACAAGCTATATAGCCAACTTTATCTTTTTACAGGGAGGAGGGCCCTTAGCATCAGTATTCTTAGCTACGATGGCGTATTTAGCCGGTCTCTTAGATTTACAAGGATCCCTGGGTCCTTACTCTATAATTCACAGATTGAATGACTGGCTAATAGCGCGTTTCAGTAACACAATTACAATAAATCGATAACAATAGTATTCACTATATAGATTTGAGAAATTCGAATAACAAATATTGAATGACCAAAATTCAAAACCAGTTTAGATCATTCGTATTGAGGATTTTGGATTTGTTTTAAATTTTGTGCGTCAGATTTCGTATTTTAAACGTAAAGATATAATTTCACCGCTATACTTATCGTAAATATTTAAATGAAACGAAATTTTAGCTAAGACTATCAATACGTCACCGAATTTAGAAGTGAGAGCGCTTAGTTTGGTTATACTTGACTCTGCCTTAAATACTTCTCGCATGTGTATCTTACCGAGGGAGAGTTTCATGAAAATCAGGTCCACTTTGAAATACGTGCTGCTTCAAGGGATTCTTCTCGCCGTATTCCTGCCGGTTTCAAGCGCCGCAAGTGACGTGGGTTTTCAATCAGAGACCATCCTGCGCATGTTCGAGCGAAACATTAGAGAAGATGGGACAGAAAGCGGAGAAAATATTTTGCCCCTTTATGAATACCTCAGGTTGGATGCCACGAACCTCTTAAAGGAAGGAGTCTCGTTTCACTCCTACGGCTGGGCGAGGCACGATGTAGCAAACAGCGGTTTCTATAGTAATGATACCGACGGGGAACTCCTTTACGGCTATCTCGAGTACGCAGGTTCTTCCCATAACTTCTTGATACGGCTCGGGAGGCAGTATGTGTTCGAAATGGCCTTAGATGAAAGCGTGGACGGACTGCTGGTAAACGTGGATGTTTCCCCTTACGTCTCAATTATGGCATACGGGGGGCTGCCGACATACCTTGAAGATACGGGCGGGAGCAGCGGGGACGCTACAGGCGGCGGTAGAATCGCCAACCACTACGGAAACCGATATGAATTAGGGATTTTCTACAAGTATGTGACAAACGACGGCGATCTGAACGAGGAGAATGCGGGTTTCGATCTTTCTCTGCTCCTACCGTGGGGGAAGAGTTCGCTTTCAGGTCGTTCTACACGAAATCTGGTCACGGACGAGTGGGCAGAGCACAGTTACGAGGGGATGTTCAAGATCGGAGAAGCACAGGTACGCCCTTCCTTTGACTATTTCAAATATGAAGACTTCCTGGATAAGAATCAAAACAGCACAAATCTGTTCCGCTTCCTATCCGACACCAAGGAAAGCATCACAGCTTTCGGCTCAGATCTAATCTACGGTATCACCGAAACGATTGATATCGGCGCCAGACTGAAACACTACGACTACGACATAAGGCGGGATTCAGCCCAGTATTGCTCTGGGTTGGTGGTCTGGAGGTGGGGAGAACTCTCTGACCTGGGTTTTGAACTGGGGTTTATGAATGGCGACACAAGCGATAACCGCTACTATCTTGGGCGGGCCTTTGTGTACAAAAACCTACCTCCGGGCTTTATTACGGCAGACTTTATGTACGCGCGTTATCAAGAGGAGGTAGTGGGGAAAGATCAATCCATATTCGTCTCCCTGGGAGCGGGGAGGAATTTTCTGGATGATCACTTAAAGATTAAGGTATCGGGTGACTTCAGCTCGGATCCTTTTTTCGAGAATGACTTCCGGGGCATGGTTACCATCGCATACAATTTTAATTACTCCGGATCATCAGAGTAACCTTAGGGGACCACAATGCTTTTTAGATACGTATCCATTTTTAGGGAGAGTAAAAAGACATGAAGCGAATAGGGGTCCTATGTGCGTGGCTGTGCCTTTGCCTCTTTATCCTTTTTGCTTGTGCCGTTCTTAAGGAGAGGGAATTCATTATTCCTTTAACACACCCCGATGAGGTTGGCAGAAACGAAATGTGCACGGAATGCCATGAGACTGAGGACGAAACCATCATTTTTGAGCGGTACAACCACACCGTGTACTTTTCGGATACGCACGGTCAAGAGGCGAGCCGGAATGTTCGAGTCTGCAATATGTGTCATCAACAGAGTTTTTGCAATGACTGTCACGTTACCCATACGGAGTTAAAGCCCTCCATTAAAAACCAGACCGACACCTACCGCAGGATGTCCCACCGTGGCGACTACCTGACCCGGCACCGAATGGACGGAAGAATCGATCCCATCTCATGTTTTCGGTGTCACGGAAACCCTAAATCCTCAAAAACCTGTGTGAGATGTCATGGCTAACCTGTTCTTGCAAAAAAATCCAGTCCACCTCCCCTGGCAGCTTCCCATGCTTTTTGCACTTGTGGTCTCACTGGCCTCTGGTTGTGCGAATCAGGTTTCCAGTACGTCAAACCCCCATCCCAAAGGCTATGTAAATACACATGGAGCGGATGCCGAAGACGATCTTGACAGCTGCAAACTTTGCCATGGAAGTGATTTTTCAGGTGGAAGCACAGTCACAAGTTGTCTGGATTGCCATACACAAGGACCGCCGTTTGTAATTCATCCAGCTGACTGGGACGATATTGCTGTTGATCACCAAGTATTTTATCAAACTCAAAGTTGGTCCACCTGTGCCATATCGGCATGCCACGGTGAAACTTTGCGAGGAGGGCTGGCCGGATCGAGCTGCTTCGCCTCTCAGTGCCATGAAGATGGCCCGCCTGCCTCTCATTCATCCCCTTTTACTGATGCCGCTGACCATGGCCCGACTGCAAGGCTAAGACAGATTTTCTGCCGAAACTGTCATGGCCTGCCGCCATACGACTTTTCCGGTGGTTTCGTCTCTGATCCGGCCATTCTCAACAAGCCTTCCGGGACATGTTCGGCGTTTGACTGTCACCCTGCTGCTAAAGCCCATCCTACTAACTGGCAGGGTAGCAACGAGGATAAGGATCCGGACTATGATTCTTCTCACTGGCCGGTGCCTGAAGAGACGATGAATAATAGCTGCGCTCTGTGTCACAAAACCGATGGACCTGGATCTGGTCCGATGACCACAGCGCCAAGTTGCTTCTCGGCAACGTTCACTAACGCTGATGGGTCCGCCACCAGTTGTCATTCGAGTGGCCCCGGTGCGCCGCATGCGGTTCCTTTCATCGACCCCGAATTGCACGGTCCGGATGCAAAGGAAGATCTCAGCTTCTGTGAACAGTGTCACGCAGAGCCCTTTGGTCAAGGGCCAGGAAGTAATCCACGGTTTAACGTATTCATAGGCGACCTAAGCGAGGGCTGCGAAGACTGCCACTATGAAAAAACCGCTCACCCGGTTCCATGGCTTGGCAGTGCATCCGACAGCCACAAAACCGCCGGCAATATGACCGTAGCCTGTGCGTTGTGCCACGGTGCTAACCTGCAGGGATCTGAAGAGGGAGGCGTTGGGCCGGCATGTGTGAGCTGCCACACGGCCGGTTCACCCTTAGACCTGTTTGATTGTAGCTCCTGCCATAATGTTCCTCCCGATGGTGAAGAGCCATTAGGTGACACCAGTCCGAACCGTGAGGGGGCACACAGTGACCATAACACGCTGCCCGAGGTTGCGAACGCTTGCATCGCTTGTCATAACGGTTTCGGTTCCGAAACCTTAAACCACTTCGATGAAAACGGGGCGGCCGATGTCTCTGTTCTATCTATCTACGATGCAAAAA